>Ga0080064_1002011_pt1 | contig 37151 bp, 41 predicted proteins | sample Subgrocontami54m_FD_69260 | JGI IMG/M metagenome (GOLD analysis project Ga0080064, IMG submission 69260) | Subsurface groundwater microbial communities from S. Glens Falls, New York, USA - GMW46 contaminated, 5.4 m (SPADES assembly) (version 2) ...
CCGCCTTCCCCGACATCTACATCATCCAGGCAAGGCCCGACTATGGGCTGAAGATCATGGGCACGGCCCTGCCGGGCGCCTGGGGCGTCCTCGCCAAGGCGCAATCGCCCGTCCTGCACGTCCTGATCGGCGTGGGATTCCTGCTCGTCAAGCGGTGGGGGCTGTTCGTCTATCTCCTCTATGCGGGCTTCGGCATCATCAACGCCGGCGTGAATCTCGCCGTCCTGCCCCCGCCCCACCGCATCCGGATCATCTTCATGCTCTCGCTCGCCTGCTTCACCGCCTACATTCTCTGGCGCCGCAAACGCTTCACGGCGTAGCAAGACTGTTCCATCACCCGTTCCATTTGTATCCTTCCTGATACCAAAAGTATCTGCCCCGATACATCCGCACCACCCTCTTAACAAGCATTCATTGGGCCTGCGCAAGACAATTGGCGCTTAAGGGCCTGGCGTAAGTTTTGCGTGTTATACGATTGAATAAGGCGACGCCACTTATTTCCTACTGAGGAGGACATATGAAGACCGCAAGACCCACATTCGGTGCATTCAACCAGGGACAAGTTCCCACCATCGCGTGCTTCAACAAGGCGACAACGCCCCTCGGCGTCGACTTAAACGCCCTGATCGCGGCCATGCAGGCATACGTGAATCAACACATCGTGCCTGTTTGGGGCACGCCGGCGAAGCTGATCAAGTCGACTGGATACGTGAAAGGCGCCTGGGCGATGGTCTTCCTCGACAATGCCGATCAGAAAGGCGCCCTCGCGTATCACGATCTCACCCCCGATGGGCTGCCGCAGTCCAAGGTCTTCGTCAAGACAACGCGGGATGATAATGAATTGGTAAGCGTGTCGGCGTCTCACGAACTCGTCGAGATGCTGGTCGACCCGGCCATCAACATGATGACGACGGGTCCCGACCCGAAGCTGGTGTATGCGTACGAGAGTGCGGATCCCGTCGAGGCACTCAGTTTCAACATCAACGGCATTGCGATGAGCGACTTTGTATACCCGGCCTACTTCGAAGCCTTTCACAAAGCCGGCTCGGTGCAGTTCGACCGTCTCAAGAAGGTCAAGAAGCCGTTTCAGATTCTTTCCGGTGGCTACCAGATCATCTTGAAGAACGGGAAGTGGAGCCAGGTCTTCGGCTCCGCGTCAAAGAAGAAGAGCTTCGCCCGCGAAGACCGCCGCGGCCACCGAAGCGAGCAGCGCCGGAGCGCAGCTAAGAACAGACTGCAACGTGTCGATTTAAAAGCGCTCGCCCGGTTGAAGCGCGGACGCTAGCGGAACCGCAATCGCATCGTTCCCGAGTCCTAGCGGGGAGTCGCACCAGGTGAAGTGGTAGACAAACGTAGGACTGCGTAGTAGGCTTGCCCCAACGGATTGCTGAGCCTGCCTTACTATGCTGCCACGGCAGGCCGCAGCAGACTTACTGGTTAGGCGTCGCCTGTGCGATGCAGTCAGACCACCAGCTGAATCGCTATTCTAGGGGGAGGTCGGATGAAAAATGTAGAGTCGGAAAAATCTGCGGAAACCGATAATGCGTTCGAGATGCTGAAGCGGGAGGTCGACTCAATCCAGGTTAAGCTGCTCTCGACGACTACGCCCTGGTATCGGCAGGCGTCGACGTTGATCTCCTTGTTCGCGTTCCTGTTTTCCTTCGGAACGACCGTGGTCTCGTGCAACCGTGCTGCAGAGCAGGACCGCCACAATTGGAAGCAGGAACTCCGAGGATTGATCCTCCAGATCGTGGAGATGCCTGTAAAGAACGTCGAGCTCCTTGAGAAGTATAAGACTAAGCCACTGATGCTAGGGAACATTTCGTCAATGCTCAACCAAGAATCCAGCATCCTGGCGGATCAGGCCGCGCTCGTGATCAGCACGATCCCCGAGCTCGTGACAGCCAACGAATACTTAGCTGTGGCGGGTGCCTTTCACAATGGCGGACTGGTGGATAGGGCCAAGGACATGCGCGACAAGGCCATCAAAGTGTCGGCCACGCCCATCGAGGCGATCACCGCACTGCGGGAGCTAGCTGCAATGGCCTTCCAGCGGGGAGAGGTCAGGAATGGGCAGGCATTTTATCAAGAAGCGTTGGTCGTCTTTGACAAGCCCCGATTCGCCTCCTTCCGAGACCCTGGCGTCGTGAGCTTCACAAACAGCTATACGGAGATGTTCTGGGCCCAGATGGAAGCCCTCGCGAAGAAATGCGACGCCTTCCATCTTCATCTCGCCGAGGCAAAGAATCTAGCGGCGACCATACCAGCCGGCACCAGAGAGCAGGCGCTTGCACAGATCGGTGAGACCGAGTCGTACGGGTGCCCACCCGTGTTTCCCACACCATGATAGTATTTAGCGTCAGACTCGTTTTCTAAGGGTTCGGGGGGATGCGTAGCTCTGAAAAACGGTTGCTCAAACAAGGTTTGGCCCTTCGAAAGAGAAGCACATGAAAAAGCTACCCCAATCAAAATTCCTCGAACCAGAGGATATCGGATCGATACAGGAGGAAGCTCTGGTTATTCATCAGAGAAAAGGGACGAACAATAATCAATTAATCGTTTTCGTCCACGGCCTAGGCGGCAGCCGCTATGGCAAGAAAGCAACATGGGGGAAATTTCCAGCCTTCATCTTCGAAGATCTCCCGCAACTCGATGTGGGTCTTTACAAATACCGTACGCTTTTGGGCAGATTAAAGTTCTGGAAGTCGGTAGACCTCCGAGTGGAGGCACAGGTCTTCGCCGATTTGATCCGTGACGAACTTTCTAATTACATGTCCGTCATCCTTGTCGGCCACAGCATGGGAGGACTGCTCTGCAAAGCCGCAATTTCTCGCCTCGTTCGGAACAATGAACAGGACACCCTTTCCCGCATTAGCGGCTTGATTCTGATGGCAACCCCGCAGCTTGGCTCAATGAGTGTCCCCAAGTTGCTAGCTCCACTTTCGCCTGACTCTCGAGCGCTGAAGCCACACGGAGAGTTTATTGGAGAAATAAACAATACGTTTGAGAACTATTTGGACTGTGACGAACGCATCGGGGGAGTTGATAGGGTAACCATTCCGACCTGGGCGGTCCTAGGCGCATCAGATTTCTGGGTTGATCAGATAAGTTCTGGGATCGGCTTGGCTTCCAACCGAAAGAAAATCGTTCGAGGCTCCCACACAGAGATCGTCAAGCCGGAAGACAAGAACAGTGGGACTTATTCCTGGGTGCGCGACCGCATCAAGATGTCTCTAGGCCGTTTTAAATATGATGTCTTCATTGCCTCTGCCATGGCGGGCCTAGAAACTGAGGAGCAGTACCAGCAACAGCGCAAGGACGTTCTCGAGCTACAGCGGTTATTGAAGGACACATGCAACTTTCAGTCAATCTTTTACGCCGGGCGTAACCTTGAGTCCAAGGCTGAGTTTGAAGCTCAAGATATTGCATTGGAGGACGACGTGCGCGCGCTGAGCGAGAGCAAGTATTTTCTTTTACTTTATCCGCAGAAGCTCGTTTCCAGTGTCATCTTTGAAGCAGGACTGGCACTCGCCTTGGGCAAACCCTCTGTCTACTTTGTCCGCGAGCGCAACCATCTGCCATTTTTGATGGCCAAGGCAGAACAGGCTTCGCTAATGACAAGGGTCAAAATCTATGAGTACGCTACTCGCGATGACATCGCTAAACTAATTAAGATTCATGGTGCAAGACTATGGTTCCGTCGCTGACTCCTTAACACGCAAAGAAAAAGGGGGCGCAAGAGTGGGAGTACTTAGGGCCAGGCTCGATTTTCTGAGGGTTCGGGGGTGTGTGATGCGTAGCTCTGAAAAGTCGAGCCTGGCCCTACTTACCTTCCAACCCTCCGAAATAGGAAGGCTTCCCACATAGCGCAAGACGGAGGGGAAGATCATGCGCCTTAATTCACTTCGAATCGAGAACTTCCGATCGTTCGAGGACGAGACGATCCCGTTCGACAACTACACATGCTTTGTGGGGCCGAATGGCTCAGGCAAGTCAACCATCCTAATAGCCCTTAACATCTTCTTTCGGAACACCGGCTCGTCCGCGACAGACTTGCTAAACCTGAATGAAGAGGATTTTCATCTCAAGAATACAAGCCAACCGGTCAAGATCACAGTTACCTTTGACCGGCTTAGCGAAGACGCCAAGACTGCGTTGAAGGCCTATGTACGACAAGATCAGCTCGTCATGTCAGCAGTTGCGGAATTTGATCCAGTCACTCAGCGAGCGCCTGTGCAGCAGGTCGGTTCCCGCCTCGTGATAGGGCGTTTCGCGGAGTACTTCCGTGCCCAAGAGAACAAAGCCAAATCGGCTGAGCTCAAGCAGATCTACGAGTCAATTCGCAAGGATGTCCCAGAACTTCCAGCGCCGGGCTCAATGGACGCAATGCGTTCTGCGCTACGCGCATTTGAAGAAGGGCATCCGGAGCGATGCGAACTCATCGAGGGTGAAACCCAGTTCTATGGTTGGACGAAGGGGGAGAATCTCTTAAGGCAGTTCGTACAGTGGGTATACCTCCCAGCGGTAAAGGATCCAACGTCCGAGCAGGATGAAGGCAGGACTACTGCTCTGGGCGCAATCCTTGAGCGCACGATTCGGTCGAAGGTGAACTTCGAGGAGCCTCTTACGGAGCTTCGAAGAGACGCGGCTACCCGATACCAGGAGATCCTAAAGAAAGAGCAGGGCGTACTGGATGTCCTAACGGATTCGCTCACCAAGAAACTACGGCTTTGGGCTCATGAGAGCACTAACGTAGCGCTCAAATGGCATTTCAACGACCAAAGTTCCATCAAGATTGCAGAACCGCTCGCGCGCATTCTTGCTGGCGAGCACGACTTCCTGGGGGAACTAGGGCGTCTGGGTCATGGGCTTCAACGGTCTCTTCTTGTCGCACTCCTCCAAGAACTTGCCGAAACAGGCGATTCTGGACCCGGGGACCTTCTTCTTGGATTCGAGGAGCCCGAGCTTTACCAGCATCCGCCTCAGGCTCGCCACATGTCGAGCACCCTGGAGGCGCTTTCGGAGAAACGTACGCAAGTCGTCGTCACGACCCATAGCCCATACTTCGTGAGCGGACGGGGCTTCCCATTTATCAGAATGGTTCGAAGCAACCTTACCAAGAAGGCGTCTGTCGTCACTCAGTACACCCATACGCAACTCGCGGATTCGCTAGCCTCAGCGCTGAAGGAACCCGCACGCTCACCGACAGCGACAATGGCTGCTGTGGAGCAAATCATGCAGCCCTCTCAGAACGAGTTGTACTTCACACGAATCGCCGTGCTTGTTGAGGGCCCAGAAGACGTCGCGTTCTTTTCTACCTATATGAATCTTCTGTCGATGTGGCCGGATTTCAGACGACTCGGTTGCCACTTCATCGTTGCCTCCGGGAAGACAAATCTCAGCCGCCCCCTGGCGATTGCGCGAGGGCTCAGTATCCCAGCGTTCGCAATTTTTGATGTGGATAACGGTGACCAAAGTGATACGAACAAACGGAATAATCAATGTCTCTTTGAACTCTGCTGTATGACGGACGCAGACCCACTACCCAATGACATCGTTTGGGGACAACACCTTATTGCCTGGCCCAAAACGATTAAACACAGCATCTCGGCGGACGTTGGGGAGGACAAGTGGAATGCGGCTGACGCTGAGGTTCGGAAGAAATTCGGTTACGAGGGGATCACCCCGAAGAACCAGCTAGTAATAGCGGCCATACTCGAGGAACTGTGGACCAAGGACGCGAAATCTGCTGTGCTTTCTAAGGCATGCGATCTGGTTCTGGACTTTGCGCGGAAAGCGGCTTAGATGGTCGCGAGTACTCTCTGCCAGGATACCTCGCGCATCGGAGTAATTACCATTTCACTTGGAGGCCAGAATGAAACTCCTGCCCAATGAAAAGATGCTCGTCGAGACAAACGGCGGCATTCTAACACTCACGACGCATCGTGTTCGCTACGACCAGAAAGCTTCCGGCGCTAGCCAGGTCATTGGCATTACGCTCGACGCTGTGTCCTCATGCGGCGTCGTTTCGAAGAATCATCCCATTCTATTAGTGATGGCATTGATTGCGGGCGGGCTAGGCGCATTTGGGCTTGGTCAGAAGGGCGATATCGCCTATGGCCTCTTTCTTGGTGCTGCGGTGCTCATCGCCGCGTACTTCCTCACTCGCTCGGCGGTCCTTGCCGTCTCCTCGGCTGGCCAGTCGATCGCTGTATCAGCCAAGGGCATGAAGCACGAGGCTCTTGTCGCTTTCGTAGACGATGTCGAGCAGGCCAAACTCAGGTATCTCGGCAAGATCGCGCAGTAAAGTAATTAGGATCAGACTCTATTCCCTGAGGGTTCGGGGGCGTAGAGTTCTTCAGCAAAGAGTAGCCTTCCTCTTGTTCGTCCTTCCTCCTCCAATCCCTCCCTCGGCCAGTTCCTGGAATGGCAGGATGGTCAAAAAGGCCGTCCAGCAAGGCCGCAGCGAACGAAAAGGCGACGCGTACCTGTGCCGTACGTGGAGCCTTTGAGTGAAGCAAGAACGACGCTGGCGGACTTTTTCAACATTCTGCTAGGCAGTCGATGAGGAATTGCGGGCGTGCCGGCGGGTCCGTTTCGGTTTGCGTGTAGCGGCAGGGGGGAAGATCCATTTGCAGTCGCTTCAAGAGAGAGCGCACCTTCATGGTGGGGGGAATGTCGCACACCCACACGTGCATGCCGGATTCCAATTCCACAACATGCTGCTGCACGCGAAATTCCGGTTTTTCCATGAAATAGGCCGACAGAAATCCCGTGATGGCCTGCACCACCCAGGGATGCTCGCTCACATACCGGTAGCTGACCCGAAGCTCGACCACCTGACTCATGTGTTTAGAGTCCGCCCGCACGAAAAGATGGGTCTCGCATGGCCTCGCGCGTCTCCGGGGTCTCCAAGCTGGTGCGACCCAGTGTGCCGTTGCGGTAATCCGCCAGCAGTATCCTCGCCGCCTTTTCCCGGTCCAGTTCACCGCCCCTACCCTTCCGAAGGCAGCCACACTTTTTTGCGATGGCGTCGAGCACGCCCGCGCCATCCAGCCCGTCTACCACACAATCGTAGCGCGCCGCGAGCAGGGCGGGATAGCGCGCGACTAGGATGGTGGCGAGAAACTCGGCGATTTCTTCGTCGACGACGGCATTGCGGCCAATCGCGTGGATCGTGGCGAGCATGAGGCCCACGGCAGGCTGTTCGATTTTCGGCCACAACAGTCCGGGTGAGTCGATGAGCGTCATATGATCGTTCAGGGCGTGACGTTGCTGTGATTTGGTCACGGCGGGCTCGTCGCCCACCTGTGCGACGCGGCGTTTGAGCAGCGCATTCATCAGCGTCGATTTGCCGACGTTGGGGATGCCCATGATCAGCATGCGCAGCGGCTTGGCGGGGCTGTCGCGATGCGGGGCGAGCGGCTGACACAGACCGGGCACCTTGGCGGCATGGCCGGCCTTGTTGCAGGACAGGGCCACGGCGTTGACGCCAGGTTGCTGGTTGTAAAAGTTGAGCCAGGCGTGGGTGACGGCGGGATCGGCGAGATCGGCCTTGTTGAGAATTTTCAAACAGGGACGCCGGCGGTGCAGGCGCAGCTCCTCGATCAGCGGATTGCAGCTCGCTTCCGGCATGCGCGCATCCAGCACCTCGACGATGACATCGATCACCTCCATCGTCTTGGCCGCTTCTTTGCGCGCCGAATGCATGTGACCGGGAAACCACTGTATGGACATGCGGGATGGGCTGCCTGATTAAAAATGCATTGTACCCTGCGCCGCACGGCAAATCATATGAGCGGGTACACAAGCGAGGCAGCTCAATCAGACTTCACCGCGCCGAGGCCGCCAAAGTGGCCACCCATAGATTGCGACATTGATCATCACTACGAGCATTCCTAATACGAGCTGCAGGTCCCGTGACAGCTCCGCCGGATACAGCACCGGCAGGACATACTGTTCGATGAAGTCAGAACGGTAGGACGATTCTCCTCCCTGCAGTCGCAGCCACTGTTCGAGGGGAGTGAGGGGACAGAACCATCCGGTGAATTCCACCGCAGCACCCCACGCCATCACCGGCAGATGCAGCCAGACGATACGCGGCTTCCACAAGGCCAAGAGTCCGCCAAACAGGACGAACATCACAAACGCGAGATGCAGGATTACGACGACGTCAGCGAGCACTCGGTACAACATCGGTGGGAAGTCTTCACTCCACCTCGTGGAGCTTCATCAAATTCGTTCCTCCCGGCTGACCGATCCGAGTGCCGGAGAGAATCACAATCCGCTCTCCCGCTTTCACAAGCCCCTCCGCCTTCAAGCGACGTTCTGCCTCGTGGACCCGCTCGTCTGTCTGGTCGATTTGCCGCATCGTGTGTGGAAGCACGCCCCAGTAGAGGGCCATCCGCTGCCGCACCGGCTCAAATGGTGTGAAGGCTATAATCGGGGCCGTCGGTCGTTGCTTCGACAGTAATCGCGCTGTTGTCCCCAACTCGCTGAAGGCCACGATGACGCTCGCGTCAAGGGCCGCGGCGGCCGATGAGGCCGACGTACAAATCGCTTCCGGGAATGTCACTTCATTGCTGATGGTGTCGGACCGGCGCACGAACTTATGCGAAGTGCCTTCCTCCGCGGCCCGAATAATTCGATCCATGACGCGAACCGTTTCGACCGGATGGGTTCCAATCGCCGTTTCGCCCGAGAGCATCACCGCGTCTGTCCCGTCGAAGACGGCATTGGCCACGTCCGAGGCTTCGGCCCTTGTCGGACGCATGTGGTGCGTCATGGACTCCAACATCTGGGTTGCCGTGATGACGAGGCGGCGGCGGCGGTTGGCTTCGGCAATAATCCGTTTCTGCAGGACCGGCACCGCCTCGGGACCCATCTCGACTCCGAGGTCGCCCCGCGCAACCATCACGCCGTCCGCCTGATCGAGAATCGCGTCCAGGCATTCAACCGCTTCCGGCCTTTCGATCTTCGCAATAATCGGTACATTACCGCCCCAGTCGGCCACTAACTTCTTTGCCGCCACCACGTCATCCGGGCCTCTGACAAACGAGAGGGCCACGTAGTCCACCCCCTGCGCGATGCCGAACCGGAGATCGTCCCGATCTTTGTCTGTCAGGGTGGGAGCGCTGATGCGAGTACCGAGCAGGTTCATGCCCTTGTGCGAAGTGAGTCGTCCCCCGGTTACGACCTGACACTCGACGGCGCCGCCTGAAATCCGACCCGCCAGTAGCTCGATTAACCCATCGTCAATCAGGATGCGGGCGCCTGGCTGGACATCCCGCACCAGGTATTGGTACGTCACCGGGATCTCGAGCATGCCGGATAGGGAAACGGACTGAGCGCCGCGTTGACCGCCGGACTGGAAAAGGGTCGTCACCAGTCGGACAGACGTGCCAGCGACCAGCTCGATTCCAGGGTCCTCGATCTCCCCAATACGGATCCTCGGTCCTTGCAGGTCCTGGATGATCGCCACCGCCACGTGCCGACGATCCGCTGCTTCGCGAATGGCCTTGACCGCACGCGCATGCGATTCGTGGGTCCCATGAGAAAAGTTGAGTCGCGCCGCGTCCATGCCGCTCTCAATCAACTGATCCAGCAGGGTGGGCGAATCGCTGGCGGGGCCTATGGTGCACACAATCTTGGCTTTTCGCATGGCGTTAAGGAAGCTCGCTTCCGTGCATCCGGGCAAAGAGCTCCCAGTCGAACTGCTTCGGGGCAACGGCGTGGAGCGGAATGGCCTCGATGGTTCCCGGCTCGCGATAGGCCAGCATGCACCCGACCACCCGCTCCGGGTCCTTGACCAGACGGCGAATCGCTTCATAGGCGAGATCTTGCCCGATGGTTTTGTCCTCGGGGGTCGGGGGCGCCCCCCGCAACGTGTGGCCAAGGATCGTGGCTTTGGTCGCAGGGACGAGGCGATATTCACCGGGGTTAGCGTGAAACTGTGGCCACGTGGTCAGCGTGCCGGCGACGTACTCGACCAGCCCCCGAACGCCCCCATCCGGGTGATGGCGGTGGGGGGTCTGTTCCGCGACCACAAACAGATGGCTTTTGTTCGGGACGCCCAAGGTGCGTTTGAGCGTGCCCAGGATGATGTCGTCGATGTACGCGTCGGGATCGGGATGCTCATTGACCAAGAGGCCTTCAGCTCTGGCCTGATAGGCACAGGCGAGGGCGAGATGGCCGGACCCCGCACCCATAATCTCGACGAAAAAGACGCTGCCCATGGCGGAACTGGTGGCTTTCAGCGACTCGATGGATTGATTCGCCAGCGACACGGCCGAATGAAAGCCCAGCGAAGTCGTGCCCGCGAGATTATTGTCGATCGTGCCTGGAATCCCCACCACCTGGACCCCAAACCCTTCGTAGAGCGCCCGCGCGCCTCGAAGACTTCCGTCACCACCAATGACCACCAGGGCGCCGTCTTCCATATAGGGCCTGAGATGCCGCATCGTGGCCTGCTGCACATGCTCATCCTTGAAATCCTCGAAGCGGCTGCTTCCAATCGGACTGCTCGCATGGCTGCCCATGCCGCGTGTATCGTCCTCGGTCACCGCTTCGATCCAGTTGTTTGCCAGGCCTAAGAACCCGTGACGGACGAAGTGGACCTCCAGTCCAAACCGATGCCCCGTCACGCGCAACTCTTTTAACGCGGCCCCGGCACCGGCGAAATCGCCGCCCGATACCAGTGCCACGATCCGCTTGAGCTGTCGGGGCTTGAGCGTGATCCGGTTCCTGCGTTCGCGCTCGACCCGCACCCAGGTCTCCCGCATCACCTGTTCCCGCGCCGACAGACCCACCGCGGTGGAATACCCGGACAAGAGTCCATGCTCGTAGGTCAGCAGAACGACGTTATCCTGTCCTTCCTTATATTCTCCAAACTCGGTGAAGGCTTCGCGAAACGGACGAGGGTCGAGATAAATCATGAGCGCCCGCAGCGTGGAGCTGTGGCTGTACAAACACACGGCCTTCCCCTGGTGGGACTGACCCAACCGGCGGAAGCCATCGACAATATCCACATAGACATCGAAGAAGGAATGCCCGCCCGGGTAGCTGTAGAGGGGATGTTTGATCAGGCGCTTGGCCGTCGGCACGTCGACTCCGAACGCCTTCGCGGCTTCCTCGGCTTCCACCTTCTTCTCCGCACCCGTGACCCATCCGAAATCCTGGGAGTCTAAGGCAGGATCGCAGGCGGGTGGGAGTGCCTCAGCATTGTGCGCGTGCGCCTGCATCAGCGCCGCGATCACCCGCTCATACAGTTGCCGCGTATTGGGGCTCCGGCTCACCAGGTGGACGAAGGTGCGCGGATCGAGATAATTGTGAACGTGAAGAAAGTCCAGTTGTTGCCCGACCACGCCCAGCATCCGTGCCAAGGCTGTACCGACCGTGTCGGCTTTGGGGACGCCCCGCTCAGGATCCAGCACGTTCGCGAGGCGGCGTCCGACTCGATAGCTGCCGCTCTCCACACGGGAGATACCGTGACGCATCGTGAACAGGAGGGTTCGACCGGTCAAATCGCGCGGCAAGAGCCAAAATCGATCCTCGCCCAGATCCAGCACAATACGATCCTCGACCAACTGCGGCGTCAGTTGCGCGCGCGGCACGATCGCCACCGGCCGACGATGCGCCGGCTTCTGCACCGACCCAATGGAGACCCGGAATAGCGGCACCAGCTCGCCTGCCGCGAGGAGATAATTCCAGGCGGCGAAGAACACCAATTCATCGCCTCTGCAACCCTCTTCGATCACCGCGCGCCGGGCGGCCCTATACTCCTCCGCCCCAGGAAAGCCCTTTTGCGCACGCTGCACAAACGCCCGGATCTTCTCCATGGCGTCATGGGTTCGCTGTGCTCGATCGACTGCGGAACCCGGGGCGGGTGGGAGCTCAATCCCCTCACCTGCGGTACGGCGCGCAAACATCTCCCCGTAGGCCAGGAGCCCTTCGACTGTCACAAAATCAAGCCGGTCTAATGCGGATTCCAAATCTGTACCTCGCTGACAGGAGAAAGACCTCAACAGGATAAAGAGGTGAGATGCTACCCTGACGAACAAGCGATAGCAACAATCCCTGACACCGAGCGTTCTCGCCTCTCAGGAAAAAGTCAAGAAAAAGTCCGGCATGAGTGCTTGGCTTCAGCCGTGATGAAGTCGTTGAGCAGCCGGCACCCGGCGAAGTCGGCCCTCAGATCACCGCCAGGGACTCGCCTCGCGCGAGGCGCCCACGCAGGTTCCTGACAAGCCCTTGGCGACCGATAAACGCGTCTCCGATGGCGGGACAGGGCGTGAACGGTGGGACGACCATCACCCACTCTACCACAGCGAGATCAGAGGGAAAGTAATAGGGCGTTTATTGACAGTGCGCGAAGGCGTATGTTATCCAAGAGTTGCAGCAACGAGGTCGAAGCATGGAAACCACACCACTGTATGTCCTGAGTCGTCCCGACGGCACGTTTAAATTCTACGTGACGCCCGACTACGCCAAGGAGCAGGGGGTGAACCCCGACAAGCTGGTCTGCGTGGAAGTTCCCAGCTCCATCTATGCGACCGGTTCCGTTGACGACTTGTCCACGTTCATCGCCCAGGAACTGGAAAAACAGGCGTCTTCATGAGCACGACGGCTTCCATCACGGCCCCTCCGAATCCAACCCTCACGCGGGAACAGATCGAAACGGTCATCGCGTCGCTCCAGCCGGTCCAGCGGATCATGATCCGCCTCCTGCTGCTGCCGTTCATGACTCCGAGTTCCGAGGATATCTTCTTCATGGCACGGGAGCGGACGGAGCCGAACATGCGATCCGGCGGCAACATCGCAACGGCCTTCGGAGGCAATGCGGCTATCCGCAGGGAGAAGGTCAACGGGGTGCCCAAAGACTGGATCGTCTCGGTCGAGTACAGAGCCATGCTGTACCAGACCCAACTGCGCGAACACCTGGGCCGGCTCACTCTTCTGGCCGACTTCTTTCGGGACTACCTGGCCGGGTTGCAGCCGGAGCTGGATGCACTGGAGCAGTTGCTCTCCACCGAATGCGAGATGAGCCAGGAATCGCTGGACGATCTTCGCGCCCAGGCCAGGCTCGCTCCTCTCACCTATGCGTTGAAAAAACTGGCGGCCCGCGCGGACAAGCAGGAGGTGGAAGAGGAGGACTACCGCCGTGAACGGCTGAGCCTGGAATACCAGGCCCACCTGCGGCGCCGCAACCGCTTCAAAAAGCGGCTCGACCAGGTCAGGGTGGAACGCCAGGCTGCCTTGCTCTCCTCCCTGTCGGATGAGTTTCTGGCCGAGGTCTGGGGCCTTGCGGTGGGCCCGATCAGGAACCGGAGGGTCAAAGCCATCCAGGCGTATCTCGGCGCGCTGGCGACCGCCCTGAATGCCAGCCCTGACCAGGCAAGCATGACCGCGGCGGTCAACGCCGGCATTGGTCCCAAGCTGTCGGGCGGCAGCTTGAACGAAGGCTTCAGCAGCAAACCCGTGGCTCTGTGCGGCGACCTGTGGTCGCTCACCGTTCACGCGCTCGCCGCCGAACTGATGTCCCCGATGGCGCTCAAACCCTGCCCTCATCCCGGCGGCGGGATGAAGTCCCTGGCCGCGAAACTCCGCGGCCTGGCGACGTACGAACTGGGCGAAGACGAGGAAGTAAAGATCTGGGTGCAGACCACGCAGTGCCCCAACTGCGTGACGGCGCTGCGGACCGCCCAGCAGGAGTCCGGTTTGCTGGACCGTCAGGCCGACGCGGTGCTGGCCCAAGTCAAGACCCGTACGGCAATGCCCCGCAAGGAGACCCCCGAGTCTGCTCAGGAAAAAGCCGCGGTCGCCCCGGAAGAGATTGGGCTTTCTCTGGATGAGCGGCTGCGCCCCTGGATCGGCGATGATGCTGGTCAAACTGGGGGGAGAGGTTCCCAGACTTGGTGGTAGGCGCCGTCCAATGCGCTCCTCGCGTGCTCGCATGCTCGGCCGCCTGATTCTCGCGGGAGGACTTGTCGGCCTGCTGGCCGCGCCTGCCGCCGGAGCGTCCCTGTCCATCACAGAACTCCTGGAACATGGCGAACAGTACCACCAGCAGCCGGTGTCGGTCGTCGGCGAAGCCGCCGACGTTGCGACGCAGATCGGCCCCCGCAACCGGCCCTTTTACACCTTCGTCTTGAAGAACCGGCAAGGGAGCGTGACCGTCATCATGCAGGGGAAACCGGAACTGTCCAACGGGGACGCCGTCATGGTGCATGGGGTTTTCATCAAATCCCGCAAGGCCGGACGGACGACCATCACCAACCGCATTGAGGCCACGGTCGTCCGCCAATTGCATGACACAAAAGAGCCGCTCGTCGGGTAAGCCTCATTGATTTATGAAGGCCACTTGAGGTATTGGATATCCGGCATGTTTGATCGAAATGCCGGTACGAGCTAGCTCGGTTTGGCGGTGTAGCTCAGTTGGTAGAGCAGCGGACTCATAAGCCGCGGGTCGGGGGTTCGATACCCTCCACCGCCACCATAATCCGCCCTGGCCCGATGCTTTGCCTTCCGTAGCCGCCTCACAGCCGCGCTTCCGGAGGCGGCCAATCCACCTCGGCCTGGCGGCCGCAGTAATAACAGGACAAGCGGTATCGCCCCCTGCGCTGCGGGTTCGGCAGCGATATGAAGACCACGGGGGTGCCGTCGTTCGGGCAGGCCGGCTGCTGGTGCATCAGGTGCTCATACGCGAGGTCCAGCAAGGCGGTCTCATCCCAGGGAGGCCCTGGCTCTTCCCGACCGGAAACGCAGTCCCGCCACCCGCACCGCTCGCATGTGAATTCGAAGGACTTGACCCGGTCACGGTGCTGCGAGAGGTCCGTGACGTGGACCGGCCCCGGACACCCCGCCTGCCCGCACGCGATCGGCTCGTGCTGGAGGGCTTGGACGAACTGCTGATGGCGAATGAGCTCCGTGGGGGACATGGATAGCTCCATTGTATCGCCGGAAGAACTGTTCGGCAAACCACTTCGCTCTTGAAAGCCTCGCCGTTTGCGGATATCATCATACTTTATGAGCTTCAGCCTACGCTGCCTTCTTGCCATCCTCGCCTTATCGGGATGCTCCATGCTCAATCCGCCATCCCCGTTGCGACCGACGCTGGCGGCCAACAACTGCCAGCCTCCGGCCGCCACCAAACACAACGTGGCGGGCATGGCGCACTACAAGGAGCAGCGGCTCGAACCGGCCAGGAATGAGTTTCTGATCGCGGTGGAGGAAAGCCCCAAATGCGCTGAGGCCCATTACAACCTCGGCCTCACCCTGACGTACCTGGGCGAGAAGGATGAGGCGCGCAAGCACTTCATCGAAGCCGCCGATCTCGCGCCCGGTAACCAGGTGATCTGGGACTCCCCCGCGCTCCGGCCTTACGGCGAACCGCAAAAGGAAAAGAAGAAAAAAGAGACTGCAGCGGAAAAGGCGCCCGGAGGGTTCGGCCAGCGGGGGAGCATGGGCGGGTACTAGCGGCTTCCCTACACTCCGGTCTGGGCTCTGATCTCTTCCCGGACCTGGTCCTTGACGGCCCGCATCCACTCCTCTAGTTTCGGGAACAGAAAACTGTCGTTTTCTGTGAATCCCTTGACCAGGACTTCGGAGGCCTTTTCCATGCGGCCCTCCTCCAGCACAATCTTCACCTTTTGATCGGCGATTTTTCTGGTCAGCATGTGGGTGCGCTTGAGCTGCTGGCCGGGTGAGCCTCCCGAGACGCCCAGGATCGCACGCTCAAAAAATTCCAGCTCGCCCTTGAGGTCGACGAAGACCCGCATGACCCGCGGGATCAGCCATCCCTTGCGATTGACGTGGAAGTCGTAGGAGAGCGCCTCGGCATTGGGTTCCCGGAAGGGACCCGTTGAGAGCGTGACGTCATACACGTATTGGGGAGGATCTTGCGGGGTCTTTTCAGCCATGAGCGGGCGCGCTTCTCATCATTTCTGCCGGTCGCAGGCTTACTATAAGGAGCGGGACGAGCCTTTGTCAAAATAAGCGCGCACCCGTTCCGCCGAGCCCAGGCCGTCCCGGATGCAGTCCGGAATCCCCACGCCCCGGTACGCCGCTCCCGCGACGAAGACGCCGGGCAGCCGCGCGAGCCGTTCCTCGATGGCGGCCAGCCGATCCAGGTGGCCCACGAGATACTGCGGCATCGCGCGAGGCCACCGGAACACGCGGGCCATGACCGGCTCCTCCGTCACGCCCATGACATGCCGGAGATCGGCGCGCACCAGCTCCACCAATTCCTGGTCGGACCGTTCCAGCACAGCTTCACGGCCCGCCCCGCCGAGGTAGGCGCGGATCAGCACCGAGCCGTCCGGCGCCCGATGGCCCCACTTCGACGACGACCACGTCGACGCCAGCAGGGCGCGGCCTTCGATCCGCGGAATCACGAACCCGTAGCCATCGAGGTCATGGCTGAATCCTTCACGGCGAAAGCCCAGCGTGACCGTCGCGGTGGACGCATAGGGAATGGCCCCCAGCATGCCGGCCACCGTTGCGTCGAGCGGCGCAAGCAGCCCGGCGGCGCCGAACGCCGGCGTCGCAAGCACCACCGCATCCGCCTTCAGGGGCGATTCCCCGTCGACCAGCACCTCATAGCCCAGGGCCGTCCCGCAGCTCCGCACCGCCGTCACCCGGCGCCCCAGACAGACCTTCACCGCCGACAGCCGACTGGTCAGAGTCTGGACCAGCTCCGAGAGCCCGCCCCGGAGTGTCACGAACGGCGTCCAGCGCGCGCGCTCCCCCATTCCAGACGCCTGCTGCCGCCTCCGCGCGCCCAGCATGGAACGGACAATGCTCCCGTGCTCCCGCTCCATTTCGGGAAACCGGGGGAAGGTCGCCCGGATGGACAGCCGATCCGCATCACCCGCATAGATACCGGTCATCAACGGCTCAATGATCCGCTCCAAGGCTTCCCGCCCCAGACGGCGGCGGAAAAAATCGCCCAGCGATTCATCACTCTCCTCACGCCGGCGCGGCACGAAGATCTCCGCGCCCAACCGAAGCTTGCCTGGCCAGGACAGAAGTCCGCTGCGCAAAAACGGGCCCAGCCTGGTGGGGAAGCCCAGAGCGAGCCCTTCCGGCAATTCCTCAAGACGGCCTCTCGAATACACGAACGTCCGGCGCCGGTCCGGGTTCGTGCCGATCAGCCGGTCCTCAAGGCCGAGCTTCCGGCACAGCTCAATCCCCCACGGCTTCTGGGAAAGAAACGAGTCGGGGCCACCTTCGATGACGAACCCGTCGGCCTGTTCGGTGAGAATCTTGCCGCCGAGACGGGAATCCGCCTCCACCAGCGTGCAGGCAATGGGCGGACCGTCGGACTGGGACAAGGCGTAGGCCGCGCTCAGGCCGGCAATCCCGCCGCCGACGACGACCACTGTGCGCGCGACGGTCAGCGGCCGGTCTCCTTGAGATGCGCGGTCACAATGTCCCTCACTGTCTCGACAAGCGGCGCGGTGGCGTTCAGCATCGCCATGCGTTCCAGTTGCATGCCCTTGGCGCTCGCCCGCTTCTTGAACTCGATGTCGATGTCGTACAGAACTTCGAGATGGTCCGACACGAACCCGATCGGCGCCATAAGCACGTGGCGACAACCCGATCCGTGCAGTTCGTCGAGCGTCTCCTCGACCGTCGGCCCCAGCCACTTGTCGCCCGTCCGTCCCTGGCTTTGATAGGCGAACCGCCAGGTCGCGGTGGGCGGCAGCGGGCCGAGCGCGGACCGCACGGCCTCAACCGTTTCTCGCACCTGGCCGGGATAGGAATCCCCATCCTTGAGGATCCGTTCAGGAAGACTATGGGCTGTGAAGACGATCGCCACGCGGTCGCGCGCGTCCGCCGGAAATTTCCCCAGCGCCTCGCGAATGTTCACGACGATGGCCTGGATCAGGGACGGATGGGTGTTCCAGCTCGGCACATAGGTGAAACGAATCGGCCGGCCTGACTCGGCCTGGGCCTCTTCCACCTTCTTGACGTAGGCGCCGACGCTCAACTGCGAATTCTGGGGCGCCATGCACAGGCCGACCAGCCGCCGGACCCCGTCCTTGACGATCTCCTGATAGGTCTCCCGGATATAGGGATGCCAGTGACGGAACCCGACATACACCCTGAAACAGGGCGGGCCGGCCGCATTGAGACGCTCTTCAAGACGCGCGACGAGATCAGTCATGATCGCCAGGACCGGCGACTTCCCCCCGGTCGCCCGGTACCGCTCCGTGATCTCGTGAACCAATTCAGGGGGAGTCGGCCGTCCGCCCCGGATATCTTTGAGAAAGGGCTCGACCGATTCCAGCGAATCCGGGCCGCCCAGGGCCATGAGCAGAATCCCGATGGGCTCCGGCCGGCTGATCGGGTCTGACATGGGGAGGCGAGCGCTCAACGCGCGCTGAGTTTGTGAACGAGATCCACGGCCGCCTGGACATGCTCCACAGGGGTATTGGGGAGGATGCCGTGCCCGAGGTTGAAGATGAAGCCGGGGGCGTCTCCCGCCTGCTTGAGGATCATCTCCACGCGCCGTTCGATCTCGTGCACAGGCGCGAAGAGCACGACGGGATCCAGGTTGCCCTGCACCGCCACGCCGGACCCCAGGCGGCGCCGGGCTTCATCGAGCGGCACCCGCCAGTCCACCCCGATCACCGTGCCGCCGGCTTCACGCATCGACTCCAGCAAGGTCGCCGTTCCCGTGCCGAAATGGATCAGCGGCACGCCCTCGTTCTTGAGCCCCTCGAAAATGAGCCGCACATGGGGCTGCACATACTCCCGGTAGTCGTCGGGGCTCAGGCACCCGACCCAACTGTCGAACAACTGGACGGCCTGCGCGCCCGCCTTGATCTGGTTCTTCAGGTAGGCGGTCACCACGCGTGCGAGCTTGCCCATCAGCCGGTGCCAGACGGCAGGCTCCCCGTACATGAGCCCTTTGGTTTCGATGTAGTTCCGCGAGGAGCCTCCTTCGATCGCGTAGCTGGCCAGCGTGAACGGCGCGCCGGCGAAGCCGATCAGCGGCACGCGTTCATTGAGCCCGCGGCGGGCCAGCGCAATGGCATCCGCGACATAGCGCAGCTCGCTCCCGTCGATCAGCTTGAGCGCCTCCACATCCGCGCGCGTACGGACGGGGTTATGGATCACGGGCCCCTCGCCTTCCTCGAACGTCAGGCGGAGGCCCATCGGCTCGAGCGGGAGCAGAATGTCGGCGAAGATGATCGCGGCGTCGAGCGCAAAGCGATCAATCGGCTGGAGCGTGACCTGCGCCGCCAGTTCGGGCGTCTTGCAGACTTCGAGAATGGAATGCTTCGCGCGGATGGCACGGTATTCCGCCATGTAGCGGCCCGCCTGCCGCATAAACCACACCGGCACACAGTCCGTGGGCTCGCGGCGACAGGCTTTGAGAAAGCGATCGTTCATAACATCGGCATTCTATGAGGCTAGGCGTGAAGGTGTCAAATGGTGGGGCCTGTCACCTGCGGCTCGGGGTCCTGTTACCGAGCAGCCCGTACGTGCTCAGGCGTCTTTCGCCGTTGAAGCCACGCTGACTCGGCTGTAGACGCCCTCCGCTCCGCCCGGGCGCCCGCTCGGCGCCACCCCGCTGCCTCCGGTGACATCGGCGCCACCCGCGCTTGACACGCCCAATGCCGCTGCGGCACGTTGGCGGACATGGCTCCCCCTGTCCGCATCGGGATCAGCCAGTGCCTGCTCGGTGACAACGTCCGGTACGATGGGGGCCACAAACGCGACGCCTTCCTGATCGAGACCCTCGGTCGGCACGTGGAGTGGGTCCCGGTGTGTCCGGAAGTGGAGCTCGGTCTTGGCACCCCGCGCGAGCCGATGCGGCTGGCCGGCGATCCCCGCGCGCCCCGCCTGGTGACGATCACAAGCGGGATAGACCACACGGAGGCGATGGCGCGATTCTCTCAGCGACGCGTCCGCGAACTGGAGGCGCTGAATCTTTCAGGCTATGTCTTCAAATCGGACTCGCCGAGCTGCGGCATTGCACAGGTTCCGCTCTTCAACTCTCAGGGCATGGAGACACAAGACGGAGTCGGCCTCTTCGCGCAGGCCTTCATGGCGCACTTCCCCCTCATCCCTATAGAAGAGGAAAGCCGGCTGCGCGATCCGCAAGCCGTGCAGAGCTTTTTGGAACGAGTGCTCAGTTATCGCAGGTCGCGAAATAACATTTGACCAAGTAGGAGGATGACATGTTCGGACCGATTACACTTCCATTCGGGGCCAAAATGCTGTTCAACACCGTGAAGCTCAAACCTGGCGTCACATTCGACGATGTGGAGATGGCGGTCGGGGAAATGTGCGCGGTCGTCAAGGAGACCTACGGCGGCGACAAAGGGGGGTTCATCGCCGGGCAGGTCTTCAAGTTCTCAGGCTTTGTCTCCGACGAAGGGTCCCTCGGTGAATCCAGGACCGCGGACGACCATTATGCCATCGTGACCTACTGGCACTCGTTTCAGGATCACGAAAAATCCCACGCCGACAAAGTCTTTACCAGCAAGTTTGCCGCCTTGGCCGCCATGTGCTCCGAGACCAAGGAACTCGGGTACGACATGCTGTGGCAGGGCGCGGCAAAAGCCTGATCACCAGCCGGGCGTGATGAATCACGCCCCTACGCAGAGGAACCCACGTCGCGCCGCTGCACCCAGGTCGCCGCAGCGACCAGCGCCATGGACACCAGCACCAGGATCGCCGAGAGCGCGTTCACCTCCGGCGTCACCGCCGACTTCAGCATCCCGTACACCTTGATCGGCAGCGTCGTCGAGCCGACCCCCGCCGTGAAGAAGCTGATGATGAAGTCGTCCAGCGACAGCGTGAACGCCATCAAGAGCGCCCCGACGATGCCCGGCATCAGCAACGGCAGCGTCACGCGCGTGAAGGCGATCCACGGCGTCGCGCCCAGATCGCGGGCCGCCTCCTCCAGTCGCGGGTCCAGCTTGCGCAGGCGCGCGCGCACGATCAGCGCCACCACCGGGAAGTTGAACACCGTGTGCGCGATGGTCATTGTGGTCAGCGAAAGCGGCAGTTTGATCATCACAAAAAATAAGAGCATCGCGACCCCCATCATGATCTCCGGGATGACGATCGGCAGAAGCAGGAACGCCTCGAAGACCGCCTGCCCCCGGAACGACTGCCGCTCCAGCGCCACGGCGGTCAGCAGGCCCAGCAGGCCGGCGAAGATGGTCGAGGCCACAGCGATGATCAGGCTGTTCACGGTGGCCGCCAACAGCGCCTGATCCGTAAACAACTTCGCGTACCACTGGAGCGAAAACCCCTGCCAGCGGGCGGAGAGCTTGGAAGCGTTGAACGAGAACACAACCAGGATCGCGATCGGCAGATAGAGAAACAGCAGGTCCGCCACGCTCGCCGCGAGCAACCAGCGTCCGGTCTTCATGTGAGGCTCCTTGCCCCGCCCGCGCGCAGGTGATACAGGACCGCCGCGAGTACGCCCGCCATCAGCACGAACGACAGTGACGAGCCGAACGGCCAATCGCGCACCACCAGGTACTGGTGCTGGATCAGATTGCCGACCATCATCGTCCGCGCCCCGCCCAGCAAGTCCGGCGTCACGTAGGCGCCGAGCGAGGGGATGAACACCAGTACGCAGCCCGCGATCACGCCCGGTTTGGAAAGCGGCAGGACCACCCTGGTGAACACCTGCGCCGGCTTCGCGTAGAGATCCCACGCGGCCTCGACCAGCGAGCGGTCCAGCCGCTCCAGCGCCGCGTACAGCGGCAGGACCATGAACGGCAGGTAGCCGTAGACCAGCCCGATCAGGACGGCCCAGTCGGTGAACAAGAGATTGAGCGGTTCATGAACGAGACCGAGCGCCATGAGCGCCTGGTTCAGCAAACCCTCGGTGCGCAGGATGAACATCCAGGCGTAGGTGCGGACCAGAAAGTTGGTCCAGAACGGAATGATGACAAGAAACAACAGGACGCCCTGCCGGCGCTTCGGCGCCCGCGCGATGACATAGGCCAGCGGAAAGCCCATGACGAGGCAGATCACCGTGGTGACGACGGCCAGCCACAGCGACCGCCAGAAGATGCGCAGGTACAGCGGGTCCGCAATGCTGGTGTAGTTGCCGAGGGTAAGCGCCCATTCAATGCCGCCGTACGTCCCGCGCGAGGCGAAGCTGACGGCCAGGACCAGCAGCAACGGGACACCGAACAGGACGATCAGCACTGCCGCCGGTGGGATTACAAGCCAGGGGAAGGAATGAGTGGGTACGGGAGGGGTGCGGGTACCCGTTGCTCCGCTGCCTGCAACGGGTGATGGGCCCCCTCCCAATTCGATGGTCTTCATTCGGACAACAGCACAGCCTCGGCCGTCCGCCACTTGAGATAGGCGGACTCGCCGGCATGGAACCGCTTGGCCGCGCCGTCGGCGTTGGGAATCCGCGCCTTCCAGGTCTGGTTGTTGGGAAGGGTCAGAAGATATTGCGTCTCGTTGCCGGCATAGATCACCTTCGCGACCCGCACCATCACCTGGTTCTGATAGCCGTCGGTCTCCGGACCGCGCGACAGATGCAGGCGCTCGGGCCGGACCGTCACGAGCACCGGCGCGCCCGCAGCCACACCCGGCACAGCCGGAGCATGGATCACGCCGATCCCGTCCACCACCACGGTCGCGTGCTGCCCGACAATGCCCTCAACCCTCCCGCAGAGGCTGTTGGAGACGCCGATGAAATTCGCTACGAAGGCCGAGGCAGGCGCCTGGTAGATCTCCTCCGGCGTACCGACCTGAAGCAATTGCCCATGATGCAGCACGGCGAGACGGTCGGACATCGTGAGCGCCTCCTCCTGATCGTGCGTCACGCAGACGAAGGTGATGCCGACCCGTTCCTGCAGCGCCTTCAGCTCCACTTCCATTTCGAGCCGGAGCTGCTTGTCCAGCGCGCCCAGGGGCTCGTCCAGCAGCAGCACGGCCGGACGGTTCACCAGCGCGCGGGCGAGCGCCACCCGCTGCTGCTCCCCGCCCGACAACTGCGCCGGCAGTCGATCCTGCTTCGCGGCCAGGCGCACCATTGCCAGCGCCTCGGTGACGCGTGGGCCGATCTCGGCCTGGGGCAACCCCTTCATCTCGAGACCAAAGGCGACGTTCCCGGCCACGGTCATGTGGGGGAACAGCGCGTAGTTCTGGAAGACAAGGTTGACCGGGCGGCGGTTGGGCGGGACGCCCTCCATGTGCCGTCCTTCGATGATGATCTCGCCGGCGTCGGGCTGCTCGAACCCGGCCAGCAGGCGCAGCGTCGTGGTCTTGCCGGAGCCGCTGGGGCCGAGGATGGAGAAGAACTCGCCTTTGCGGATCGTGAGCGAGAGCCGGTCCACCGCCACGGTCGCCCCGTGGCGCTTGGTCACCTCCCGAAGCTCGACGCTGTTCCCGTTGTCATCCACGATCACTCGCTCCGCTGGCGCGGAATTTTATCAAGAACGCTCCGCTTTTGCCATTGAAGAGGTCTTTTGCCATCTCCTCCGCATCTTGCTACAATGCATCTCGATGAAAAACTTCCTGACCATGATCCTGGCGGGCGGCCGCGGCGAGCGCCTGGTCCCCTTGACGGAGCATCGCGCCAAGCCCGCCGTGCCGTTCGGCGGCAAGTACCGGATCATCGACTTCACGCTCAGCAACTGCATCAACTCCGGCCTGCGCAACATGATCGTCCTCATTCAGTACAAGTCGCACTCGCTCGATCGGCACATCCGGCGTGGCTGGAACGTCTTCAACCCCGAGGTCGGCGAATACATCTTCTCGCTGCCGCCCCAGCAGCGCATCAGCCAGGACTGGTATAAGGGCACGGCCGACGCCGTGCACCAGAACTGGTTCATCGTCGAAGACAAGCAGCCGGAGTTCGTCCTGATCCTGGCCGGCGACCACATCTACAAGATGAACTACAAGGAGATGCACAGCTTCCTCCAGCAGAAGCAGGCGGACGTGGTGGTGGGCGCGATTGAAGTTTCGCTGTCGGAGGCGTCGAACTTCGGCGTCATGACCGTGGACGGCAACGGCCGGATTACCCACTGGGACGAGAAGCCCGCCCAGCCCACCCCCATGCCGAGCGACCCGACCCGCGCGCTCTGCTCGATGGGGATTTACCTGTTCCGGACTTCGATCCTGCAAGAGCATCTCTTCGCGGACGCCGACAAGGACACCTCGCACGACTTCGGCAAGGACATCATTCCCGGCATGATCGAAAACCGCCGCGTGTTCGCCTACAACTTCCGCGACGAGAATCGCAAGGCGGTCAAGTACTGGCGCGACGTCGGCACGCTGGACGCCTACTGGGAAGCCAACATGGACCTCGTGTCCGTGGACCCACTGTTCAATCTCTACGACCAGAACTGGCCGATCCGCACCTACCAGGGCCAGTTCCCGCCCGCGAAGTTCGTGTTCGCGGAAGAGCACGGCAACGGCGGCCGCGTGGGGGTCGCGCTCGACTCGATCGTCAGCGGCGGGTGCATCATCAGCGGCGGCCGCGTCCAGAACTCCGTTCTCTCGCCCAACGTCCGCGTCAACGACCACGCCGAGGTCTTCCAATCGATCATCATGGAGAACGTCGTCATCGGGGACCACTGCCGGATCAAACGCGCCATCATCGACAAGGACGTCACGATCCCGTCGAAGACCGAGATCGGCTACGACCTGGAGTCCGACCGCAAGCGCTTCACGGTCACCGAGTCCGGCATCGTGGCCATCGGCAAAGGCGTGAAGCTGGAAGGGCGGTAACCACACACCATGTCTTCCAACATTCCCGATCGCTACGGCCGGACCGAGCTGGTCCTGATGGTGATGGACCCGCTGCACCTATTCGCCTACTGGGAGGTCACACCGGAGAGCCTCCGGGAGGCCCAGGACGCGCTGGGCGCGGAGATGGACGGCGCGGGGGCCATTGTCCGGTTCTACGACATCTCGCTCATCCACTTCGACGGCACCAACGCACACCACACCTTTGACATCGATATCGGATTGGAGGCCCGTGGCTGGTACGTCCCCGTCTGGACGGCCGACAAGTCCTATTGCGCGGACCTGGGCTTCGTGGCCCGCACCGGACGCTTCCACGCGATCGTGCGGTCGAACGTCATCCACACACCGCGCGCCGGCGTCTCCGGCAACACCGACGAGCGCTGGATGCGCGTGAAGTTCGTGCGCCGGCGGAAGCCCGATCGCGCGCGGCTGCTGGAGTTTGTGCCGGCCCCGGCGCTGCCGCGGCAGCTCTCGCCGGAAGAACTGCGTGCCCTGCAGGACCGCTTGGCCAGCGAGAAGGCCCTGGCCGCCGCGCAGTTCGCCGCCGGCGGGCTGCCGTCGTCGCAGGAGAGGAGTCCGCGATGAGTACACAACCGACCGGCTATCTCTGCCTGGTCCTTCACTGTCACCTCCCCTACGTGCGGCACCCGGAGCACGACCGGTTCCTGGAAGAGAATTGGCTGTACGAGGCGATCTCCGACACCTACATTCCGCTCCTGCGGATGATGAACGGGCTGGTCCGCGACGGCGTGGACTTCCGGCTGACGACGACCCTCTCGCCGCCGCTGATCTCGATGCTCCGGGACCCACTGCTGATCTCCCGCTACGAGCGGCACATCAATCGCCTGATCGAGCTGGCCGCGAAAGAGGTGCATCGCACCGCCTACCAGCCGGAATACCACCGGCTCGCCACGATGTATCTGGAACGGTTCCTCCAGACGCGGAACGCCTTCACCAATGAGTACGGGCACGATCTCGTCGGCGCCTTCGGGCGCCTGCAGGAGCTGGGCAAGCTGGAGATTATCACCTGCGGCGCCACGCACGGCTTCCTGCCGCTGCTCAACGTCGTACCGGGCGCGGTGCGGGCGCAACTCCGCACGGCCGTGGCCCACTACGAAGAGACCTTCGGCCGGCCGCCCCACGGCATCTGGCTGCCGGAGTGCGGCTACTTTCCCGGCCTCGACGAGGTCCTGCGCGACGTGGGGATCCAGTTCTTCTTCACCGAGTCCCACGGGCTCCTCTACGCCGACCCGCGCCCGCGCTACGGCGTGCATGCACCCGTGTTCTGCCCGACCGGCGTCGCCGCCTTTGCCCGCGACCTCGATTCCTCGAAGCAGGTGTGGAGCGCCGAGGAAGGCTATCCCGGCGACCCGGCCTACCGCGACTACTACCGCGACATCGGCTGGGACCTGGACTACGAGTACATCAAGCCGTACATCCAGCCGGACGGTAAGCGCGGCAGCACCGGCATCAAGTACTGTCGGATCTCCGGCAAGACCGACCAGAAGCAGGTATACGACCGGGACTGGGCGATGCAGCGCGCCGCCGACCACGCCGGCAACTTCCTGTTCAACCGGGAGCGCCAGGTCGAATGGCTCAGCTCCATGATGGACCGGCCGCCGATCGTGGTGGCGCCCTATGACGCCGAGCTCTTCGGGCACTGGTGGTTCGAAGGACCGGAGTGGATCGATTTTCTCTTCCGCAAACTGCACTTCGATCAGCAGACCGTGAAGCCGATCACGCCCGCCGAATATCTGGAACGGCACGAGACCAACCAGGTCTGCACGCCCTGTGGCTCCTCCTGGGGGCACAAGGGCTACCATGAAGTCTGGCTCAACGGCAGCAACGACTGGATCTACCGACACCTGCATACGGCCGCGCGGCGAATGGAGGAGCTGACACAACGGTTCACCCGCGCGGACGGGCTCACGCAACGCGCGCTCGCGCAGGCCGGTCGCGAGCTTCTGCTGGCGCAAAGCTCCGACTGGGCTTTCATCATGAAGACCGGCACGATGGTGGAGTATGCCGTAAAGCGCACGAAGGACCACATCGCCCGCTTCACCCGTCTCTACGAGCAGCTCCTCGCCAACCGCGTGGACGCCGGCTGGCTCAAGGACATCGAGGAGAAGGACAACATCTTCCCCTCCCTCGACTACCGCAACTTCTCGTGACGGGCTTCACGCGCGAACTGGACGAGACGGCGCGTCTCGCGCGGGCGGCCGGCGCGATTCTCATGAAGATCTACGCGACCGACTTCGCCGTGTCGTACAAGGGTCCCAACGACCCGGTGACGGAAGCGGACAAGCGGGCCAATGAGTTTATCGTGGCAGGGCTCCGCGCAGCCTTCCCGAAAGACGGCGTGGTCGCGGAAGAAAGCGCGGACAATTCGGACGCGCTCAAAAAAGGCCGCGTCTGGTATGTGGACCCGCTCGACGGCACGCACGAGTTCATCGCGAAGAACGGCGAGTTTGCGGTCATGATCGGGCTGGCGGTGGAAGGCCAGGCCCGCGTCGGCGTGGTCTACCGTCCGGTGGGCGAGGTCCTCTTCGCCGGCATTGCCGATCAGGAGGCGTGGGTCGAGGAACAGGGCGTGCGGCGCCCGCTGCGGGCCTCGACCAGGGCGGAGTTGCCAAGCCTGCGCCTGGTCATGTCGCGGTCGCACCGGCACCCTCTCACGGACGCCATCAGAGAGCGATTAGGCGCCGGCAAGGAGATGACTCTGGGCAGTGTCGGCCTCAAGACCGGGCTCATCGCCATGCAGCAGGCCGACCTGTATCTCGAACTCTCCGGCTTCAGCAAGGCGTGGGATTCGTGCGGTCCCGAAGCCATCCTTCGAGGCGCGGGCGGACGCCTGACGGACCTCTCCGGAAAACCGCTGCAGTACGGCGGTGAGGAGTTGCGCAACCGACGCGGGCTGGCCGCCTCGAACGGCGTCTGCCATGACCGCGTCATCGCGGCCATCGCGCCGCTCGCCCGCGACGCCAAGCTGATCTAGCGTAGTGATGCCTAAATGTCTTGACTTATCACGATCCTGTCGTAGACTGACCCCCAAGGAAAGCCCCTTTTTGTATCAATGAATATCCTGGAAGGAGGTTGCCATGAAACAGGTTTTACTCTCTGTTGGGCTCGTACTCGGGCTTCTCATTCTTGAAGTGGCTTGCGACTACGGTAAGCCCGGCGGTGGGACGCCGACAGCAGATTCAGCGCTCATGTCCCCGGCCGGTTCGGCCGGACGGATGGACAGCGATGAAGGCGTCGGACACTATAAGCAAGGCCACTGGGATGTGTCTGAAGGCCACTTCCGCAAGGCCGTTACGGCCGATCCCAACCTGGCTGAGGCCCACTACAATCTTGGTTTGACGCTCGACAAGATGGGCAAGCATGAAGAGGCGACGACTGAATTCAAGAAGGCGGCCGAGCTGGCCCCAACAAACCCAGCGATTAAGGATTCGGCGATCCTGAAGAAACACATTGTTAGGTAGGATTTTTCATTAGGATAAGGTGCGCTATGCAGCCCCAAGCAAGGTTGTGGGTGTGGACGGTGATCCTCGCGGCTCTGGTTGTGCCGGGTCTGTCTCAATCAGCTAACCCCGAAGACGGTCAGTTCGGAACTCCCAGGGACGCGGAAGGAACCCGGATTTTCAGCGCAACTGAACACTCCTTCTACAGCGGCCAGTTTCATCTCGGCGGGGAAAAGGCCACCCTTGTTGGTAGCATGCACGACGTCGCACCGTGGGACCACCTCGACTATGCCGGCAAGCGCCTGAAGTCCGTCCAAGGAACGATCGAGATCGACGTGAACGAACTCACCAACACGGGTCAGGCACGGCAGAGTTCATCGAAGGCGCCGACCGCTATCGGATTGTGTTCGACCGGTTTGCAGCCGCAAAGCCCTTCCAGGACGGCGGAATCGCCACGCGGGTCTACGAACACGGGGATTCAGGTAACGGCGATCCTCTGTATCCTAAAACTTGGCTCTATCTGGCCGGATGGGGCACTGCCACTATGTTCAAGAACGGTGGACTCCTCTACAAAGACTATCAGGCCCACTTCATGGTGATGGAACGGTCCCGTGATCCCAAGACACATGAAGTCCGCTATCCTGTGAAGCGGACACTCCCTGGAGGGGAAACCGACCCAGCGGGGATGGAGATCGACCTCTGGGTCCGCTCAAAAGAGAGCAACAACAAGAACTTTCCGCCATTGGAAACCTTTGTCCATCTCTTCTGGGATGAAGTGACCTGGAGATAAGCTGCAAGAAATGAGAAGGTCACAAAAGAGGACTTACGGCAGTGTCAGCGGGAGCAGTCTTGAATTCCGCCACGAGAGGCTCGCGAACAAAATGGCGGCCAGCACCGCCATTCCCGCGCCGAACCAGAACGGCGCGGCTGGGCCGATGTGGTCCCACAGAAACCCTGCGATCAAGCTCGCCGGCAGTATGGCGATCCCCTCCACCATGTGGTAGAGACCAAAGCCCGTGGCCTTTCGCGCACTGGGCACCAGCGTCGCGAGATAGGCGCGCAGCACCCCTTCGGCAAACCCCATGTAGACACCGTACAGAACAAACAAGCCGGCGATGGGCCAGGGCGTGTCTGCCAGCGCAAACCCGGCGTACACCAAGGCGAACAGGACGAAGCTCCCCGCAATGACCGGTCGCATGCCGATCCTATCCGCCAGCATCCCGCCCGGGATCGAGCACAGCGCATACGTCGCGTTAAAGGCCAGATAGACGCCCGAGATCCAGGCCGGGCTGATCCCGGCATGCTCGGCCTTGAGAATCAGGAACGCATTGCTGGAATTGCCCAGGGAGAACAGACCAACGACGGCAATGAATCCGACAAAGCGCGCATCGAATCCATGGAGCGACCAGGAAAACTTCGTCGTCATCACAGGGGCTGATCCGTCGGCGGTGATGAACAACACGATCAAGGCGACGGCCAGCACGCCCGGGATGATGGACAACCAGAACACCAACCGATAGTCGGCGACCCAGACAGCGAGAATGAGCAGCGCCACGGCAGGCCCCACGACGGCCCCTGCCGTGTCCAACGCCCGATGGAACCCGAAGGCCAGACCCAGCCGCTCGGGCGGCGTGGAGGCGGCGATGATGGCATCGCGTGGCGCGGTCCTGATGCCTTTGCCGACCCGATCCGTAAACCGCGCGGTCAACACCATGCCCCACCCGGTCGCCATCGCCAGGAGCGGGCGAGAGGCGGTGGCGATGCCGTAGCCCAGCCCCATCAGGAGCTTGTGTTTGCCGAAGCGATCGGCCAGCGCGCCTGAGAACAGCTTCAGAATACTCGCGGCGGCTTCGGCGATCCCTTCAATCAATCCTATGACGGATTTGCTGGCGCCCAACGAGGAGGACAGAAACAGCGGCACCAGCGGATAGACCATCTCGGAACTGACGTCCATGAAAAAGCTGACCCATCCGGTCACCCACACATTGCGGGGAATCCGTCGGAGCGTCACTTGACGACGAGCACCGTGCAGGGCGACAGTTTGGTCAGGTTCTGGGACGTGCTCCCCCAGATCCGGCCGAAGATCCTCGAATGCCCCATGAAGCCGATCACCAGCAGGTCGAACCCGTGGTCCTTGGCGAAGGTCACGATGGTTTCCACCTCGTGACCGGGCATGACGTGGCTGTGCAGCGTCACGCCGGACGCCTGGGCCGATTGCTGGGCCTCCGCCGTGATCCTCCTGAAATAATCAGCCGCCTCCTGCTTACTCTCAAGCACCTCCCCCATCGTTGCTGCATAATGAGGGAGTTTTTCCTCGACCGAGATGGAATGGAGCTCGGCCCCGAATTGAGACGCCAGCTTCACGGCAACCGCCAGGGCCTTCGTGGCCCCATCAGATCCGTCCAACCCTACTAGAATTTTGTGCCACATAGCTATCCCCTTCCCCCACTTTGATCCGCCAGTTGATCTGATCGGTCCGAGCGACGGCGCGTCAGTGTCTCATCCGGCGGTCTGCCGCCCGGATCAAACCAGCGCTCGGCGATGAGCGTCGGCACGACCGCGCTCAGGATCACGACCGTGACCAGCACCGCGTACTGCTCCCGGTTGAGGTAGTGATTCGACAGGCCGTACAGCGCGGAGATCGTACCGAAGGTCAGGCCCGTGGACATCAGCAGGGTGAGGTACATCCCCTCGCGATGACTGAAACGGAAGACACGGGTGAGAGGCCACACCCCGGCAAACTTGGCGGCGACTTTGACGCCCAGGAAAATTCCGATCAACCCGAGGCTACTCGCGATGGCGGTCCACCCGACGAGCACCCCGGCTTTCAGGAAATAGAACGGCGTCAGCACGGCGAAGGCGATCAGCCGCATCCGTTGCGCAAAGGTCCTGTTGGCCAGGAAGAACGGCGCCAGCGCCATGCCGACCAGATACGCCGGCAGGACCGCTTCGCTCTTGGCCGCCTGCGCCAGTCCGCCCAGGGCGAACAGCACCAGCAGAAGAAACTTCATCTCCGGCTCGCTGATGCGACTCCCGACCTTCGCAAAAAACCACGGCGTCACACGTGGCAGGAGCCATAAGGCCAGGCCTGTGCCCACGCCGAACGCCACCAGATGCCAATCGTAGTCAGCGAAGAGAAGCCCGAGCGCCAAAACCGTCCCCAGGTCCGTGATGAAGCAGGCGGCGAGGATCATCTGGCCAAAGCCGGTTTCATTGTAGCCCCGCTCGACCATGACGGCATAGACCACCGCCACCGACGTGGTGGAAAGCGCGATGCCCGCGATCTCCGACGCCTCCAGCGACCATCCGGCGACCCAGTAGGCGTACGCGCCGGCGCCGAGGAAAGGGAGCAGGAACGACGCAAACCCTATGGACAGTGTCTCGCGCCATTTTTCCTTCATGATCTGGATGTCGATTTCGGCCCCGGCCAGGAAGGTGAGCAGGATGCTGCCGAACCCGGCCAGGAAATCGATCCAGGGCGTGGGCTTGAGGTCCAGCAGATTGCCGCCGAGCGTGCCCACCAGAATCTCGACCAGGGCGACGGAAACGCCGATCCGGATCGAGATCAAGGTCGCCACCAAGGCCAACCCGATCCAAATCGCCGCAATCTCCCACGAAAACGACATGACGCCTTGCTCTCCTCTCCGACAACAAAAAACCCCTACCGGGTCCTTCAACTCGGTAGGGGTCATCAGCCGTCGACACGGCGGTTGAAGGCGAACCCCATCGCCTTACTCAGCGCCACCCTAGCAGACGCTCACCAAGAGCGTCAAGCGCCGGCTCTTCGTCGGGTTACACCTCGACAGCCAACGCGCGTTCGTACAGGTCCACGTACTGCTTGGCCGAGCGCTGCCAGGAAAAGTCCTGCTGCATGCCCCGTTGCATCAGACCGGCCCACTCATCCTTGTCACGATACACCCGCAGGGCCAGAAACATGGTGCTCAGGAGGACTTCGGGCTCGGGCTTCTCAAAGCTGAAGCCCGTCGCCGCCGAGCCCGATCGGACATCCGGCGCGTAGGGAACCACCGTGTCGGCGAGGCCGCCTGTTTTCCGCACGACGGGCACCGTGCCGTAGCGGAGACTGTAGAGCTGGTTGAGCCCGCAGGGCTCGTAGCGGGACGGCATCAGAAAAAGATCCGCTCCGGCCTCGATCCGGTGCGCCAGCGGCTCGTCGAACGCGAGACGCACGGCCAGCTTGTCGGGATAGCGCGCGCTGAGCCCCGCCAGGAGCGTCTGATACGACGGGTCGCCGCTGCCCAGCGCCACCACCTGCACGTCCAGGCCAAGCAGTTTGGGGAGGATGTCCACAATCAGGTCAATGCCCTTCTGGAACGCCAGCCGGGAGACCAGGCCCACCAGCGGCACGTCGCGCACGGGCAGTTTCATCTCCGCCTGCAGCGCGCGCTTGCACTCCCTCTTCCCGGACAGGTCGCCGGCCGAGTACCGCACCGGCAGATGCGGGTCGGTCGCCGGGTTCCAGACGTTGTAATCAATCCCGTTGGTCACACCGAACAGTCGGTCCTTCCGAGTCTGCAACACACCCTCCAAACCGTAGCCGAATTCGGCGGTCTGGATTTCGCGCGCATAGGTCGGGCTGACCGTGTTGAGGAGGTCGGCGTAGACGAGACCGCCCTTCAGCAGATTCACCTGCCCGTAATATTCAAGCCGCTCAGGCGTGTATTCCGACCACGGGAGGCCGGTGGTGTCATAGGTTGAGACGGGGAAATGCCCCTGATAGCCGATATTATGGATGGTGAAGAGCGCGCGGGTCCCGGCCCACGCCGGGTCGTTCCGGTAAAGCGTCTTGAGGTAGGCGACGGCGAGCGCCGCCTGCCAGTCATGGGCGTGCAGGATGTCAGGCGGCCGTCCAGGCTGTTTGCAGGCCTCCATAACCGCACGGCAAAAGAGCACGAAGCGGTCGAGATTGTCGGGATAGTCGCGGCCGCCCTCGCCATAGATCCCCTGCCGGGCGAAGAAGGGATCATATCGAATGCAGATGAGCGGGACCGCGCCGCCGCCGAGCGTCCCGGTCTCGACGCCGACCTCAAGGCGATCGCCGCGCCAGGGGATCTGAACCTTGGACGCCTGCGTGAGCTTGACCGACGTGGACTCGATGCCGGCGTAGCGCGGGAGCGCCAGCCTGACGTCATGCCCGAGGCGCGCAAGCTCGACGGGCAGCGCCCCGACCACATCGGCGAGGCCGCCCGTCTTGGCCAACGGGACCGCCTCGCTCGCCAGCATGAGAATGTTCATGGAGCGCTCGGCCTTGGGGATATTTTCGGCGATCGGTTCTGCTCGTAGAAGTCCTTGCCCCAGCCGGCCAACGCCTCGGTGACGAACCCCAGCGGCAGCATCGCGCGGCCGTCCTGACGGACGACCGCGTCCGACTTGTCGGTGGGATAAAAGATGAAGAGGACCGCGGTGCCGCTCAGGTTGACCCACTCGATCTGGGTCGGCTGGCCGAACGTCAGGACCACGTCATTGAGCGCCATGCCCTTCCGGAGCAAGTCCCGGTTCAGGTCGTCGGCCCATACAGCCGGCGCCGCGACCAATACCCAGGCGGTCACGGCGCACACCATCGTGCAGAGCCAACATCGCAGCACGGGCCGCATGATCGCTCCCTTCACCACTCCGGCCCGATGCCGGCCAACAGCTTGAGCGTGGACTCCGCCAGATCCGCCAACTGCTTCTCGGTCACGGGGGTCCGCCGGAATCCGGTCAGCGGAACGGGATCAATGATATCCGGCTTGAGGGGAATCTCATAGGCGCCGTCGATCAGGATGCGCTGGCCCTCCGCCGACAGCACGAAATCGATGAAGCGCCGGGCGGCGGCGGGATTCGCCGCGCCCTTCACGAGCGCGATCGCGTTGAGATTGAGCAGCGTGCCGGGCCCGCCGCCGTCCTGATCCGGATAGACCACGCCGACCGGATAGTCCGCCTTGCGCGCCAGAAAATAATTCGGCGAGTTGGTCAGGCCGACGGCGAACTCGCCGCGCCCCACGCCCTGCCAGACGTCCGTGTTGTCCGGCAGAACCTTCAGGCCGTTCGCGTAGAGCTTCGCCAGATAGCTCCGGGTGAACTCGGCCCCTTTGACGGCGACGAGCGAGGAGACCCAGCTCAAGGTCGTCCGCTCCCGCGTGCCGGCGACGGCGACCTTGCCCTTCCATTTCGGATCGGTCAACTGGAACACGGAACGGGGCACGTCTTTCTCCGCCACCAGATTTTTGTTGTAGAGGATTACACGGGCGCGGGAGGAGATGCCGGTCCACTGGCCCTCCTTGTCGCGAAATCCAGGCTCCAAATCCCTGGCTTCCGGCGAGACGTACGCGTCGAGGACACCGTTCTTGGCCAGCACTTCCATCACGCCGGCTTCAGTGGCGATGAAGACATCGGCGCGCGGGCGGGCCTTCTCCTGGATCAATTCGTTGGCCAGGCCGGACGTCTTGCCGATCTTGAGCTTGACCTGCATGCCGGTCTTCTTCTGAAACGCCTCCACCACAGGCTTGATCACCAATTCCTTGCGGCCCGAATACACGACAATTTCGTCCGCCGCCGGCGCGGCGTCGAACGGCGCGCCGACCGCAGCGGCCAGCAAAACGATGAGCAGGAAACGGGCGTTCATGGGTTGGGCGATCCGGGGGTCGGGTTGTCCTCGCCCCAATTATAGATGGTTTTGATATATTGGTAGGCGACGATCAGCTTGCGCAGCTGCGCCTCCCCGCTCCGGTCGCCCTCGCGCGAATCCGGATGGAGTTCCTTGGCCTTCTTCCGGAAGGCCTTCGTGACGGCCTGGTAGGAACTGCCTTCCTCCAGGCCGAGGACGGTGAAGGCCTCGGCCGCGGTCCTCACCTCGCCCTGCGAGTCCGACGATCCGCCGCTCCCGCCGCCTGCCGCCTGCCAGAAGAAATCGAACAGATTGGGCCGGCGCTTCCGGCGACGCCGGGGACGGCTGTAGAGCTCGGCTTCGATATCCTCGAACTGCTCCTCGATGAACTCGATGCGCCGGTCCAGGCGCTCCAGCTCGGCGACGCTGGCGACCTCCTCGATCTCTCCGTCAATCGTCTCCACCATGCGCAGCACTTCCTCCAGCGCGCCTTCCATTTTCAGGGACAGGTCGGGCTGCTCCTGCAGCAGCGATTCAAAGGCGTAGTCGATGCCCTTGGGGACGCGGGCCTGGATCTCGGCGACCCGGCGCTTCATCTCCTGCCGCGCCTTTGCCTGTGCCCGTTTGAATTGCGAAGAGGCCACGAATCCGTATGTAACCAGAATCCGGCGGGAGGGTCAAGGAAGGGAAAGTTACAGCACGTCGCCGAGGGCGCCGGGGTCGATGCGCACCATGGACGCCTGGCTCAGCCGGATGATCCGGCCCTGCGCGAGACCCACATCCATGACCACGCGGTACATCAGCGGACGGCCCGGCCCGGACGGAAAGACCACGAGGTCGTACACCAACTGCCCCGCCAAATTGCCGTCTCCCGACGCTGTGGCGATGGCTTTGATGGAGGTTAGGTCGATCTCGGTCTTGGCCACCTCCAGATTGTCGTACCGCCGAAAGGCCTCGATGAGGCTCTGTTGGGCTACGACATCCCGAACGGCGAGTTCCTGCGGGTTCTGGACGTTCATCCCCTTCTTCAGACGCTCGTGCAGAAGACCGAGCGCTTCGTCCCACCGCCCCTTCTTCACAGCGCTGTAGTAGCGGACGAACAGGGCCGTGAGCTCGCTGTCCGCGATAGGGGGAGACGCCGCTTCAACAGGCGGCCCAGCCAGCAAGAGCACGAGACCGACGAGAGCGCAACAAGGGCGCACGGCACGCCTCATGAAGTCTGCCCCTTGTCCCGGAGCTGCTCCTTGAGCCGGCCGATCATGATCCGCCGATAGATCCGGACCGAAATCGGGATCACGAAGATCAGCCCGATGGTCAGGTACATGAAGAACTCTTCAGGGGAGATGCCGTACACGGGCCGTTTCCTTTCTACTGCTGGACGTAGGGCGTGGGGTCCGCCACCTGCGCTTCCGCAAAGCCCTTGCGCCGCAGGCGGCAGCTGTCGCAGCGCCCGCAGGCTCTCCCCTGCCCGTCCGGATCGTAGCAGCTATGGGTCAACTGGAGCGGCGCGTTGAGCGCCACCCCTCGACGGATGATATCCGCCTTCGTCATCCGGAGCAAGGGGGCCTCCACGCGAATGCGCCCGCCTTCCGCGCCGACCTTCGTCCCCTGTTTCGCCAGGGCCTCGAAGGCTTCGAGAAATTCCGGCCGGCAATCCGGGTAGCCGCTGTAGTCGAGCACGTTGGCGCCGATGTAAATCGCTTCCGCGCCCAGTACCTCCGCCCACCCCAGGGCCAGCGCAAGAAAGATGGTGTTGCGGGCTGGGACGTACGTGGGAGGGATGCCGGCGCCGATCGCCTCATCCGGACGATCCTTGGGGACTGGGACGGCATCGGTGAGGGCCGACCCACCGATCGCGCGGAGATCGACGTCCACCACCAGATGGCGCCGAGCGCCGAGCGCCGACGCGATCTCGGGCATCCGCGCCAGTTCGACGGCGTGCCGCTGGCCGTAATTCACGGACAAGAGATAGAGCGCATACCCGGCGGCCCGGGCTTCGGCGGCCGCAACGGTGGAGTCCAGCCCGCCGCTGCACAACACGACAGCGCGTTTCATAGGCTATATATGGTTCACCCTTCGACCGGCTCAGGGCTCGTGCTCCTCCGGCTCCAGCTCGATCTTCTCAATGATCTCCTGCTTGGATTGGCACGCAACGCACCGCCGGGCGAACGGGACTGTGCGCAGCCGCTTCTCGCTGATCTCGACTTTACAATCGGCGCAGCGGCCATAGGCCCCTTCTTCGAGCTTGACCAGAGCCTCGTCGATCTGCTGCCGCATCCTGTTGCGCATCTCCAGAATGGAAATGTCCCGGACCCGTTCGGTATCGAGGAGCGCCTGATCGCCGA
>Ga0080064_1002012_pt1 | contig 37115 bp, 32 predicted proteins | sample Subgrocontami54m_FD_69260 | JGI IMG/M metagenome (GOLD analysis project Ga0080064, IMG submission 69260) | Subsurface groundwater microbial communities from S. Glens Falls, New York, USA - GMW46 contaminated, 5.4 m (SPADES assembly) (version 2) ...
CTTTCTGCGACGGCTTGCCGTGCTGGCGCATGAGACGGTGACCCTGACCGTCCGCGTCGGCTGGTTCGGCTTGCGCATAGAGATGGCGGGCGACGCCGGTCAAGTGGCCAAGATCGCCGGTCCGGAAGCCCTGTCGCGGCTCCACGCCGGACTGGAGGGAAGGACTATCCTCGCTTTCCTGCCGGATTCCGAAATCGAGGGATACAAGAGATACCTGCGATCGTGTACCGACACGACCTCGAACCCCAAAGCCGGATTCTGGAAGGAGCTGCGAGAGTTCCGGGCAAGGGGGTTCGTCAGTATGCCGCTGGGTTTCGCTCCCGGTCACGCCGCGCTTGGTCTGCCCGTGCGCAATCGTGCGGGCGACGCGGTGGCCTCGATCGGGATCATCGGCCCGGCCATCGACGCGGATTCGCATGAGCTGACGCCGCAGATGAGCGCCTGGATGGACGTTCGAGACGAGCTCGAGGCGGCCTTCTGGAGCGACCCCGCCAATTCGGTCAGCCCGTTCGCGCACCTGGAGCCGGACGCCATCGTGCCGCGACCGCGTCGGGCCCGACCCTAGCCTAGCGCGATCAGGCCTGCTTCAGCGCGGCCTTGAATCTTGCGCGGGTTTCGGGACCGTGGATGAAGTTCCAGTCTTTCGGCGACTCCGCGCCCGGTTCGACCTTGAGGGTGGCAAAGACCGGGCCTTGCGTGCGCAGCAGGCCCCCGATTTCCGATTCGAAATCCGCGAGATCGGAGAATTCGTACACCCGCTCGATACCGGCGGCCTTCGCAAATCCGGCGAAGCTTATCCTGCCCTGCCCCGGAATCGGATGGCCGCCGTTCGCCTCGTAGGTGCCGTTCTCGCACACGAAGTGGATCAGGTTCCTTGGCGCGGCTTCGGCGATCGTGACGAGACTTCCGAGATTCATGAGCAGGCTTCCGTCGCCGTCGAGAACGATGACCTGCTTGTCCGGCCGGCCCAGCGCCAGGCCGAGCGCATTCGAGGAGGCCAGGCCCATTGCGCCGATCGAAAGATAGTTCAGCGGGTGCGGCTGGATGCGCATGAGATCGAACGCGGCGTGATACGCCGCGACCACGATCTGATCCGTCCGGTGCCGGGCCAGCGCTGCGATGCAGTCGTCTCGTCTCATGGCGATGTCCTCGGAGGGCGGCCCACGAGCATGACGGTGGGCGAAGACGATGAGTAGGCCTTGCGGATGGCGGGCCCGATCAGCGACGCATCGGGTTGCGTTTCGAGCAGATGGTGCGTGACGCCCATCGTGTCGAGAATCGGCTCGACGATGCGAACGCCGCAATTCTCCGAATTCCGGGGTGTGCGATCGATCTCCTTGCCGATCAGCCCGACCATGAGGCATATCGGAAGAGAGTACTCGACGCCCGCAGCCTTCAGGGCATTGATCGAATCCAGGAGGCCGGTGCTCTGAATGAGCAGCAATGCGCGCTTGTCGCAGAAGGACAGGCCGGCGGCGATTCCAATGCCCTCGTCTTCCTTGCAGACCTTGATGTGATGGAAGTCGCTATCCTTGGCGATGGCGTCGAGCAGGCTATTGCTCGTGACGATGTCGGGCAGCGTGATGACGTACTTGATCCCCGCCGCCTTGATCTCGGCGATGATGGTGCTTGCTTCGATGGCTTCGGGGCGGGCGACCCGCTCTTGCACACTTGTGGGCGATCTTGACATTCAATCCACTCGGTCTATATAATGGAATGGGCACCATTATTAGTCGCGTGGCACGAGTTGTCAAGCGGAGTTCGCCACCCGATTGCGATTCACGAACAGTTGAGGAACGGACAATGAGCGCATCGACAGTGAGCAGCACCGCGCGCACGGCAAGTGCGACGACACCGGCGTTCGGGTTCTGGTTGAACGGGAAGAGCCGTCCGGCGCATTCGGGTGCGAGCTTCGAGCGAAAGAATCCGTTCGACGGCTCGGTCGCGGCGACGTTCGCGAACGGCGACGAGAGCGATGCGAACGACGCCGTTCAGGCCGCGCGCGACGCCTTCGACACGGGCCCGTGGCCGCGGAGCGCGGCGCGCACCCGATATCAGGTGCTCATGCGATTCGCGCAAGTCCTCTCGGACAATGCGAGAGCGATAGCGGAGCGCATGGTCCTCGAATCGGGCAAGCCCATCAAGGTCGCGTTCGGCGAGGTTCAGGGTTCCATCAAGACGATCGAATACTATGCCGGCGCGACGCTGGCCCTCGAAGGCAGGGCGATCAGCGATCGGAATCCGGAGGCGTTGGGGCTGGTCCTGCGTGAACCGATCGGCGTCGCCGCGCTGATCACGCCCTGGAATTTTCCGGTGCTCAATCCGGTCATCAAGATCGCGCCCGCGCTGGCAGCGGGCTGTACGCTGGTGGTGAAGCCATCGCACTTGTGCCCGGGCCCGACCCTGCTGCTCGCGCAGTACCTGACCGAGGCCGGGCTGCCCGACGGCGTGCTGAACGTGGTCACGAGCGATCTGGACCGCGGCGCGCTGGTCGGCCAGATTCTCTGCAGCTCGCTGCTCGTCGACAAGATCGCCTTCACGGGCTCGACCGCGACCGGCCGCGCGGTCATGCGCGCGGCCACGTCCAACATCAAGCACGTGTCCCTCGAGCTCGGCGGCAAGTCGGCCAATATCGTCTTCAACGATGCGCCGTTCGACGAAGCCGCGGCGACCGCGATCAGCGCCTTCTGCTACAACAGCGGCCAGCAATGTTCGGCGGGCTCCCGCCTCCTGGTGCAGCGCGGCATCCACGATCGCTTCATCGATGCCGTGGTGGAGCAGGCCCACCTGCAGGTGCTCGGCGACCCGATGAAGGATACGACCAGCATGGGGCCCCTCATCAACGAGGAACAGCATACGCGGGTACTCGGTTATGTCGAGATCGGGAAGCGGGAGGGCAAGCTGGTCACCGGTGGCGGCGCGCCGCCCGGAGCGGCGTTCGCCAACAGCCTTTTTGTCGAGCCGACCATTTTCGACGCCGTGAGCAATTCGTCGAAGCTTGCGCAGGAGGAAGTGTTCGGACCGGTGTTGGCGGTGATCCTATTCGACACCGAGGAAGATGCCATCCGGCTCGCAAATGAAAGCCGCTACGGTCTGGCCGGCGGCGTGTGGAGCAGCTCGATCAACACCGCGATCCGCGTCGCCAAGGCCGTGCGGACCGGCAAGATGTTCATAAACAGCTACAACAGCGCGGGTATCGACGACATGCCGCACGGCGGCTACAAGGAAAGTGGCATCGGCCGCGAGTGGGGGCCCAACGGGCTCGAGGAATTTCAGCAGGTCAAGACGATCCAGATCCGGCTGCCGAAGTGACCGCAGGAACGGCGCGGCCGGCGCATCGTCAGCCGAAGCCGTAGAGCCGGGCGGGGTTCTCCACGAGAACCCGCTGCCTGGCTTGCCGGTCCGGCAGATAGCGGTACAAGAGCTCGACCAAGTCCGCATCGTTCGGCATGCGTTTCGTGTAGGCGAGATGAGGCCAGTCGCTGCCCCAGATGCACCGATCGGGAGCCGCTTCGTACATGGCCCGGCCGAACGCCACCGCGTCCTCCCATGGATGTTCCCCCGCCGATGAACGATCTCCGTTGGAGAGCAATATCCACCAGTTTTCCTCCTTGAGCAGCTCCAGGGCGGCCCGGCAGGCGGGTTGCGAGAGCCCGCGCGAGAAATCGAGGTGCGCCATGTGGTCGAGAACCGCGGTGATCTTGACCCGTCGAAGCACGGGGCTGAGTTCGACGAGATCGTCGGGCGAGGCGAAGACCTTGATGTGCCAGCCAAGATCCCGGACTCTGTCGATCGAGCGGTGAAATGTTCCCAGGTCCGGCGCCATGCCGAGGTCTTTCCAGAAGTTGAAGCGCGCGGCCCGCACGCCGACTTCGTGAAGAAGGCGAAGATCCGCGTCGCTCGCGCCGTCGTCGATGACGGCGACGCCGCGGTAATTCGAAGGCGGCGCAGCCTTCAGCACGTCGATCAGAAGAGCATGGTCGGCGAGGTAGGCCGACGGCTGCACGAGCACGGCGCGCGAGATTCCCAGCGCAGCATGCATCTTCTGCAGATTGTCCAAGGTCCCCGTGGGGGCCCAGCGGAGCAGGGGGTTGCGGTGGGGATACTTGCCGGGATCGCCGTAGACGTGCAGATGGCAATCGCAACTGCCCGGCGGGAGTGGCTCCCGGGGAGCGCGCGTTTCGGCGTCATACCTGGGCGAGACGATCATCCACTTCCTCCTTCGAGTGCCTTCCTTGAACCTCGGCACGGCGATCTGTATAATGGATTACATTCCATTATTCGTTGCCCGATCTGCGCTGTCAAGAAGAGCCCGAGCGTACAAGGGGGTTTGAATGTCCGAATATCTGAAGGGCAAGATCGCGGTCGTTACCGGTTCGGCGAACGGCATCGGCAGGGCGGCCGCAGTGCGGCTGGCCCGGGAGGGAGCCGACGTTGCCATCCTGGACAGGGAAGAGGCGCCCTTGAAGGAGGTCGAAGCCGAAATTGCGGGATTGGGAAGACGCGCATTCGCGCTCGCCCTCGATCTGACCGACCGGCGCTCAGTAAAGGCCGCATTTGGAGAGATCCGGGGCGCTCTCGGGATGGTGGACGTGCTCGTGAACAACGTCGGAGGCGGCGCCAGAACGAGGTCCAGCGAATTCTTCAGTTCCGAAGCCGAGGTCTGGGATGATGTCGTCAATCTTTCTCTCATGACGACGATGATGTGCTCAAGGCAGGTCGTGCCCGACATGCGCGAGCGCAAGAGCGGCAAGATCGTCAGCGTCGCCTCGGATACCGCCTTCTACGGCGACATGTCCATGAGCGAGTATGCTGCAGCGAAGGCGGGGGTGATCGGCTTCACGCGCTCGCTCGCGCGCGAGCTGGGACCGTTCAACGTCAACGTCAACGTCATCGCCCCCGGCCCCACGCGCACGCGCGCTCTCGCCTGGCAAAGCGAAGAGCGGCTTCAGAAGATGATCTCATCGATTCCGCTCGGCAGGCTCGGCGATCCGATGGAAATCGCCAATGCAATCAATTTTCTCGCGACGGATCAAAGCTCGTTTATCACCGGACAGGTGATCCCGGTGAACGGGGGCCGCGTATTTCGTTGAGGGCGTCACGCCACCGGGGGCGCGAGCGCTCAGTGGTATACCGACCCGCCGTCGATCGCCAGAATCTGCCCGGTAATGAATGCGGCGTCCTCGCTGGCGAGGAAGGACACGCTGCCCACGATATCGATCTCGTACCCGTCGCGAGGCAAGGCACGGCTCGCGACGGCGGCAGACCGGACGGCTTCCATGAATTCCGGGTTCTCGTAGTTCCCCGCGCTCAAGATGTAGCCCGGGGAGATCGCATTCACCGTGATGTTGTCCATTCCGAGTTCGCGAGCGAGCGAGCGGGTGATGGAGATGATCGCTCCCTTGCTGGCCACGTAATGCATCATCAAGGGCGCGCCCTTGAATGCCGTCCCGGACGAGACGTTGATGATGCGGCCATACTTCTGCGCGCGCATGTGCGGCGCCGCGGCACGACAGCATATGAAGGTCCCGATGGTGTTCACCTCGAGGATCCTCCGCCATTCCGAAACGGTCAATTGCTCGAAAGGGGTCATCTTCAAGGACTTCGAGATCGCGGCGTTGTTGACCAGAATGTCCGCTTTGCCGAACCGGTCGACGGTCGCGTCCATCATGCGTTGGACCTCGGCCTCGGACGAGACGTCCGTCTGCAGTCCCAGCGCCCGATGGCCGGAATTCTCCAGTGACTCCGCGGCGGCCTCGGCGCCGGCGATGTCCGCGATGACCACCGATGCGCCATCGGCGGCAAGCCTTCGGGCTATGGCCAGGCCGATGCTCGAACCGCCGCCGGTCACGATGGCGACCCTGTCCTTCAGCTTCATGACTCGACATCCATAGGCTTCAGCCGTTCATGCATGGCGACCCCCTCCACCGGACGTGGCCCGAATCGCCGCCGGGCGCGAACGGGGATGCCCAGAGCGAAACCCGGCCGCTTGACAAACAGACCCACATTACCATAATGGCACGTATCCCACAACTTAGACCGTCGGGTGTAATGGGCGCCGGGTGGATACGGTCTGCTTCAGACCCATTTCAAGCGAGGAGGAAATCATGGGGAAAGGCTATTTGGGAGTATTCGCGGCAGTTGCCTTGGTGGCGGGGACCCCCGCCGTTGCCGCTGATGGCATCACAGTGGGCGTGGTGGTCGCGGAATCGGGCTATCTAGCCGTCGTCGATCAAGGCGGGCGCGACGGATTCAAGCTTGCGGTGGAACAGGTGAACGCGAACGGGGGCGTGGGCGGGAAGGCGCTGGAGCTCGCGATCGCGGACGGAAAGGCCGAGCCTCAGGAGACCGTGAACGCCTATCGCAAGGTCATCGACAGCGGCGCGCTGTTCATGCTGAACGGGTCGTCTTCCGCGGGGAATGCGGGCGGAGGCCCGGTGGCCGCACGGGCCAAGGTGCCCGTGCTCATGTTCGGGAACCTGCCCAACGATCCCCGCAGCCTTCCGTGGATGTTCACCACGCTTCCACCGCAGAAATTCGACGCCGACCAGAGACTGCGCGCGGTGCGAGACGTGGCAAGGGTGAGCGAGATCGGGATACTGACCGACCCGTCGCCGTATGCCAAGCAGATGGACGACCTGCTCCAGAAGAACGCCGCGAATTTCGGCATCAAGGTCGTCGCGCACGAAACCTATCGCGCGACCGACGCCGACTTCAGCGTTCCCGTCGCGAAGATGCAGTCGCAGGGGGCAAAGGCGATACTCAAGGTCGGCGTCGGACCGAGCACGCTGTCCACGGCGAAGGCCTTGAAGCAGCTCGGGGCGAGCATTCCGCTGATCGCCAACGAAACCGACTGGGTCGTCGCGAGGGCGGTCGCCGATCTCCTCGGCAGCAACTTCATCATGGTCGTCTTTCCGGCATCCATCTACCGCGAGCTTCCGCAAGCCCACCCGTTCAGGAAGAGCGCGTCCGAGTTCATGAAGCTTTGGGCCGGCAAGTACGGCGATCGCGACCCGACTTGGGGAATGCTCGGCTGGGACGCCGTATCGGTCGCGGTAGCGGCCTTGAAGAAGGCGGGCACTGGCGACGGCCAGAAGCTGCGGGATGCGATCGAGTCCCTGCAGAACTTCCAGGGCATCACGACCACTTACACGTTCTCGAAGGAGAACCACTTCGGCCCCTCCAAGAACCCGTACCTCGTGGTCCAGATCCTGGACGGCAAGATGAAGTTCCTGGACTAGGGCCGAATGTCGCCTTTGCTCGAGGTCGTCGATCTGTCGGCGTCCTACGGCGGGAACGAAGCGCTGCACTCGGTCAACTTCGAAGTCAGGCAAGGTGGCCAGTGCGTGGTCGTTCTGGGTCCGAATGGGGCCGGCAAGTCGACCCTCCTGCGCTCCATCATGGGCCTGACTTCCTGCGTCGGGCGGGTGAATTTCGCCGATCGGGCGATACAAGGCCTGGCGACCCGGCACCGGGCTGCCGCCGGCCTGATGCTGGTGCCGGAGACCCGCGGCGTTTTCGGGCCATTGACCGTCGCCGAGAATCTCGATCTCGGCACCTATCTTCGGACGCGGGAATCGGCGTCCACCTTGATCCAGGACCGGGAGATGGTCTTCGAGCTGTTCCCGCGCCTGAAGGAACGGTTGAAGCAGGTCGCGGGCACCCTGTCCGGCGGCGAGCAGCAGATGCTCGCCATCGGGCGCGCGCTGATGTCGAAACCGAAACTCCTGCTCCTGGACGAGCCGTCGCTCGGCCTCGCGCCCCGCCTGGCGGAGGAGATCTTCGTGGCTTTGGAGGTCCTGCGGGACGGCGGTCTGGCGTTGGCGATCGTCGAGCAGCGGGCGCCGCTGGCACTGGATCTCGCCGACCGCGTCTATGTGCTCCAGACGGGAAAGATCAGCCGGCCCCTCCTGCCCAGCGAATTGGGAGACACCGAAAGTCTCTTGCAGGTCTATTTTGGAGCCGACAATTGAGCCCGGGGGACTGACAGAAGTGGGTGCCCCTGGATGAGGAATGTCCTGTCCCCCCGACCGGCGGCTATTGCAGCGTGCAGCCTCGTGGCAGCCGGTCTCGGCATCCTTGCGTCCGACTACTGGGTCTCGATCCTCGTTCTTGTCGGGATCTACGCGATCGTCGCGACCGGACTCAACCTGTTCATGGGGTACACGGGCCAGACCTCCTTCGGTCACAACGCCTTTGCCGCGATCGGTGGATACACGACCGCGATCATGACCACTGCATACGGTTGGCCTCCCGTGCCGGTCGCGATACTCGGCGCCGCAATCGCCGCCTTGATTGCCGCATTGATCGGCTATTCGGTGCTCTATCTCAAAGTCAGGGGCCATTATCTCGGAATGGCCACGCTGGGCCTGGGACTGATCGTCGTCGAGCTGGCGATCGAGATGGAGCGGATCACCAACGGCACGGCGGGGATCAGCGGTGTTCCCCCTATCGGCATCGGTGATTTCGAAATTGCCAGCAGCAGGGGCATGTACTGGCTCCTTCTCGTTCTGGTTCCTTTCGCAATCTGGTGCGCCCATCGAATCGCGACCTCGCGACTTGGCCGGGCGCTGAAAGCGATTTCGGGAGACGAGCAGGCGGCCGAGGCGCTCGGGATCAATGCGAGCGCGCACATACTCGTCGCCTTCGTCGTGTCCGCGGTATTCGCGGCCGCCGGAGGCTCGCTGCTCGTCCATCAGCTCGCGTTCGTGAGTCCCGAGGTATTCGGGATGTTCTTCCTTACCCTGCTCTTCACGGTGCTGTACGTGGGCGGCGTGGGCACCACGTTCGGGCCCTTGATCGGGGCGCTGGTCATCGTGCTCGTGCCCGAGGCGTTGCGCGGATTCGCGGATTTCAGGGAGCTGATCTACGGGATATTCCTGATCGTCGTCGTCGTATTCGTCCCCGGCGGCTTGTCCTCGGCGTCTTCGTGGGGGCCCGCCCTGGGCTGGTTCAAAGCCTATCGCCGGAGCGCGCATTCGACCGCGGCGAATCGCCCGTCTCCCCGGCAAGAGCATTGAGCGACATGATCCTGCGCATCGACAGCCTTTCGAGATCCTTCGGCGGCATTCGTGCTATCGATGAAGTGTCGTTCGACATCGAGAAGGGGAAGGTAACGGCGATCATAGGTCCCAATGGGGCCGGAAAAACCACCTTGTTCAGCGTGGTATGCGGCTTTCTCGCCCCTCACCGGGGTCGTGTCGAGCTGGAAGGCAGCGATATCACCGGCCTGCCACCCTACCGAATCGCGGCGGCGGGAATAGTGCGGACATTCCAGTTGGTCCGCCTGTTCAAGGAGATGTCGCTACGCGAGAATGTGATGGTCGGCGGTCATCTGGCCACGAAAGGCGGCTTGTGGAGCGCGCTCCTGCGGCCGGGCTGGTATCGCAAGGAGCAGCGCGAGCTTGCACGAACCGCAGACGAGAATCTCTCGATGGTCGGCCTCGGATCGCTCGCTCACGCGCGAGCGTCCACTCTTACCTACGGACAACAGCGAAGGCTGGAGATCGCACGCGCTCTCGCCGCGCGACCGCGGCTATTGCTGCTGGACGAGCCGGCCGCCGGATTGTCCGCAAGCGAGAGCCGCGAGCTGCTGGGCATCATCCGCTCCGTTACACAAGCTGGCACCTCGGTGATGCTGATCGATCACGACATGAGCCTCGTGATGGACGTTGCCGACAAGATCGTGGTTCTCGATTTCGGCAAGAAGATCTGCGAAGGCACCCCCGAGATCGTACGGCAGGACGCCCAGGTTCTCCACGCCTATCTGGGCAAATCGGAGCGATCGTCCCGCCTTCGCGGCCAACGCAAGAACCCTGCGGTGAAGTGATGTACAGCTATTCAACCATCTTGCAGTTCCTGGTTTCCGGGATAGCCGTCGGCTGCATCTACGGACTCGCCGGGATCGGGCTTTCCGTGATCTACAGTTCGAGCAGGGTCATCAATTTCGCCCAAGGCACCTTCGTGATGCTGGGGGGAATGCTGACCTACATGTTTTCGCAACTGCTGGGCTTGAATCTGGTCCTGGCGGCCGCCTGTTCGATCGCATCGGTCGGGGTTTGCGGCGCGATGCTCGAAGGGTTCTTCGTTCGGAGGCTCCGCCACAACAGCGCTCCGCTGTTCAATATGGTTCTCGCCACGCTTGCCTTCGGCATCATTATCGAGAACGGCGTCCTGCACACGCTCGGCGATCGTCCCCACGATTTTTCGTTCGTCGAATCCGCGAAGCTGTTCAAATTGTTCGGCGCTTCGCTCGATGTTCACTATATCGTGATCGCGGTCTCGTGCATCTTCATCATCGTCCTGCTGAGCCTCCTGTTCAAGTTCACGCTCGTTGGCAAGGCGATGCGCGCCTCGGCCATCAATGGGGAGGCGGCCAGCCTTCTGGGCGTGTCGACCGACCGGATGATCACCTACGCTTTCACGCTGAGCGGAATTCTCGGTGCGATCGGCGGTGTCCTCATCACCTCGGTGCAATACACGTCCTACAGCGTCGGTCTGTTCTTCGCCCTCAACGGCTTTGTCGCCGTGGTCCTGGGCGGTCTGGGGAATGTCTTCGGTGCTTTTGCCGGAGGCATCATCCTCGGCATCCTGCAGACGATAGCGACGGTCGCATTCGGGGGCGGGATGAAGGAGGTCGTTTCGCTCGGGATCATGATCCTCCTGCTGTTGGTGCGGCCACAGGGGCTGTTCGCCTCCAGCGGAGATGCGCACTGATCCGATGGCAGGGATAAGCCTAAGTTGGGCGCTGTCGCTCGCCGAACAGGAAGATCACCGTCGCGGCGGCGCAAACTCCGCCGGCCAGGATGAACGCGCGTTGGATGTCGAGAGCGCCCGCAACGAACGTGAACAGGGGTGGGCCGGCGATGAAGCCGACATAGGCGAATACCGCGATCTCGCCGGCCACCGGCCCGGCGAGCCTGGTCGGCACCAGATGCGTCGCCTGCGCAATGGCGACGCCATTCCAGCCCGTGACGGCCGTCCCGAACACTGCGACTATAGTGACCAGGACCAGCGTCGAGGTGCCAGGCTCCAGAAGTCCCATGAGCGCCGATGCGATCGCCATGCTGATACCGAGCAGTCCCAGAACGAACCGGGCGCCGAGCCTGTCAGCCAGCGCTCCCCAGAGAATCCGGGTGAACATGCCGAGACCGTGGCTGAGGCCGAGCACGAAGCCTGCGAAGACCAGGTCGGTGCCGACGTGATTGACCAGGTACACGCTCAGGAAGGATGCGAAGCAGTTCTGCAGAGCGGCGAAGAACACCAGTACGAATGCCAGGAGCTGGAGGCGGGAGCTCGAGAACACCAATCGGAGCGGCCGGAAGCCGCCGGAGGGGGCGGAAGTCCGCTCCCGGATGCCCTCTCGTGCAGTCAATGGCGACAGGAAAGCGAGCAGGATCGCCGCGGCGATGATCGCGACACCTATCAGAACACAAGCGCCAGGCCATCCGAAGGCCTTGATGAGAGGCGGCACGAGGAAGCCGGCCAAACTCGCTCCCAGCGGCACGCCGGCCTGACGGATCGACATGCTGAGTCCGAGATTTCCCGGTGTCGCGTGAGCGATGATGCTGGAGCCGGCGGCGGTGATCGGACCGTAGCTCAGGCCCATGATCATCGCGCCGGCCGCGACGGCGACCCGTGTCTCGAACCCGAATACGAAAATTCCCGAGGCCGCAAAGGCGAGGCAGGCAAGACTCAAGCGCCACGGGCTCACATAGTTAAGCAAGGTCCCGGAAAAGATGCTGCCGATGATCGCGCAGCCGTATGCAAACGGCGCATACAGGCCTACCCAATTCGCAGGAATGCCCAGCGTGTCCAGAACCGCAGGCGCCATCACGAGCGGAGCGAAGATCGCGAAGGACATCAGGCATTGCAGCAACACGGTCGCTGTCAAGACCATAGGGGCGTCCGATCTTCTGTCCTGGCGGGAGAATTCCCCGGGACTTTGCCGCTTGACAAGCATCCGGGTGCGACTGACAATGGCATATATGCCATTATATAGACCCTTGACCGCAGTGTGGTGAAATCAATGAAAAGAGTGAGAGTGCAGAAATGACTATCGTGGCAGTTGACATTGGCGGCACGTTCACCGATTTGGCGGCCTTGGATCCGGAAACCGGGGAACTGCGGTTTTCCAAGCGTCTGACGACCCCGCCGAATTTCGAGCAAGGCGCCTTCGATTGTATCGTCAAGGCGGGCATCGACCCCAAAGCGATCACCATCCTGCGTCACGGAACGACGGTCGTCATCAACGCCCTGCTCGAGCGCAGCGGTGCACGCACGGCGCTGGTCACGACCGAAGGATTTCGCGACATCCTGGAGATCGGCCGCGGCAACCGGCCGGAATCGTTCAATATCCTTTACAGGCGTTTGCCGCCCTTGGTGCCACGCACTCTTCGGTTTGAAATCGAGGAACGCATGGATGCGCGCGGAAGCGTCCTGCGCCCGCTCAACCGCGGCGCCCTGCCGGCTCTCGCGGAGCGCATCAAGGCGGCGGGGGTCGAGGCCGTGGCGGTGTGCCTGTTGCATGCCTGGCGAAATCCGGCGCACGAGATCGAGATCGGCGATTACCTTCGTGAGCACACCGATTGCTTCGTGTCCTGCTCGCACGAAATCTCGCGCGAGTTTCGCGAATTCGAGCGCACTTCCACGGCCGTGCTCAATGCCTATGTCGGACCCAGCGTCGCTTCCTACCTCGCGAGGCTCGAGGGGATGCTCGATGGCGGAGGCTTCAGAGGCAAGCTCTATTTGATGGGGTCGAACGGCGGCGTGCTGACCGAAATCGACATACGGAAAAGGCCGATCCTGCTGGTCGAATCGGGTCCCGTGGGCGGCGCGGCCGGCGCGGCCGAACTCGGCGTGCGGATCGGGGAGAAGAATCTCGTCGCCTTCGACATGGGCGGAACCACGGCCAAGGCCGTCCTGATCGAGGACGGCGAAGCGGCTGTCTCGCCGCTGTACTGGGTCGCCGGCTATGAGCGCGGCTATCCGGTGCAAGCCGCGGTGCTCGACATCGTCGAGGTCGGTACCGGCGGCGGCAGCATTGCCGGGGTGAGCGAGCTCGGTGCTCTTGAAGTCGGGCCGCGCAGCGCCGGGGCGCTGCCGGGTCCCGCCTGTTACGGTCTTGGCGGCAACGAGGCGACGGTCACGGATGCGAATCTGTACCTCGGCCGGCTCGATAGTGATCGGTTCCTCGGCGGGAGCATGAAGCTGCGCCGCGATCTCGCCGAGCAGGCGCTCACCGCCCTGGCCAAGCGCTTCGACCAGCCGGTGATGGCGGTGGCTTCCGGCATCTTGCGAATTTCGACCCTGGCGATGGCGACGACGGTTCGCAAGGTCACGATCGAGCGCGGCTATGACCCGCGCGATTTCACGATGGTCGCTTTCGGCGGGGCCGGACCGCTCCACGCCGTGGACGTTGCACGCGAAATCGGAATGAAGCGCGTGCTCATCCCGCCGAAGCCCGGTCATTTCTCGGCCTACGGCATGCTGTTTGCCGATTTTCGCTACGACCTGACCGAGACCGTGGCCCGCCCGCTCGAGACTGTCGACCTTGCGGAGATGGCGCAGCAGTTCAGCGCGCTCGAAACCGAAGGCGCGCGCAGCCTGTCGACCATCGGCATCCCGATCGAGGGCCTGCGGTATATCCACTACGCGGAAATGCGCTACCAACAGCAGGAATACACGATCAAGGTGCGCTTGCCGTCGCATTGCGAAAGCCAGGCCGTGATGCGGCAGTTGTTCGAGGAGCACTACAATCGCCGCTACGGTCATGCATCGCACGATATCGGCGTAGACGTCATCATGCTGCGTCTCGTGGTGGAGGGCCGAACCGCGCGGGCGCGTGAGGTGTTCGACGGTCAGCCTGCGAAACGCGCGGAGAAGCCGGCGCAGCGACCGATCTGGTTCGCCGAGACCGGGATGTCGCCTTGCCGCGTCTGGCAGCGCGATGCGCTGACGCCGGGACAGCGAATAGAAGGGCCGGCGCTGATCGAGGAAGAGGCCTCGACGACAGTGATCTGCCCCGGCGATGTCGCCGAAATCGACCGCTGGGGCAACATCGTAATCACGCTTGGAGATGCGTCATGACCGAACAGGGCAGGAATACGAGCCAGACCGTGGACCCCGTCACGCTGGAGATCGTCCGCAATCTGCTGATCGCCCTCCTGGACGAGGGCGAGATCAATCTGTCGCGTACGGCCTTCAGTCCCATCGTGTACGAGGTCAAGGACTATTGCATCGGTCTGCTCGATCGCAAGGGCCGTACGATCGCCCAGAGCCGCGGCGGCATTCCCACGTTCATGGCGGATCTGGGCGAACCGGTGCGCGACGGGATCGCGATCTACGGCGAGGACGGATTCAGTCCGGGCGATATGCTCATCATCAATTATGCCGCGGTCTGCGGCCAGCACTTGAGCAACGTGGTGCTCTATACGCCGATCCATTGGGAAGGAAAGTTGATCGCATTCGCGGCGACGCGGGCTCACTGGACCGATATCGGCGGACAGGTTTCTGGATCGTTCTCGACCAAGACGACGGAAATCTTCCAGGAAGGGCTGCAGATCCGCAGCGTGAAGATCCACAAAAAAGGCGTGCCGGACGAGGAGATCATGCGCATCATTCGGCACAACATCCGCTATCCCGATCTGTCCTTCGGCGACATGGCGGCGCAGGTGGCGGCCTGCCAACTCTGCGTCCGCCGCTTCGGGGACCTCCTGCGAAAGTACACCTGGCCGGTTGTCGAGGCCTGCATCGAGCGGATCTGGGACCAGTCCGAGGCCATGGTGCGCCAGCAGATCGCGGCGCTGCCGAACGGCCGCTACGAAGCCGAGAGCTTTCTTGACGACGACGGCATCGACCCCGATCACACCTTGCCGATCAAGGTCGCCGTGACCATCCGGGACGACGAGATCGAAATCGATTTCACCGGCATCGCGGAGCAGACTCGCGGCCCCCTGAACAGCGGTCGCAGCGGCGGGATGGCCGCCGCGCGGGTGGCGTTCAAGAGCGCGATCGCCCCGCGCCTGCCGCCGAACGAAGGCGCGTTCCGGCCGCTCAAGGTGGTATTGCCCGAGGGCACGCTCATCAGCGCGGTCGACAATGCGGCGATGTCGTTCTGGAACCTCGCCCTGAAGACGGTCATCGATACCATCTATCTGGCGCTCAGCCAGGCGATGCCCGATCGCATCCCGGCGGGCCATCATGCCGCCCAGGGCCTCTACACCTTTTACGGACGCGATGCGGTCAGCGGGTATCGCTACTCGACGCTCGACACCACGCTGGGAGGCTGGGGCGCTCAGCCCGACAGCGACGGGTTTTCGCCGCTCAAGACCACGACGCACGGCGATACCCGCAATATTCCGATCGAGGTCGAGGAGACTTTCTATCCGCTGCAGGTGGAGCGCTACGAATGGCGGCCGGACTCCGCGGGCGCGGGAGAATTCCGCGGCGGTCTCGGCCTGCACAAGATCTATCGCGTTCTGCAGGACTGCTTCTTTGTCGCCGCCTTCGAGCGAACCAAGTGTCCGCCGTGGGGTTTGTTCGGCGGCAAGGCAGCACAGGTGGGCTGTGCGCTCATCCGCCAGCCCGGGGAAACCGAGGCGCGCCGATACCACAAGGTGACCTCGCTGCCGCTGAAGGCCGGCACGATCGTCGAGCTGCTGTCTGCAGGGGGCGGCGGCCGGAATCCGCCGACCACGCGTCCCGCCGAGCGGGTCCTGGAGGACGTCCGACAAGGCTACGTCAGCATCGAAGGGGCGAGAAGCGACTATGGCGTGATCATCGATCCGCGGACTCTCGAGGTCGACGCGAAAGCGACTTCAGCCTTGCGAGTGAAACTGCAGGATCAGGCCCGCGCGGCCGCGGCAGAGCCGGATCCGGTCTCATGAGCCTGCAGGTATCAAGGTATCCGGTAAACCAGCATACGGGGGTGCGCAATGTCTAACGGTCCAAGAAATGGAATGTGGCCCAGCCCATTCAACGAGGCGTCCGGCACGAAGATAGAGTCGGGAAGACAGATATTCCTGACCGACTGCACCTTGCGGGATGGAGAGCAGCAGGCCGGGATAGTATTCGACCGCGCCGCAAAGGTCCGAATCGCGCGCGCCCTCGATAGCCTGGGCATCTATGAGATCGAGGCCGGCACGGTCGCAAGCGCCGAGGAAGACCGGCAAGCCATCGCCGATATGTGCCAGCTCGGGTTGCAATCGAAGATAAGCGTGCTCTGCCGCGGGATCACCGGCGACATCGACCAGGCGGCGGCATTGGGCGTGTGGGGCGTCCGGATCAGCTTTCCCATCAGCCCGCTCGAACGCAAGTACAAGCTGAAGGGGATAGGCGACGATGAATATCTGAAGCGGGCGCTCGAACTCAGCGAGTATGCCCGACGCAAGGGGGTCCGTGTCATCTTCAGCCCTTACGACACGACGCGCGGGGAGCTTCCCTTCCTGCGCAGGCTCGTTGCGGAGCTGCAGCGAGCCGGCACCGTGGACAGGCTGCGGATCGTCGACACCACGGGCTGCGCCCTGCCCGAGGCGATACGCTACGTCGTCGGCCAGGTCCGCGAGGTGGCGCCCACACTGCCGGTCGAGATCCACTGTCACAACGACCTGGGACTGGCCTGCGCCAACACTCTAGCAGGGATCATGGCGGGCGCGGACTACGCCTCCACGACGATCAACGGGCTCGGCGAGCGCTGCGGAAATGCGGCGACCGAGGAAGTGGCGATGGCGCTGGAGGTGCTCTATGGGGTTCGGACGGGCTTGGATCTCACCAAGCTGACCGGCATATCGAAGCTCGTCGCCGAGCTCAGCGGTGTTCCCACTCAGGTGAACAAGGCCGTGGTGGGGGAGGGCGCATTTCAACACGAGTCCGGCATGGCGGTAGCCGGACTGCTGCAGGACCCGTTCACCTCCGAGCCATACCAACCCGAGCTCGTGGGACAGAAGCGCAGGATACTGCTGGGCAAGAAGAGCGGCCTTGCGTCGATCTCCTACAAGGTCAAGGACATGGGGCTGCCCGTGCCCGAGGAACGCTTTCCCGAGATGTTGACCCAGGTGAAGCAGGTTGCGGTGAACAAACACAGGGCGTTGACGGACGAGGAATTCAAGGCCGTGGCAGATACGATGCTCCAGAAATGAAACTGTCTGAACAGATGAAATTCCGCGCCATCTACCTTGAGAAGAACGACGCAGGCGCAACCGTTGCCGGCGTAAGGGACCTTGACGAAGGCACACTGCCGGAGGGGGGTGCAGGGACTGTCACCGTCGAGGTCGCCTATTCCACGGTCAACTACAAGGACGCCCTTGCGATCACGGGGAAGTCGCCCGTCGTACGCCGGTTTCCAATGGTGCCTGGTATCGATCTGGCCGGCAGCGTCGTGGAAACCCAGAGTCCGCAGTGGCAGGTCGGCGATCAGGTCGTGCTCAATGGCTGGGGTCTCGGCGAGGGCCATTGGGGCGGATTGGCGCAACGGGCCCGCGTCAAGGGCGAATGGCTCATTCGCAAACCCGAGACGATGACATCGTTCGAAACGATGGCCATCGGTACCGCCGGCTACACCGCGGCGCTGTGCGTCATGGCGCTCGAGAAGAACGGAGTAAGCCCGAAAGACGGGGAGGTGCTGGTGACAGGCGCAAGCGGCGGTGTGGGCAGCATAGCGGTGTTGCTCCTGGCTGCGGGCGGATATCACGTGGTCGCCTCCACCGGCAAGCCGGGCGAAGCAGCTTATCTCCGTGATTTGGGGGCGAAGGAAGTCATCGACCGTGAAACCCTGTCCAAACCCGGAAAGCCGCTGCAAAAAGAGCGATGGGCTGCCGCCGTCGACGCAGTCGGCTCGCATACCCTGGCAAATGTCTGCGCCTCGACGAGATACGGGGGAACGGTCGCTGCGTGCGGATTGGCCCAAGGCATGGATCTGCCGCTAACGGTTGCGCCCTTCATCCTGCGCGGCGTCGTGCTTGCCGGCGTCGACAGCGTCATGGCCCCGCTGCAAAAGCGCCAGGCGGCATGGAACAGAATCGAGAAAAGCATCGACCGTGCGCGGCTGAAGAGTTTGTCCCGCGAGATCGGTCTCGAGGAAGCAATCGCCGCGGCCCCCGAGGTCCTGGCGGGCAAAGTGACGGGACGACTCGTCGTCGATGTGGGCCGCTAGGGATTGCCCGAAGGCGAGGTCAAGCCGTCCGGAGGGAACTCGAGAACTGGTCGCAGTCACCGTTCTCAATCCAATCAGCAATGTTTCAAAGGAGGCAGTATGGCCGCCCTCGTAAGCCGTTTCCCTGTACCTGAAATCAAGGATCTTCCCGACGACATCCGCACCAAGATACTGGGTGTCCAGGAAAAAACCGGATTCGTCCCCAACGTCTTCCTCACCCTCGCACACCGCCCCGACGAGTTCCGCGCCTTCATCGCCTACCACGACGCGCTGATGGAAAAGGAAGGCGGCATCACCAAAGCCGAGCGCGAAATGATCGTCGTCGCCACCAGCGGCGCCAACGGTTGCCAGTACTGCGTCGTCGCTCACGGCGCGATTCTGCGCATCCGCGCCAAGAACCCGCTTATCAGCGACCAGGTCGCGACCAACTACCGCAAGGCCGACATCTCGCCGCGCCAGAGAGCCATGCTCGACTTTGCATTCAAGGTAGCGCTCAAATCAGCCGAGATCGGCGACGCCGACTTCGCCGCGCTGCAAAGTCACGGGTTCAGCGAAGAGGACATCTGGGACATCGGCGCGATCGCCGCGTTTTTCGCGCTCTCCAACCGCATGGCCAACATGACCAGCATGCGTCCGAACGACGAGTTCTACCTTCTGGGGCGGGTGAAGAAGTAGGGGATGGAAACTCTATCCAATCTTCCCGCTCGACGCGGCGGGGCCACGCTGAACCCTGCGCTCGTTCGAATGGAATCCCACGTCCTGAAGGAGGAAAAGACGTGTTCATGAGACTCGCCAAGTTCGTCCTTGCGGCGGCGGTCGGCGCCGTCGCCATATCGGCCCACGGCCAGACTTTCCCGCTGAAACCGGTCCGCATGATCATTCCGTTCGCCCCCGGCGGGAGCAGCGAAGCCAACGCGCGCTCCATCCAAGACAAGTTGAGCGCGATCTGGAAACAGCCGGTCATCATCGAGATGCGCCCGGGCGCCAACACGATCATCGGCACGGAAGGGGTCGCGAAGAGTGTGCCCGATGGGCATACGCTGCTGCTGACCTCCACCGCGTACACAGTCAATCCGAGCATGTATGCGAAGCTCCCGTACGATCCGCTCACGGACCTCCTGCCCATCACCATCGTTTCCATGTCGCCGCTGGCCATGGTCGCGACCAACTCGCTGACGGCGAAATCCGCCGCTGACGTGATTGCCATGGAAAAAGCCAAACCCGGGTCGGTCTCGTTCGGCGTGTCGGATTCGAGCTCGCAACTGGCCCTGCACTTGTTCAACATGCTTGCCGGGATCAATCTGCAGGTCATTCCGTATAAGGGGGCCGGTCCCATGATGATCGACCTCGTCGGCGGTCACGTGCCGCTCGGCTTCGCCGCCGTGAGCACGGTGCAGGGGCAGGTGCGCGCCGGAAGGGTAAGGCTGCTGGGGGTCGGTTCGCCCAAGCCCTCGCCGATCTTTCCCGATGCGCCGGCGATCGCGCAATCCGGGCTGCCGGGCTTCGAGGCGATTCCCTGGTTCGGGCTGTTCGCGCCCAAGGGGACGCCTAAGGACCTCATCGACAAGATCTACAGGGACATGGTGACGGTGCTCCACGACCCTGACGTGAGCAAACGGCTCGCCGCCCTCGGTGCCGAGCCGGGCGGGCAGAGCCCCGAGGAGTTCGACGCGCGCGTCCGGTCCGAAATCGAGATCTGGTCGAAGGTCGCGAAGTCGGCCGGCATCAAGCCCGAGTGACCGGCAGGAGTCCGGAAGCGAAGGCGGGCAATGACCCGCAACGGCGCGGCGGGTCGGCTCAGGCCTGAATTCCGCGCAAAGAATCCGGCAGGTCGGCGCTACGCACATCGTCGATCGCGCAGACGTTCCTGACGCACCGCTCGAACACCTCCGGGCTCCCGAAGTACTTGGCGAACAGCAGGCAGATCGCGGCGACGACGCGGTTGGACACGTGCCTGGGGTGCCCGTCGTCCTCGCCGTAGGGCGGGAGCCCCAAGAGGGGGCAGAGCCACTTCACCAGCTCGAAGCTCGGGAAGTAGTGGATCCCCTTGTCCGGGTCGCACAGCAGGCTCACCGCGTAGCGCAGCGTCGACTTGCTCAGGCAATCGGCCGAGACGATCGAGGCGTTTTTCTGGAAGGTCGCCTCGAGCGGGACGGGGGAGACGGTGACCACCACCTCGAGCGCCGGGTTGATCTTCCGCAAGTTCCCGATCGCCTCCCCGACCTGTGCCGCAATGGCCTCGGGCGCCTGGATGGTCGAGGACTTGCGCCGCGCGAACGCCGGGTTCTCCTTCAGCACGCCGACCGAGTGCGTGCCGCCGTGCTCGTCGATCAGGATCTCCGAAATGCCGATGGTGTAGAACAGGACCGGCCGGTCCGCATCGGCGATCCGCTGTGCATCCTCAGGGCGCTTCTGCGCAAACTCGCGCGAGAACTTCAGGAAATAGCCGGAATCGGCCTCCTCGCCGGGGCCGAAATGGACCCGGCTGCAATCGAGCGTAGCGCCGAGGAACGCGCCGATGTGCTGCGCGAAGCACGACCCGGCCGTCATGATGACGCCGCCGGGCCGGACGATCTCCTTGCAGGGGATGCCGCGCATCAGGTAGGCGTCGCAGGCGCCCTCGATGGAGGCGAACAGGGCGTGGATGCGGGGAAAGTATTTCAGGCCGAGCTTCTCGCTGAGCGCCCGGCGCTTGTTGATCTTGCCGATGAGCTGCTCGAGGCTCGCGGCGCCGAGCTTCCCCGCGAACTCCTCGATCCGCCCGCTCGCCGCCGATTCCGAAAGCCCTTCGGCCTGCTCGAAATGCAGGCTGTTGCCCAGCATCACGCTCCTTGCCAGCTCGAGGTAGGCATGCAGCGGCTCGTTGTTCCGGGTCTTGGCGGCGAGCTGGGTCAGGGTGAGATAGTAGAAATTGTAGTGCCCGGTCGCATTCATGGCCTCCTTGGCGAAGGCGGTGATCTGCCGGGTATCGTCGAAGCGAAGCTTGCTGTTCGAGCGGGAATACCGATCGATGAAAAAATTCTCCATGGCTACCCCCGGTCCTTCTCCTGGACGAAATGGATGTTCAGCTTGCGCACGTCGTCGATCGCGCAGACGGACCGGACGCAGGTCTCGAATACTTCCCTGCTCGCGAAGTACTTGGAAAAAAGCAGGCAGATCGCGGCGACGACGCGGTTGGATACGTGGCGCGGGTGGCCGTCGTCCTCGGCGAAGGGCTGCAGCCCGAGGAGCGGGCACAGCCACCTGACGAATTCGAAGCTGGGGAAATAGTAGATATGCTTCTCGGGGTCGCAGAGCAGGCTCACGGCGTAGCGCAGCGTCGACTTGCTCAGGCAGTCGGCGGAGATGATCGAAAGCTCGCGCTGGAAGCTCGCGTCCAGGGGCACCGGCGACACCGTCGCCACCACCTCGAGCGACGGGTTGATCCGCCGGAAATGCCCGATGGCTTCCTCGACCTCGGCGGCGATGGACTGCGGGGATTGAATCGCCGCGCGCTTGTTCCTCGCCAGTGCCGGGTTCGATTTCAGGCTTCCCACCGAATAGCTCTTGCCCGCGTCGTCGACCAGCATCTCCGAGATGCCGATGGTATAGAACATCACGGGGCGATCGGCTTCGGCGATGGCCCGCGTCCTGGCCGGGTCCTTCCGGGCGAAGCCTCGCGCGTAATCGAGGAAGGCGGCCGAATCGACCTCCTCGCCCGTGGTCACGTCGACCGTGCTGCAATCGAGGAAGGTCTTCAGGAACCCGCCGATGTTCCTCGCGAAACAGGAGCCGATGCTGATGACCATGCCGCCCGGACGGACGATCTCCCGCGTGGGAACGCCGCGCATCAGGTACAGGTCGCTCGCCTGCTCGATGGAGGCGAACAGGGCGTGGATGCGGGGAAAGTATTTCAGTCCCAGCTTCTCCGTGAGCGCCTGGCGCCGGTTCTGTTCGCTGACGGCCTGCTTCTGCGTGTCGGACTGGACGAGTCCGGCGCCCTTGAGCGCCTCCTCCACGCTTGCCGGGTCCAGGCGATCCGGCACCAGCTCGTAATGAAAACCCTTGGAGAGGAGGACCTGCTTCGACATGCGCAGGAACCCGAGCAGCTCCTCCTTTCCCTCGGCCTGGGAGGCGAGGTGCTCCAGGGCGATGTAATAGCGGTTGAGCCGCTCCGTGGCAGTCATCGCCTCCCGGGCGAAGTCGAAGATCTGGTGCTTCGTCTCCAGCTTCAGGCGGGTGGAGCGCGTATGTCGGTCGATGAAAAAGCGATCCATGTCGGATCCTTCGGAAGGGTGAATTTCGATTGTAAATTGGAACGACGGCGCAGAGGGAGCCGCCGCCTCGGTCCGACCTGAACCTCAGTCGTCGCGCGCTACCAGATGCGCTTGACGCCGTACTTCCGGAATACGGGGTCCGCGCTGACGACGGGGAGTCCTTCCTCGAGGGCCTGCGCGGCCAGCAGGCGGTCGAAGGGGTCGCCGTGGTGCGGGGCGAGCGTTTCGACGCGCCCGACGTGCGCCATCCGGATGTCCAGCATCCGGAAGCCGTTGGCGGCAACATGCTCGACGACGTAGCGCTGCACCGGCAAGGCGAGTTTCAGCTTGCCCAGTCCGGCCTTGATCGCCAGTTCCCAAACGCTCGCGAGGCTCAACAGGCACTCGTTGTCCGGGTCGGCAAGCGCCTCTCGGCCTTTCGCGGGCAGTTTGCGATTCCCTTCGACCCACCACAGGAAGACGTGCGTATCGACCAGAACGCGCATCAAACGTAGTCCTCGAAGCCTTTGGGAGTGGCATCGAAGTCCGGCGCGATGTAGAGGATCTGACCTTTGCCGGAGCCCGGCTTGCGAGGCTGTTTCGGCTTTTCCAGGGGCACCAGCTTGAGCACCGGCTTGTTGTCCCTGGCGATGATGACCTCCTCGCCGAGCATGGCTTTCTGCACCAGCTCGGAGAAGCGGGCCTTTGCGTCGGCGATGTTGAACTTGGACACGGCTCAGATCCTCGATGGGCTTGTTGGTCATCTTATATGACCAACCTGTGCGCCGCAAGTTCTTCCTGCCGCTGCGAGCTTGGGCTTCGCCGAGTTGTAGCGCCGTGGCGCCTGCGCGCGCCCCGGCAACAGCATGCTAAAATGCGCGCCTTCGAAGAGGCGTTGAAGTGGCTGGGCGGACCGGTCTCGAAAGCCGGAACACGCGCAAGCGCATCGCGGGTTCGTACCCGCGACCCGCACAACCGCCACCATGATCGCCCGTAGCTTCAACCGCCGTGCCCAGGGGCGGGCGTCGCGACATTCATTCCGTCTTGCTTGGGAGTAACGAAATGGCTGATGTGGACCAACGCCTGTGCAACCCCGCATCGGCGCCGGAGATCGAGCGCCGCTGGGCGGCGACGCGGGAACGGATGCGCGCGGCCGGTATCGATGCGCTGGTCGTCCAGGGCTCGAACGGCTACGCGGGGTGTCCGGGATATTTTCGCTGGTTGACGGGCATGGCATCGGTGAACAGCTATCCGCACACCGCGATCTTTCCGGCCGAGGGACTCATGACCCTGGTGCAGAACGGGGACTTCGACGGGGACAAGACGCTGTCCGGCACGGTCCCGGAGTTCCACGGCGTCGGGCGGCGCCTCACCACGCCGAGCTTTCCCGCGATCGGCTACGCGAGCGGCTACGACGCGGCCCTCGTGGCGGGAGCGATCAAGCAGCGCGGCTTCCGGACCGTGGGCCTGGTCGGCGCATTCGGCATGTATCACGGCTTCGCCTCGCGGCTGAAGGAACTGCTCGCGGGAATCACGCTCGTCGACGCAACCGAAGCCCTGGACCTGATGAAGTCGGTGAAGAGCGCCGAGGACATCGCCTTCATCCGCCGGACCGCCGCGATGCAGGACGAGGTCATGGCGAAGATCCGCGACCACATCCGTCCGGGAATGAAGGATTTCGAGGTCATGGCCTATGGGCAATACCTCGGGCAGTTGATGGGCAGCGAGGCCGGCTACTTCCTGGGCAATTCGGCGCCGCCGGGCAAGCCGGCGATGCTCAGGCACCGGCCTTTCCAGGGCCGGGAGATCCGCGCGGGCGACGTGCTGATGTTCCAGGCCGAGAACACCGGTCCCGGCGGGTTCTTCGTGCACCTCGGGCGGCTTTTCGTGCTGGGCAAGGCGCCGCAGGAACTGGTCGATGCGTTCGGCGCGGTGGTGGAGGCGCAGGAATACACCGTCAAGCTCCTCAAGCCAGGGGCGTCGTCGCGCGAGGTGTTCGAGGCGTACAACGCCTACATGCGCTCCCGGGGACTTCCGGAAGAGCGCCGCGTGCACTGCCACGGGCAGGGCTACGAGGTCGTGGAGCGGCCGCTCATCCGCAACGACGAGTCCATGAAGATCGCCGCGAACATGAACATCGGCATCCATCCCAGCATATCGAACGAGCGGATGTTCATGACGGTGTGCGACAACTTCCTGATCGGGCCGGACGGCCGGGCGGAGCGCCTCCACCGTACGCCGCAGAAGATCATTGAGCTTTAGCGACCGGGGTTGGTATCTTGACAGTCAAGTATTGACAGACCTGGCGAAGAATTTGGGGTTATCGATGTCTCGCTATTTCGTGAAGTTGCAACTTCGCAACTTCACGAAATAGCGAGAAGAATGGGTTCCAAAAAGAGCCAAGCTGTTCGGTTCCGACCAGGCCGGCTTAGGTTGATTCAATCTTCAATATTGATTACCCGGAATCGCGGCCTTAGCATTGGCCGCACCGGTCTTCGGCCGCGGTGCTCGCGAGGCTGCGGGCGTGCCGCGCACGGCGCGAAACGGATGAGCTTCGAACTGGGAATCGCGTGACATGGCTGCGGCAGGCTCCAAATACAAACTGGGCGTGGACATCGGCGGTACGTTCACCGATCTGACGCTGATCGACGTCGGCGGGCGGGGCATCCATACCCACAAGGTTCCGAGCACCCCGGACTCGCCCTCGCGCGCGGTCGCGCGGGGAATCACCGAGCTGATGCAGAGGCTGGGCGCCACCCCGGGCACCATCGGCGGCTTCGTGCACGGCACGACCATCGCGCTCAACGCCATCCTCGAGCACCGCGGCGCGAAGGTCGCGCTCGTGGTCAGCGCCGGGAACCGCGACATCCTGGAGATCGCGCGGCTCGCGAAGCACGACCATTTCAATCTGCGCGCCGGGGCGCCACCGGACATCCTGCCGCGGCGCCACGTCATCGAGGTGGCCGAGCGCACCGACTGGCACGGATCGGAGATCGAGCCCCTCGACTCGAAGGGGCTGCGCGCCCAGCTGGAGCAACTGGCGGGCGAGGGCATCGAGAGCCTGGCGGTGTGCTTCCTGAACGCCTACGTCGCCCCCGGGCACGAACGGCAGGCGGCGCAGGTCATCGCGGAAGTCTTTCCGGAATGCCACGTTTCGGTGTCCACCGAGCTGTGGCCGGAGATCCGGGAGTACGAGCGCGCCATGGTGGCGGTGCTGAACGCCTACGTGCAGCCCGTGCTTTCGCGCTACCTGCGCGCGCTGCAGAGCGACACCCGCGCGATCGGCATGAACGCCAAGCTCTACATCACGCAGTCCAACGGCGGCGTCATGTCGGCCGCCACGGCCGAGGAGAAGCCCGTCAGGACGCTGCTGTCGGGACCCGCCTCGGGCGTGGTCGGCGCCGCCTACATCGCGCGGCTGTGCGGCGTGGGCGAGGCAGTGACCATCGACATCGGCGGTACCAGCGCGGACGTCTCGCTGATCAGGAACGGCGAGCCGGTACATTCGCTCGAGGCCAAGGTAGGCCACTATCCGGTGGTGATGCCGTCGGTGGACGTGTTCGCGGTGGGGGCGGGCGGGGGCTCGATCGCGTGGTTCGATTCGGTGGGGCTGCTCAAGGTGGGCCCCAGGAGCGCGGGCGCGGTGCCCGGCCCGGCCTGCTACGGCAAGGGAGGCGCGGACGCCACCGTCACCGACGCGTATGTCGTGTGCGGCTACGTCAACCCCGACAATTTCGTCGGCGGCTCCATGAAGCTGGAGCGCAAGCTCGCCGAGGAGGCGGTCGGCAGGATCGCGCAGCGGCTAGGCACCGGTCTGGAGGAAGCGGCCGAGGCGATCCTCTCCATCGCCACGAGCAACATGATCACGGCGCTGCTGCCGATGATGACCAAGCGCGGCGTGGATCCCCGCGACTTCGCGCTGATCCCGTTCGGCGGCGCCGGCGCGACCCACGCCTGCCTGCTCGCCGAGGAGATCGTCATTCCGCGCATCGTCGTGCCGCCCGCGCCGGGCACGACCTGCGCCCTGGGCGCCGCGATCGCGGACGTGCAGAACGACTACATCAGGAGCCTGCGCGGCGATCTCGCCGCGACGCCGGCCGACGCGATCCGGCTGGGCTTCGACGAGCTGGAGCGCACCGGACGCGCCTGGCTCGCCGCCGAGAACCCGGTCATCGACGAGGTCGTGGTGCGCCGTTCGGTGGACGCCCGCTACCATGGCCAGGCATTCGATATCGAGGTCGACCTTCCGCGGGACGCCGCCGCGCTCACGCCTGCGATGATCGCCGGCAGGTTCCACGACGTCTACGAGATGCTCTACCGCAACAGCGACCGCAGCGCGCAGATCGATCTGATCAACCTGCGCGTGCGCGTCACCGGGAAGACCCCCGCGGTGTCGCTCAAGCGGCTGCCCGAGGCGAAGAGCGAGCCGGAGGCCAGGGGCACGCGGCAGATCTGGTACGGCGGCGCGCGCCACGCGGCGCGCCTGTACGAGCGGACCGAGCTCTCCGCCGGCCACGCGGTCGCCGGGCCGGCCGTGATCGAGCAGTTCGACACGACCACCGTCGTCGCTCCGGGCTTCGTCGCCGTCACCGACGAGTACGGCGTGCTGACCCTCACGCGAAGGAGCTGAACCATGCGCACCAATCCGATCGTGCTCGAAATGCTCATGCAGCGCTTCCGCTCCGTGGCCGAGGAGATGGGGTATTCGGTGCAGCGCACCGGCTACACCGCCTTCGTCAACGAGACCGCGGACCTCGGCGTCGCGCTGGTCACGCCCAAGGGCGAGATCTTCGGCTACCCGAGCGGAATCGGCATCACCACGTTCGTGAACCTGGACATGTCCGACGCGTTCGGCGCGTTCGATGCCTACGACGAGGGCGACATCGTCGTCACCAACGATCCGTATACCTCGGGGGCCATGTCCTCGCACCTGCCCGACGTCAACGTCTTCCGCCCGGTGTTCCACGACGGCGAGCTGGTGTGCTTCACCTTCGCCTACGTCCATTCGACCGACGTCGGCGGCAACGTCGCGGGCAGCCTCACGCCCTCCAACTACGAGGTGTTCCAGGAAGGCATACGCATTCCGCCGATCAAGCTGTACAAGAAGGACGTGCTGAACGACGACGTCCTCAAGCTCATTCTCAACAACGTCCGCGTTCCCGCCGACAATTGGGGCGACCTGCGCGCGATGATCACCGCGCTGCGGGTGGGCGAGCGGCGCGTGCACGAGCTGATCAAGCGCTACGGCCGCGAGAATTTCCTCTCGGCGATGGACGACTGCCTCGCCTACAGCGAGACGCGGGTGCGCGAGCAGATACGCAGGATTCCGCCGGGAACCTACCGCTTCCACGACTATCTCGACGACGACGTGGCGAGCGAGGTGCCGGTGCGCCTCGAAGTCGCGGTGACCGTGAAGGACGATTCGCTGCATCTGGATTTCGCCGGCACCGATCCGCAGCTGAAGGCCGCGTTCAACCTGTACAGCGCCGGCAAGCCGCACCCGTGGCTGATCTACAAGCTGATGTCGCTGTTCTTCACCATGGATCCGGGGATTCCGCTCAACGCGGGAATGATGCGGCCGGTGTCCGTTTCCGCGCCGGTGGGCTCGGTGGTGAACTGCGTCTTTCCGGCCGCGATCGGGCTGCGCACCACCATGGGCGTGCGGCTGCAGGACGCGGTGATGGGCGCCCTGGCGCAGGCCCTGCCCGACTGGGTGCCGGCCGCGGGCTCCGGGACGATCGTGCCGGTGGTGTTCGCCGAGCCCAGCGCCACCGGGCGGGGCGTGGAGGTCAACGTGCTCGAGCCGCTCTCCGGCGGCACCGGCGGCTGCCCGGTCGCCGACGGGCTGCACGCGCGCGACGTGGTCGACCTCGCCAACCTGCGCAACAGCCCGCTGGAAACGGTGGAAAGCAAGTCCTCGACGCGGGTCTACCGCTACGGCCTGCTGCCCGATTCCGGCGGCGCGGGCCGCTATCGGGGCGGCTGCGGCGTCGTTTTCGAGTTCGAGGTGCTCGCGCCCGATTGCGTCATCATCGCGCGCGGCATGGAGCGTCTGCGCTTCCAGCCCTGGGGGCTGCGGGGCGGGGAGTGCGGCGCGAACGGCCGCATCGAAGTGAAGCGCGCCGGCGCCGACCGGTTCGAGCAGATCCACAAGGCCGACGCGCTGCGCGCCTCCATCGGGGACGTGGTGCGGCTGTCCACCGCGGGAGGCGGCGGCCACGGCGACCCGCTCGAGCGCGAGGCCCATCGGGTGCTGGACGACGTGCTGAACGGCTTCGTCACGGTGGCCGGCGCCGAGCGCGACTACGGCGTCGTCGTCAGGAACGGCGTGGTGGACGCCGCCGCGACGGCGCGGCGGCGCGAATCGCGTCGTCCCAAGGCAGCGCCGGCGCTGTATACGCTGGGCCCGGCGCGGGTGGAGTACGAGCGGCTCTGGAGCGACGAAGTCAGCAAGGCGATGACCGACATCGTCTTCGGCTTGCCGCAGGCGATGCGCTACGAAGTGCGCGCCCGCCTGTGGCGCGCCATGGAGCAACGCCGCGCCGGGGACGCGCTGCCCGATACGGGGGCGCTGCGTGACCTGTGGTCCGAGCTTCGCAGGCAACTGGAGAAAAGCGCACTGCGGATCGACGCACACGCGGGGGTCAAGGCAGCATGAGCGGGATCAACTACGGTACGCGGGCGCGCTTGGGCATGCTGCTGCCCTCGGGCAACCAGGCCGCCGAACCGCAGTTCCAGGCCATGCTGCCGCAGGGCGTCTCGCTGCACGTCACGCGGCTGAAGCTCACCGGCAGCTCGGAACGCGACCTGCTCGCGATGACCGAGCGCGTCGAGGAGGCCGCGGGACTGGTCGCCGACAGCCGGGCCGACCTGGTCGTGTTCCACTGCACGGCGGTATCGACTTTCAGCGCGGAGCTCGAGCGATCGATCCTAGAGCGCGTGGCGCGCGCGAGCGGCAAGCCCGCCACCGCGACCTCGGAGGCGATCGTCGCCGCGCTCGAGGCGCTGGGGGCGAAGCGCATCATCATGCTCTCGCCCTACGTCCGGGCGATCAACGATCGCGAGGCGGCCTATTTTCGCGGCGCCGGGTTCGAGATCCTCGGCTGCGCGGGACTGGACTGCCGCGACGCCGACGCGATGATGGCGGTGTCCCCGGAGCGCTGGCGCGAGTTCGCGCTCGAGCATCGCGATCCGCGGGCCCAGGCGGTTCTGATCAGTTGCACCACGGTGCGCTCGGCCGACGTGATTGAGGACCTGGAGCGCGAGCTGGGCCTGCCCGTGGTCACGAGCAACACCGCGGCGGTCTGGCATTGCCTGAGGAGAATGGGGATTATGGACAAGGTTGCCGGTTTCGGCTGCCTGCTTTCGCAGCACTGACCTGCCGCGCGAGCGGCGCATAACGAGGGGGAGAGTCTCATGAAAATCCGTCTGCTGCGGTTGATCACCGTGTTCGTGCTCGCGCTCGGCCTGGGCATGGCCGGGGGCGCGTTCGCGCAAGCCTATCCGACCAAGCCGATCCGGCTCCTGGTTCCGTTCCCGCCCGGCGGCCCGGCCGACATCCTGGCACGCGTCATCGCGCAGAAGATGAGCGAGGACTTCGGCCAGCAGGTGATCGTCGACAACCGTCCTGGCGCGAACACCATCATCGCAGCGGAACTCGCCGCGAGGTCGCCTGCGGACGGGTACACGGTGCTGATGGCGATCGATTCCACGCTGTCCATGAACCCCGCGCTGTACACCAAGCTGCCCTACGATCCGCTCAAGGATTTCGACCCGGTGTCGCTGATCGCGATCGTTCCTTCGATGCTGATCGCCCACCCCAGCGTGCCGGTAAACAACGTGCAGGAGCTGATCGCGCTCGCCAAGGCCAAACCCGGCCAGATCATGTTCGGCTCCGGCACCATCGCGATGCAGCTTGCCGGGGAGCTTTTCAACACCATGGCCGGAACCAAGATGCCGAACGTTCCTTACAAGGGCGGCAGCACCACCATCACCGCGGTGATGGGAGGCGAGGTGCCGGTGGCATTCGAAGGCATCTCGACGGCGCTATCGGCCTGGCGCGCCGGCAAGGTCAAGGCGATCGCCGCGATGGGCGCGAAGCGCCTGCCGCAGGCGCCCAATGTGCCCACGGTGGCCGAATCGGGCGTGCCCGGCTACGAAGCGCAGGTCTGGCAGAGCGTGGTGGTGCCCGTGGGCACGCCGCGCGAGGTCATCGCCAAGCTGAACGCGGAGCTCACGCGCATCATGAAGCTGCCCGAGACCCAGGAGCGGCTGTCGGCCTCGGGCCTCGTGCCCACGTCCAGCACGCCGGAGGAACTGGGGGCCTTTATACGCTCGGAAACCGCCAAGTGGGGCAAGATCATCAAGGACATCGGCCTCAAGATCGAGTAGCCGGCCGAATTACCAGCAAAGGAGGAGACAAACCATGAAACTTTTCGTACGCATGTTCATGTTGGTCCTGCTCGCCGCTACGGGCCATGCCCTCGCGCAGGGCGCGGCTAGCTATCCGAGCAAACCGGTGCGGATCATCGTGCCCTTCCCGAGCGGCGGCCCGTCGGACGTGCAGGCGCGCGTCATCGGGCAGAAGCTTTCCGATTCCTGGAAACAGCCGGTGATCGTCGACAATCGTCCCGGCGCGAACACCATCATCGGCGCGGACGCCGTGGCGAAAGCGGCGCCCGACGGCTACACGCTACTGCTCGTGATCGACTCGACGCTGGTGATGAACCAGAGCCTGTATACGAAGCTTCCCTATGACCCGATCAAGGACTTCGCCCCGGTCACCCTGACCGCATGGTCGCCGCTCATTCTGGTCGTCGACGCGGCGACGGGCCCGAGTTCGGTGAAGGACCTGATCGCCCAGGCAAAGGCCAATCCGGGCAAGCTCAACTTCGGCGCCGGTACCATCACGACGCAGCTCGGCGGGGAAATGCTCAAAAGCGCCGCCGGCATCGACATGGTCTTCGTGCCCTACAAGGGCAGCCCCGGAACCGTGCAGGGACTGCTCTCGGGAGACGTCAAGATCATCATCGACGGCGTGACCTCGAGCGTGCCCCACATCAAGAGCGGCAAATTCCGCGTTCTCGCGAACATGGGTTCGCGCCCGATCGCCGCCCTGCCGGGGATCCCAACGGTTGCCGCGGAGACGGGACTGACTAGCGTCGACATTGCGGTATGGCAGGGACTCGTCGCGCCGGCGGGCACGCCGCCGGACATCATCGCCAAGCTGCGCCAGGACGTGGTGCGCGTCCTGAACCTGGCCGAAGTGCGGGAGAAATTCCTCTCGGTCGGCCTGGACCCGGCCACCAGCACGTCGGCGGAATTCGCCGCCTTCATCAAGACCGAAGCGGAGCGCTGGAGCAAGATCATCAAGCAGGCGAACATACACCTGGACTGACGCGCGCGGCCTCGCGAACCGCCTGGGCCGCGTCTGCCCGCCCGCCGGTAGTTGCCGCGACACTCTTATCGATATGGAGCCCAAATGAAGGTTGAGAATCCGAGCCCGAATTCGATCCTGCACGATGCGCCGGTGCCAACCGCGAGGCCGGCCGAGATCTGGGGCAGCGACGCGATCGCGGCGATGCTGCGCGAACTGGACATCCCGTATCTCGCGCTCAACCCAGGCGCGAGCTACCGTGGGCTGCACGACAGCATCGTGAACTATCTCGGCAATACGCGGCCGCAGATGCTGCTCTGCCTGCACGAGGAGAGCGCGGTATCGATCGCCCAGGGCTACGCCAAGGTCACCGACCGGATGATGGGCGCGGTGTTGCATTCCAACGTCGGCCTGATGCACGCCACGATGTCCATCTTCAACGCCTGGTGCGACCGCGTGCCGATGTTGATCCTCGGCGCCACCGGTCCGATCGACGCGGCCAAGCGCCGGCCCTGGATCGACTGGCTGCACACCGCCACGGACCAGGGTGCGCTGGTGCGCGACTACACCAAGTGGGACAACCAGCCGGGATCGGTGGCCGCGGCGCACGAGGCGCTGCTTCGCGCGGTGCAGATCGCCAACACCGCCCCGCGCGGTCCGACGTATATCAACCTCGACGCGGCGATGCAGGAGGCGAAGATAGGCGTGCCGCCGCCGCTCCCGGACGTGACGCGTTTCCGCGTGCCCCCGCCGGTGATGCCCGCTCCCGGCCTGGTCCAGGCCGCGGCGAAGCTGCTCTCGGAGGCGCGCAACCCGGTCATCCTGATCGGCCGCGTCTCCAGGAGCGAGGCCGGATGGCGGCAGCGCGTCGCCCTGGCCGAGCGGCTTCAGGCGAGAGTGCTCACCGATCTGAAGACCGGGGCGTCCTTTCCCACGGACCACCCGCTGCACTCGGCGCCACCCGGAACTTTCCTGCCGGCGGCGGGGGCCAAGGTGCTGCGCGAGGCCGACGTCGTGCTGTCGCTCGACTGGGTCGATCTGGCGGGCACGCTGAAGCAGGCCTGGGGCGCAGAGGCCGTCCGTGCCAAGGTGATCCAGGTATCTCCGGATGCGCACAGCCATCGCGGCTGGAGCATGGATTACCAGGGACTGCCGCCGACCGACCTGTACCTGATGTGCGAGGCCGATGCCGCGGTGGGGCCGCTGCTGGAGGCGGTGAAGTCGCGTCCGGCGATCGCGCCGGCGACAGCCACGCCGGCCGCGCCCGCGGCCGCCGACGCCGTGTCGATTCGCGCAATGGCGCAGGCGCTCGACGCGGCCTGCGCGGGCGTGGATGTCTGCATGACCCATGTTCCGCTCGGCTGGAACGGCCAGTACCGCTACTTCCGGCACCCGCTGGACTATATCGGCCAGGAAGGCGGTGGCGGCGTCGGCGCAGGGCCCGGAATCACGGTGGGCGCGGCGCTGGCGTTGAAGGGCAGCGGGCGCATCCCGGTGGCGATCCTGGGCGACGGCGACTTCCTGATGGGAGTGACCGCGTTCTGGACCGCGGTGCACTACCGGATTCCGTGCCTGGTGCTGGTCGCCAACAACCGCTCCTTCTTCAACGACGAGTTGCACCAGGAGAGGATGGCGAAGGAACGCGCGCGGCCGGTCGAAAACAAGTGGATCGGCCAGCGCATGGCGGACCCGGAAATCGACCTGGCGATGATGGCGCGCGCGCAGGGCGCCGAGGGCATCGGGCCGGTGACGCGTGTCGAAGACATCCGGCCGGCGATCGAGCGCGGGCTGGCAGCGGTGAAGGGCGGCGCGGTATGCGTCGTGGACGTTCGGGTCCTGCCGGGCTATGACACCAACATGAGCGGCTCTGCGTCCAGCCAGAAGCGCTGAATGAACTATGAGGCAACGCAGCGTATTCATCTGTCACGACTACATGCTCGTCGAGATCCTCGACGAGATCGAGCATCTGCTTCGGGCGCAGGGTATCGAGGTCGTTCGAGGGCCGGTCACGAGCCCGGGGGCGAAGCTCGTCTATCCCAGGGAACGCTACGCGGAGCTCTTCGGCCGGGCCGAGGTGATGTCCTTCAGTTCCCGCTCGGTCTGCCCGCGGGAAGTGCTCCTGGCGGCGCCGCGGTTGCGCGGGATCGTGAATCCGACCATCGGCATGGAGACCGTGGACATCGATGCCTGCAACGAGCTCGGTATCATCCTCGGCCACGGAGCGACGCCGCAGAATTTCCTCAGCATGGCCGAGGCCACGGTGATGTTGATGCTGATGCTGCTGTACCAGCCCGGGGCGACCGAAGAGGTCCTGCGGGGCAAGCGTCCGCGCCCGAAGCCGACGCCGACGGATCCCTGGGCGCGCATGATGCTCGGACGCACCATCGGCCTCGTCGGGCTGGGGCGGATCGCACGCGGCGTCGTGGATCGGCTGTCCGGATTCGGCGTCAGGATCCTCGCCTTCGATCCGTTCGTCGCGGCGCAGGATGTTCCCCCGAAGGTCACGCTCGCTGGCCTGGACGAGCTCCTGAAGGAAAGCGACGTCGTCAGCCTGCACGTGAGCATCACCCCGTCGTCGCGCGCAATGATCTCCGAGCGCGAGTTCGCCCTGATGAAGCCCGGAGCCTTCCTGATCAACACTTCGCGCGGAGAGGCGATCGATGAAGGCGCACTGTATCGGGCGCTCAGGGACAAGCGCATCGGCGGCGCGGCGCTCGACAACTTCGTCGTCGAGCCCCTGCCTCAGGACAGTCCGCTGCGGCAGCTGGACAACGTGATCCTGACCCCGCACATGATCGGGCACACGCAGGACGTGTTCGCCTCCTTCCCGCCGGCGGCGGTCGAGAACATCACCCGCATACTGCGCGGCGAACCGCCGCTGCATTGCAAGAACCCTGAGACCATCCCGGCGTGGCGCAAGCGGCTCGCCGCGCTGGAAGAGGCCCGAGGCGGCGGGCCTTAGTCACTGATGACTCCCAAGTGTTGACGCACTTGGCGAGGATCTTGGGTTTACATCTGTCTCCCGATTTTGTGAAGTTGCAACTTCGCAACTTCACAAAATCGGGAGAGTGGCGGAAGGCAATCTACGGCAGCCTGTTCGATTCCGGCTAGGCCGGCCTAGGCCTCCACGAACTTCGCCCGCGGCCGCAGCAGGCCCTGCGAAAGGCGCTGCTCCATGACGTGGGCAACCCAGCCCGCGGTGCGGGCGAGCATGAACACCGCGGCGGCGCTGTGCGCCGGAATGCCCATCGCGATCGCGAGGGCGACTGCCGCGATCTCGTGGCGCGGGTATATCCCGAGCTTCTCCCGGGCGTCGTCGACGAATCCGTAGATGGCCTCGAGGCGCCTGGACTGGCGCGAGCGCCGCTTCGCGAGGTCGAGCAGGAACAGGCCGCGCGGATCGCCTTTCGGGTACACGGGGTGCACGAACCCCGGAACGGCGCTGCCGCGGTCCTGGAATTCCTGCGCCCGGCGAAGCAGCGCGGCCTTGCTCGACGCGCCGGCGAGGAATTCCTGGACCCGCCCGTAGATCCGGCCGACCTGGACGCCGGAACTGGTGCAGATGGCGCACGCGATGCAGCTATGCAGCGTCGCGCCGCTGGAGGCGGCGACGCGCGCGGCGAATGCGCCCGGCGAAAGCTCGTGGTCGGCAAACAGGACCAGCATCGCTTCCATCGCTTCGCGGTTCTCCGCGGTCACCGCGACGTCGAGGGAATGCAGCAGCCCTTCTACGATGGATTGCCCGTTGCGCATCGGCAGGAAGCGGTGCTGCCTGGAAAGATAGGCGAAGCAGCCCACGAGCACCTGGATGATCTGGCGCGCCGCGTCGACCGGCCTGCCGCCGCGCACCCGCTCGGCGATCCCTCCGCGCGATATGCCCAGCTTCAGGGTGACGAAGGCGAGTATCTCGAACAACTGGTCGTTCGAGCGCAGCTCGGTCGTGCTCTGGATCAGCCTGCGCACGTCGGCCGGGAGCGCAATGACGGGCCAGCGCAGCAGGTCGTCGTACAGGAACCCCGACCAGAGCAGCTCCGCGACCGCCTCGAACGAGGTTCCGTCGCGTGCAAGCTGCACGGCCAGCCGGCCCCGATAGCGGGGGCCCTCGGGGGTGATCTGCGTGATCGCGGTGGGAATGATCGGCTCGCCCCAGTGCATCGCCGAGGCCGCGACCGCACCGTGTCCGGACCGCGCCCGCGATCGAGCCCTCACGCGCTCGACGTCCTCTCGCAGGTACAGCCGGTCCTTGCGGCCCTCCTGCCGGAGCTTGCGGATCCAGCCGCGGCTGACGTAGGCGTACAGGGTCTGCGGCCGGACCTCGAGGAGCCGAATGGCTTCCTGTGCCGAGAGGAAATCGCTGGTTTGCGCGGGTGCGGGCATGTTGGAGTTGGGGAGCGGGTGGTCGAGGGCTGCCCCGGGGCGTCATTATATGGGTTCGCGGATGCAGCGAATTTTCGTCGACCGGATGCATACGGAAACAATGCATCCGCAGTCTCCCCGCATGCGCTTGAACACAAAGCACAAACCTGGTTTGCGCCGTCGCGGGTGCATAGAAAAAATGTACTTCAGCACGACCAGCGGCCGTCCGGGCCACGCCTGGAATCCGTCGATTTTCAGTTGCAACACCTTGATATCGCGGAGCGTCCCGTCTGCATGGCGCGCTTTGGCATGGAGGTTGCTGTGGATAGGGCGAGACAAGCACCCAAGGTGACCAAAATGAGCGAAAAAGCCAACATCCTCGTAGTCGACGACAACGACGTGGTTCGCTTGAGCCATTTCCGGTCCCTCGCCAGCGCGCATTGCAGCGTGGAAGCGGTAGGGAACGGAAGCGATGCCCTGCACGCGATGGAACAGCGAGCGTTCGATGTCGTGCTGCTTGATCTTCGCATGCCGGGCATGGACGGCATGGCGGTACTCAAGGCGATCAAGGAGCGCTGGCCCGAGAGCGAAGTCGTCATCATCACCGGCTACCCCACGATCGAAACCGCGAAAGAGGCGGTGCGCCTGGGTGCCTACGACTATCTTGCCAAGCCGGTCGGCCCGGACGAGGTCATCAACGCGGCCAACGGCGCGATGATGCAGAAGCGGTGGGCCCTGCACAAGGAGCGGGCTGGCCGGCAGAGCGCAGCGAATTGAACACAGTTCCGGAACCAAGGAGAAAGCGATGAGTGCATTACGCAAAGTACTGGTAGTCGACGACGATCCGGTGGTCGGAAAGAGCTTCGACCGCGTCCTTTCGGAAAAGGGCTACGTCGTGATCACGGCGAGCAACGGGCAGGAGGCGCTCGACAAGCTCGGCGCGGAGAGCTTCGATGTCGTCTACACCGACATCAAGATGCCTGGGATGGACGGCCTC
>Ga0080064_1002013_pt1 | contig 37085 bp, 36 predicted proteins | sample Subgrocontami54m_FD_69260 | JGI IMG/M metagenome (GOLD analysis project Ga0080064, IMG submission 69260) | Subsurface groundwater microbial communities from S. Glens Falls, New York, USA - GMW46 contaminated, 5.4 m (SPADES assembly) (version 2) ...
CTCTGCCGGGCCCTGAACGCCGCGACCGGCTGGGAGGTCACGAAGGAAGACGCGATGCGCTTCGGGCGCCGGACCGCGGCGCTCCTGCGGGCCTTCGACCTGCGCTGCGGCCTGGGGCCGGAGCTGGAACGGCCCTCGCCCCGCTACGGGTCCATCCCCGTGGACGGCCCGGCCAAGGGACAGGACGTTGAGCGCCACTGGGAGCAGATGCTGGATGTCTGGTACGAGACCGTGGGGTACGACCGCCAGACCGGGCGCCCGCGGCCGGAGACGCTCCGGGCCCTCGGCCTGGAGCATCTCATCCCCGCTCTGTGGGGATCGGAGAGCCGATAGCGACAGGGGTTCTGATCCCTGCTTTGTTCGGCACATAAGGTTCTGCGAGTTCGAGTGCAATCCGCAATCCGCAATCCGCAATCCGAAATCCTCCACGTCAGCGTGGAGGCAGTGGCCTGGGTGACGCAGTTCGTGGGAGGGGACGGGACTCGCCGAAAGGTCTTCGAGGAGGCTGTCGCGCCTGGTGCCACGGTGCGGAGCGTCCTCACCGGTTTGAGCGATCGCCTTCCCAGGCTCCAGGACGTCCTCTGGCAGCGACCGGGAGGCGACCTGGCGGAGCACATCGAGGTCTTGGTGAACGACGCGGTCCTGGGCCTCAGCCACACCCTCGACAGTGAGGTCCGTGAGGGTGACCGGATCACGCTCCTCGGTCAATACACGGGCGGCTGACGCCGCACATCTCCTGCCTGGACATCCTGCCCGATTCTGAAGCTCACCGTCCGCACGGACGTCCCGTCAAGTCTTTTCACCGGCGCACAGTTCTGCTTGGTGGCGAGAGGTTTGTCCCCCGCCGGGTGCCCACTGTACCAACGTGATGCTCTGATCGTCTGTTCGGTGAGAATCGGACTGAGAGGAACGGGAGGCAGGGGATAAACGGCGGCTGGATGACGAAGGTCGATCCCTGAAAAAACGCCACCCGGCCACGAATGACCGGGTGACGAGAGGTCGAGGGGATTCTCAGATGGTCCAGGCGGCGGCTACGGGGTGCGGAGGGCCTTCAGGGCTTCCTCCAGCGTAGCGATCGAGTCCGCGTGCTGGGCGGCCTTATGCTGGCCTTCCCCCTTCTCGATCAGGGCCTTCGCCTTTGCGTACTTCTCGGTGTTGTTGGACGTGCTGCTCAGAAACTCGTTGGCCTGCTTGGCCAGGCTGGGGCACTTGAAGGCCCAGGCCCCGCCGGCCGAGAGGAATACCACCAAACCCGCCGCCACCACGATGCCTGCCAGCTTCCTCATGGATTTTCCCTCCCCTGCTACGAGTTGTGAGAAACGAAGCGACTCTCACTGGGCCTAACTCTCAACCCCGAAGGGAGGTTCCCGGTTCGGGAAAATATGGCGGCGGGCGGACCTTGAGAAGGCACCCGGGCACGTCGCCCCTGGCCCGTTGGGAGGATCATCCCTCCGCTGAGGTCCGGGACGGCGGCGGCTCATCAATCCGGATCAGGGGCACAATCAGCCAGCAGGCCGCCGTGGCCAGTCCGCTCACCAGGATCAGGGGCCTCAGGCCCAGCCATTCGTACAGTCTTCCCCCCACGAGCGCGGACCCGGCCGTGCCGATGTTGGCGATGGACATCAGTGCCGCGAAGAAGGTCCCCTCGGCCCTGTCCGGGCACGAGCGGGCGGCCAGATCGTACGTCGCCAAGCTGGCGACCATGGAGATCGCTCCGTTCCCGAGCGTGAGCGCGATGGCGGACCAGTGGCCGACGAGTCCCCAGTAGGCGAAGGTCGAGGCCACGCCGATGGCCACGCTCAGGTTGAGCAGCCGGCGCAGGGGAATCCGCCGGCAGATCTTCCCGAAGACCGCCGCCCCGAGGATGGCCGCGGCGCTGCCCAGCGAATCGAGGGTGCCCAGGAAGATTTTGGAGAAGCCCAGGTTATCCACCAAATGGTACTCCAGGGGAACGCCGAAGGAGGGGCTGAAGTTCCACAGGAAGATAAAGGCGGCCGCCACCCAGAGCGGGCGGGACCCGATGGCGGAGTGCACCGCCCCGGCCGTTTCCCGGACCATCTCCCAGTTGTAGCGTGACCGGGCCTCGCGGAGGCACAGTCCCGTGGCCACCAGGCTGATGAGCGGGAAGACGGAGACGAGGAGGAAGGTCCGCTGATACGAGACGTGCGCCGACAGCCAGCCACCCCCGATGCCCGCCAGGACGCTAGCCGTGTTGATCGCCCCCCACTGGATCGCCTGGAAACGTCCCGTCATGCCCAGGGGCTTCCCCGTCTCGACCATCACGGCGTCACAGAGGACATCGGAAAAGGCAAGGCCGAGGCCGCAGGCGATCAGGATGGCGAGCGTCGGGCCGTAGGCGTAGGTGGGTTGCGATCCCAGCAGGAACCAGCCGCTCGCGGCGAGGCCCGTCATCAGGAGCAGGTAGCTCTTGCGGCGGTAGCCGAACAGGGGGAAGAAATCCGAGAGGAGCCCGTAGAGCGGCTTGATGTTCCAGGCCACGGACACGATGGCCAGGAAGGTGGCGGCTTGCGCAGCACTGAGGCGCAACACGTCCTTGAGGAGGAAGAAGATGGGCTGGCCGGCGATCCCGGCGCCCGGCTCGGCGATGCCCTGGACGAAGTAGATGGCGGCGAAAAACGCGCTGAGTTGGAAGATCCGCCGGTCGGACAGAGAACGGTCCGCTGTGGAATCCACTCGGCTCTCCCCCAGACAGGCTCCAGTCCAACGGGGGTTGCAGGGGCGGGTCATTATGCGATATGGTGAGCCGCCCGGCAATGCAATTCCCGAAAGCATTCAGCCATCAGCGGTCAGCTTTCAGCTTCTGAGGGTTCGCTGTCTGCGTATCGCCATCACCGGGGACGGCGCGCTGGAATCCTCAAAATGCACGACTCACGCGAGACCCGGGGCTGATGGATGATTGCTGATCGCTGAACGCTTCCTTACAGGGGGAAACGGATGCACGCCGATGATCTCGCCTTCATGTCCGCCAGCGATCTCAGCGCGGCCATTCGCGCCAAGCGAGTGTCTCCCGTGGAAGTGGTGAAGGCCGTCCTGGATCGGATCGAGCGGCTCAATCCGCGACTCAACGCCTACTGCACCGTGACGGCGGAGTCGGCCCGGCGGGAGGCGGCCGCGGCCGAGGCGACCGTGATGCGCGGGGACGCCCTGGGTCCCCTGCATGGGGTCCCGGTCTCCGTGAAAGACCTGGTGATCACCCGGGGGGTGCGGACCACGTTCGGTTCCCGGATCTATGAGAACAACGTTCCCCAGGAAGACGCCCCCCTGGTGGAGCGGCTGAAGGCGGCCGGCGCCATCCTGGTCGGCAAGACGACGACGCCGGAGTTCGGATGGAAGGGAGTGACGGACTCGCCGCTCCTGGGGATCACCCGCAATCCGTGGAATCTCGAGCGCACGCCGGGCGGCAGCAGCGGTGGCGCGGGTGCCGCCGTGGCGGCCGGGCTGGCGCCGCTGGCGGTGGGGACGGACGGTGGCGGCTCCATCCGGATCCCGGGGAGCTTCTGCGGCGTGTTCGGACTGAAGCCCACCTACGGGGTGATCCCCGTGTATCCCGCCAGCGCCACTGGAACCCTGTCTCATGCCGGACCCATGACCCGGACCGTACGGGATGCGGCCCTGATGCTCCAGGTGATGGCGGGACCGGACGATCGGGATCCCCTGTCGTTTCCATTGGAAGGAATGGACTTCGTGGCCGGGCTCGAAGGCGAGATCCACGGCCTTCGCGTCGCGTGGAGTCCGACCCTGGGCTACGCCGTCGTCGATCCCGAAGTCCGGTCGGTAACGGAGGCCGCCGCCAAGCGGTTCAGTGATCTCGGGTGTCTAGTCGAAGAGGTGAACCGGGTCTTCGACGACCCGGATCCGATCTGGGCCCCGCTCTTCTACGCCGGGATCGCCGCCCGGCTGGACGACTCTCTGGCGGAGTGGCGGGACCGCATGGATCCCGGACTGGTCCAGATCGTGGAGGAGGGGCGACGGATCAGCGCCGTCCAGTTCGCCAAGGCATCGTTCGCCCGCGCCACGTTTACTGAGGCAGTCCGAAAGTTCTTCTCGCAATACGACCTGCTCCTAACGCCCACCCTGGCCGTGCCGTCATTCGCGGCCGGCCTGGAGCAACCACCCAACCGCCCGGCGGGCTCGCGCCTGGCCTGGGTCGCGTTCACCTATCCCTTCAACCTGACAGGTCAGCCCGCGGCGACGCTGCCGTGCGGATTCACCCGGGACGGGTTGCCCATCGGTCTCCAGATCGTCGGGCGGCGACTCGCGGACGCCACCGTGCTCCGGGCGGCCGCGGCCTACGAGGCGGCCGCACAATGGGTGGAGCGGCGTCCACCACTGTGAGCGAAAGGGCCGGACGGTAGCGCAGCGATCATCTCAACGGATTATTCAGCGGGCCAGGAGAGGAGACATCATGCCACGAGATTCGATTCATATTCGAAAGCTGACCGCGGACGACCTGGCGGCAGTGACCCGGATTGACGAGAAGATCACCGGTCAAGAGCGGAAGGAGCTTTGGACCAAGCGACTGGACGCCTATGAAGGGATCCGGCCGCCGTGGGCCTGTCTCGTGGCGGAGTACGACGGTCGGGTGGTCGGGTTCGTCTTCGGCTGGACGAGCGGCTGGGAATTCGGGATCCGAGGCGAGGTCGGCTGGATTGACTTCATCGGGGTGGACCCGGTGTATCGGGGCAAGGGCATCGGCCGGGCCCTGCTGGAGGCCTTCATCGAGAACGCGCGGGAGCGCCGGGGGATCGAGCAGATCTTCACCCTGGTGGACCCCGATGACGCCGAGATCAACCAGTTCTTCACGTCGCTGGGGTTCACGCCGGGGAAGATGAAACATTTGCAGAAGCGGATCGTTCCGTAACAGGGTTATCGGAGGGGGCTGGCTGATCCCCCCCACGAGGAAATACGCGGAAAAGCGTACGCTTACAACTGCCCCGACGCCCCCCAGTTTTCGAGCAACCGCTGATACTCCGGGTCCTAAGCAGGCGAAGGGGACGTTGCATTATATGTCGAATTATTCTCTCGGACCGGTGGTGCGACCGCGAAATATGACTTGTAATGCAACGTCCCCTTTCCGCGTCCGTCCCCTTTCCGCGTCCCCTTTCCCTCACAATTGTCCGGACGCCCCCCAGTTCTCCAGCAACTTCTGATATTCCGGGTTCTCGTACCGCTCCAGCCTGAACGCCGGCGCGTAGGAGGGTAGCGGGCTCCCCGTCACGTGCGCTGCCAGTAGCTCCCCGGCGGCGCAGGCAGCCATGATGCCGAACCCCGAGAAGCCGCCGATCAGGTAGGCGCCCGTGACCGGCAGCGGGCAGATCAGCGGACGGTTCTCCTGTGTCTTGGTGTAGTAGCCGCCATCCATGACCGGCCGGGGAAGCCTGCCGAAGTACGACTGTAATCCCGGGAGCATGGTGGCAAGGCCGCGCAACACGATTTCGGGCTGCTTCGGGTCGTGACGCAGGGGGAAGACCGGTTCTACGGGATCGGTATGATACGTCCAGAGCCCGAGAAAGACATCGCTGGCGGCGGCTCCTTCCGGACGCGCATGGACCCCCGCCGGAAACTCGCCCAAGAGTAATCGCGACTCTTCAGAGGCGGCAAACACGGCTCGCTCGTCTGCCGACCAGGGTAGTTTCTGGGGATCCGTCCAGATGAGCAAGGGTGCGTTGCGCGGGAAGACCCCCGCCGGGTCCCGGAACGCGACCTTGACGTGCAATTCGCAGAAGACGGGCAGGTCGACGCCCATCATCCGCCCCACGCGTTTCTGGAAGGGCCCTGCGGCGTTGACGAAGGTGCCCGTGCCGAGGGTTGTTCCATCACTCAAGCGCACCGCATTCACCCTGCCGCCTCTGACGTCCACGCCTTCTACGCCCGCCTGAAGAAACCGGACGCCGCGCTCGCGCGCCTTTTCCAGCAGATACATTCCCAACTGCTGCGCGCTCATCCAGCCACAGCGCCGGGCGTGCAGAACGGCGACCGTCCGTTCGGAGAGGTACGGGAAGTGTTTACGGATCAGGTCGGGGTCGAGAATCAGGTCCGACCCGGTGGGGAGCCCCTCAAAACCCTGGGCTGGTGCGGGTACGTACTCCGAATCGCCGGGATGAGTGCGTACCGCCCCCGCCCCCAGCATGGCCGCCTCTTCCGCCGCGCACTGGAAGTCGGCGATGCGGGCCGGGTCTGCCGTCGCGTACAGGTAGCCCCGCCGGTTGAGACCGAAGACATTGCCGCTCTCATGGGCCAGGGCCTCGAGGATGTCAATACTCCGGTTCATGAAGCTGACCATCGTATCGCCCGGGCCGGGCCACCAGTTGCGATAGCATTCGGTGGACTTCTCGCTGGTCAACGTCAGCGGCGGTCGCTCGTCCACGAGCACCACATCGGGGATCCCCTGTTTGACGGCCAGATGATACGCGGCACTCACCCCTGCGATGCCGGCGCCGCAGACCACAACATTCGCCGTCGTCTTCCGCATGCCTCGCCCTTTCGATGAATGCGGGTCCACTCCCAAGAACTTCCGCAGGATGGTATTCTTCCGTCCCTGTGTCAAGATAGAAGTCCCCGGAAACTCGCGGCGCACTGCCCCACTGCCTTCACAACGTGTCCCCTTCCTCGCCGACCACGAACCTCCGTCCAATCTGTCAGGCCGAATCCCGAAGAACCCATCCCTCCTGCTGCCGAGACGAATCCGATAGAAGCAATCTTCTTCCTGCATCCATGCCCCGTCCGGGTATTCCCAACGTTTTTCCTGACCGTTGAATTTCTCGGCACCAGCGATGCAATACGGGGCCTTCAGAGGGTTCTGAAGGCCTGTTGTGGGGTGGAGTGTCTCACCCGAGGCCTCGGGCGGGACATCTGCCGCCCCCAGAAACGGCGTATGGCAAATGGCATATAGCGTATGGTTCGGATTCGACCATACGCTATATGCAATACGCCATAGGCGATGAAAGCGATGCGCTGGCTGGAGAGTCTTCAGGCCAAACTCCTGGCCGCGGTCTGTGGGGTGGCCCTGGTGTCCATCGGGGTCTTCGCATGGGTGAACATCCGCTACGAGCAGGCGGAGCGGGTGGACCTCGTGATCCGCGGCGCCAGCCAGTTCAGCGACACCGTCAAGCGCAGCACCCATTACGCCATGCTCCAGAACCGGTGGGAGGATGCCTTTCACATCATGGACACCATCGGGAAGCAGGAGGGGGTAACCCGCGTGCGGGTGTTCAGCAAGGAGGGCGTGATCCTGTTCTCCACCGACCGGTCCGAGGTGAGCAGCGCCGTGGACAAGCGGGCCGAGTCCTGCTACGCGTGCCACGCGGCTGAACGCCCCCTGGAGCGCCTCATGCTCCCCGATCGCGCCCGCATCTTCCGGGATGCGGAGGGTGAGCGACTGCTGGGCATGATCACGCCGCTCTACAACGAACCTGGGTGCTCCGAGAGCTGCCACGTGCACCCCAAGAGCAAACGCGTCCTGGGGGTCCTCGACATCACGCTGTCCCTGGCGAGGGTGGACGAGGAGATCGCGGCCATCACCCGACGCACGGCCGCCTTCGCCGGCACCACCATCGTCCTTTTGGCCATGATCCTGGCCGGGATCGTCCGGCGGGGCGTGGTGCGGCCGGTGCGGGAACTGGTGGAGGGGACCCGCCGGGTGGCGCATGGCGACCTGACGCACCGGATCCCGGTGCGGACGGTGGACGAGATCGGGGTCCTGGCCGCCTCCTTCAACCGCATGACCGAGGCCCTGGGGAAGGCGCAGGCCGAGCTGGATGCCCTGGTGGCGACGCTGGAGCAGCGGGTGGAAGTACGCACTCGCGAATTGCGGGAGGCGCAGGCCCAGCTCATCCAGACGGAGAAGCTGGCCTCCCTCGGCAAGCTGTCCGCCTCCATCGCCCACGAGATCAACAACCCGCTGTCCGGGATCCTGACCTATGCCAAGCTCCTCAGCCGGAAGTTCCGCATGGGCCCACCCGACGCCGAAGGGGTCCAGGCCGCCCTCCAACAGCTTGGTTTGGTGGAGCGGGAGACGCAGCGCTGCTGCAGCATCGTTCGGAACCTCCTGGACTTCGCCCGTCAACGCGAGCCGTCGTTCCAGGCCGTGGACGTGGGGGCCGTCATCGCCGAGGCGCTCTCGCTGCTGGAGAATCGCCTGGCCATCCAGAACGTGGAGTTGGCGCGGGACCTCGCCCCGGTCCCGACGGTGCGGGCCGACTTCGGCCAGCTCCGCCAGGCCGTCGTGAACATCCTGATGAATGCCTGCGAGGCCATGCCCAAGGGCGGGACATTGCGCGTGGTCGCGCGCGAGGTCAGCCTGCCGGGCGACGGGGGCGGCGGGCCCCTGTCCCCCACGGGGAAATCGGGGCCGCCCACCCGGTTCGCCGAGGTCGCCATCAGCGACACCGGGCCGGGGATTCCGCCGGAACACCTCTCCAAGATCTTCGACCCGTTCTTCACCACGAAGGAGAAGGGGACCGGCCTCGGGCTCTCTGTGGTGTACGGGATCGTGGAGAAGCACGGCGGCAAGATCGTCGTGGACAGCCGGGTGGGCCAGGGCACCACGGTGACCCTGCGGCTGCCGGCATCGTCCCCCGGCGCGGCGTGACGCGCCATGGGCGGGCAGGGGACCATCCTGCTGGAGTGGATCGGGGAGGCGCCCATGGCCAGCGATCTCCTGGAACGGGTCCGGGGGCAGGTCGAAGCCACCTTCGCCGTTCCCACGGATTTGCGGGCGGTGAATGGGCCGCCCTCGGAATGCCTGGATCCGCGCCGGGGGCAGCACTCCTCGACCAAGATCCTGCGCTGGATCCTGGCGGCCGTGCCGCCAGGGGCCGCCAAGGTTCTGGGGATCACGGACGTGGACCTGTTCATCCCCGTCCTGACCTTCGTCTTCGGCGAGGCCCAGGTGGGTGGACCGGCCGCGGTGGTGAGCACGGCACGCCTCTGCCTCACCTACGATGAGGAGCCGGCGCCGCCTGTCCTGGTGGAGGCGCGCCTCCTGAAAGAGTGTCTGCACGAGCTGGGGCACACCTTTGGCTTGATCCATTGTGCCGACGTGACGTGCGTGATGTCGCGCTCCAATTCGGTCCTGGACGTGGACCAGAAGCGGGCGGGGTTCTGCCGGGATTGCCGCCAGCGCCTGCGGGCGCTGACGGAAGAGAGGGACGGCCCATGAAAGCCAAGGGATCCATTCTGGTGGTGGACGACGAGGAGATCGTCCGGGATTCGCTGGCGCGCTGGCTGGAGGAGGATGGCTACCAGGTGGACACGGCGCCGGATGGCCAGGCCGCTCTGGCCAAGCTGGCCGCCCAGGCCTACGCCATCCTGCTGGTGGACCTGAAGATGCCGGGCATCGATGGGCTCCAGGTCCTGGCGCAGGCCCGCACGCTGCAGCCGGACGCCGCGGTCATCATCATGACCGCCTATGCCACCGTGGACACCGCCGTCCAGGCGATGAAGCAGGGCGCCTACGATTATCTGGTCAAGCCCTTCGAGCCGGAGGAGCTGTCCCTGATGGTCGGCAAGCTGACCAACACGCAGGCCCTCCGGCGCGAGAATGTCCTGCTCCGCAAGGCGTTGAAGCGCCAGTGCGAATTCAAGGACCTGGTAAGCAAGAGCCCCAAGATGGAAGCGGTCTTCGAACTGGCCCGGACCGCGGCCAAGAGCAACTCCACCGTCCTGATTCTGGGGGGGAGCGGGACGGGCAAGGAGCTGTTGGCCCGGGCCATCCACGCCGAGAGCCTCCGCCGCGAGGGCCCCTTCGTGGGCGTCTCGTGCGCCGCCCTGACCGAGAGCCTGCTGGAGAGCGAGCTCTTCGGCCACGAGAAGGGCGCCTTCACCGGCGCCGTGGGCAGCGCCCGCGGGAAGTTCGAGATCGCGGCCGGCGGGACCCTGTTCCTGGACGAGATCGGGGACATAAGCCCCAAGCTCCAATTGGATCTCCTGCGGGTCCTGGATGCGCGCGAATTCTGCCGGGTCGGCGGCTCGCAGGTCATCAAGACCGATGCCCGGATCATCGCGGCCACGAACCGCGACCTGAAAAAGCTGGTCGACTCGGGCAGCTTCCGGGAGGATCTGTACTACCGCCTGAATGTGATCCCGGTGACCCTGCCGCCCCTGCGCGAGCGGAAGGAGGACATCCCGCTCCTGGCGGAGCATTTCCTGGCCCAGTTCCGCACCGAGATGCGGAAGCCGCTGGAAAGCCTCTCCGGCGAGGCGCTGGAGATGCTCATGGCCTATGACTGGCCGGGGAACGTCCGGGAGCTCCGGAACGTCCTGGAGCGGGGGGCGGTCCTGGCCCGTGGCCCGATCCTGACCCCGTTGGGGCTAGAACTGGGCCCCCCGACCCTCCCCCCAGGGGCACCGACGGATACCCCCGACTCCCTCCGGGAGGTGGAGCGGCGACACATCGAGGTCACGCTCAAGCAGCACAACTGGAACATCACGCGTGCCGCCAAGGCCCTCGGTATCGACCGCGTGACCCTGTACAACAAGATCAAGCGGTACCAGATTCGAGAGGACGAGTGACGCGACTGTTGAGAATCACAACTCCGCCATTGCATTCTTCAACAGGCGCAGAAAGCTGTTCCGAATCACGATGTTCGCCCCCGCGCTGTGATCGACTGTTGAATTCCCCAACGCCCCCCCGTCTTCGGCCTTCCACCGACTGATTCCCTCCGAGGCGCTGAACCCTCTTGAATCATGTAACTTCCCGCGATCGCGGCCGACCCGGCCGACATGGCACCCGCCTTGATACAGGGAGAGGTGGAACCAATCAGCTGGAGGGTGCTGACATGCGGAGGACAACTGAAATTCAGCCTGAAGGCTTTCGGGATCTGCGGAAGCATCTCCTGGATGCTCGGGGCATACGCTGCCCGTTCTTTGAAGAGGTCGTGGTGGCGTTCTGCCGGGCGTACCCCGTGAAGAAAATGGTCCCCAGCGATCGGCTGCAGACCAACTGTATCTGCACCCGCGAGGGATTCGACGACTGCCCGCTGTTTCGCGAGGTCATGGCCAGACTGGAGAGTGCCAGGGGAGCCGCCGAGGAGATCAAAGAGCCAGGTGCGAGCGGGAGCGGCTCCCCGGCGGGCTGACGAGAACCACGAGGAGAAAGACAAAGGGGGTGTGAACCATGGTTGCCATCTTGGTGGTGTTCACGATCATCCTGTTTGTGGGGGCGGACCTGGTAGTCCAGTGGGTCCGGCAGCGTCGGGCCAGGCTGGTGCTGGTGACCCAGGCAGGTGGGGGCGGCGTGGCTGACCTCCTGCTGCCCAACCTGCAGCCGGAGCGGTTCAGCCTCCCGGGTGGGCTCTTCTTCCACCGGGGTCACACCTGGGTGAACCTGCTCTTCTCGGGACAGGTCAAGGTGGGCGTGGATGACTTCCTTCAGAAGTTGCTCGGCCACGTGGATGCCATCACGCTGCCGCCGGTCGGCGTCGCGGTGAAGCAGGGGCAGCCCTTCGTGGCCATCCGCCAGGGCGGGCGAACCGCGACGCTCCCGGCGCCGGTGGACGGGGTGGTGTGCGCCGTCAACGGCGAGCTGGCCAAGGCGCCCGGCCTGATCAAGCGCGATCCGTACACCCGGGGCTGGCTGGTGGCCCTGCGGCCGACCAACCTGGCCGCCAACCTCCCAAGGCTCACGGTGGGTGAGAATGCCCTGGTCTGGCTCCAGGCGGAGCTGGCCCGGCTGCAGGAATTCCTGCACGTCACCCTGACCCTGAGGCGGGATGCGCTGGTGGGGGCCACGGCGGCGGACGGCGGCCTCTTGGCCGACGGCCTGTTGGAGCATCTGGACGACGAGACCTGGGCGGAGTTCCAGGCGAAGTTCCTGAGCGCCTGAGCCGGGTGACGCGTCGGGATCCATGGTGAAGCTGCCCCGCACCGCGGGGTCATCATCGGAGGAGGAACCCGTGAGACAGGGATGGAGAACGGGGGTGGCCTGGCTGACCGGGGCGGTCCTCGCCCTGGGAGGCCACGCAGCCGCCCAGCAGCTCCGGCTGCCGCCGGATCTGGCCTACACCAAGGCCGAGGGCAGCCCCGGCAAGGTCGTCTTCAGCCACCAGTTCCACGTCGCGGTCTCGGAGAAGTGCACGACCTGTCACGTCAAGCTCTTCCGCATGCTCCAGCCCACGCGGCAGGTGACCCACGCCGAGATGGAGGCGGGCAAGTCCTGTGGCGCCTGCCACAACGGCCAGATGGCCTTCGGTCCCACGGACGCGGCGGGCTGCTCCCGGTGCCACGTGGGTGAGGGGAGATCGAGCCGGGTACCCGCGCAAACGCGCGGGTGGCCGCGAGCCACGAGACCCCGACCCCACACAAGTGAGCGGAGGTCGTCATGAAGGGCGCGATCCTCTTCGACAGCACCAAGTGCATCGGGTGCGAGGCCTGCGTCGCGGCCTGCAAGGAGAAGAACAACCTGCCGGCGATGATTGACCCCAAGCTGACGGCGTATACCTGGACGGTGGTGGAGCAGCGCAACAAGGCCTTCATCCGCCGTCTCTGCATGCACTGCGAATCGCCCACCTGCGCCTCGGTCTGCCCGGTGGAGGCGTTCCGCAAGGAGCCCAGCGGGCCCGTCATCTACGACGCCAGCCGGTGCATCGGCTGCCGGTACTGCATCATGGCCTGCCCCTTCGACGTGCCGAAGTACCAGTGGGACCGCGCGGTCCCCATCGTCCAGAAGTGTACGATGTGTGCCGACCGGATCGCCGCCGGGAAGGAGCCGGCCTGCGCCACTGTCTGTCCGACGGGCGCCACGATCTTCGGAGACCGCGACCAGTTGATCGGGGAGGCCCGCGCGCGCTTAGAGGCCGCGCCCAAGGCCTACGTCCCGAAGATCTACGGCCTGGAGGAGGTCGGGGGCACCTCGGTGCTCATGCTCTCCAGCGTTCCCTTCCTCAGCCTGGGAATTCGGCCCGACCTGCCCCTGACGCCGCTGCCCACGCTGACATGGAAGGCCCTCTCCAAGGTACCGGACATCGTGGTGGTCGGGGGGGCGCTCCTGTATGGCATCTGGTGGATCACCCATCGGCGGATCCGGGTCCAGGAGGCGTTGGACCAGGAGGCCGCCAAACAGGGCTGACCGGAAGAGCCGCGAGTCGCGAGCCGAGAGCCGAGACGTGGGGGGACCGGAAGCGGGGAGTGGCGATGAGAAAGGATGAAGAGGCAATGAATAGCCGGCGATGGCCTGAGATGACCTTCTGGCGACTGGTCTTCCTGGTGCTGGCCGCCACCGGGACCGTAGTGGGCGTGCTTCGATTTACGCGGGGCCTGGGGGCGACCACCAACCTTAGCGACCAGTTCCCCTGGGGATTGTGGATCGGCTTCGACGTGCTGTGTGGGGTGGGACTGGCGGCCGGCGGATTCGCCATCACCGCCGCGGTCTACATCTTCAACCTGAAGCGGTTCTCCCCGATCATCCGGCCCACCGTGCTCACCGCATTCCTCGGGTATGTGTTCGTCATCCTGGCGCTTCTCTTCGACCTGGGGCAGCCGCATCGGATCTGGCACGCCCTCGTGATGTGGAACCCGCGCTCGGTGATGTTCGAGGTGGCGTGGTGCGTGATGCTCTATACCACCGTCCTGGCTCTGGAGTTCTCGCCCATCGTCTTCGAGCGGCTCAACCTGGAGCGACCCCGGCGGATCGTGCGGGCCATCAGCGTGCCACTGGTGATCGTGGGGGTGATCCTGTCCACACTTCACCAGTCGTCCCTGGGGTCGCTCTATCTCATCGTCCCGGAGAAACTGCACCCGCTCTGGTACTCGCCCCTGCTGCCGGTCTTCTTCTTCGTGTCGGCCATCGCCGCCGGCCTGGCCATGGTGATCGTGGAGTCCGCCCTGTGCCAGCGGGCCTTCAACCACCACTTGAAGATGGACCTGCTGGAGCCGCTGGGGCGGGCCATGGTGGTGGTCCTCAGCGTCTACGGGATCCTGCGGTTGCAGGACCTGGCGCGGCGGGGGGCGCTCTTCGGACTCCGCCGGCCCGGCTATGAAGGGTCCATGTTCCTGCTGGAGATGGGGCTGGGGGTCCTCCTCCCGATCATCCTGCTGGCGATCCCGCGGGTGCGGGCAAGGCAGCCAGGGCTGGTCACGGGCGCCTTCCTGGCTATCTTGGGCTTCGTCATGCACCGGCTGAACGTGAGCGTCACCGGAATGGAGCGGGCCGCGGGGGTCGCCTACTTCCCGTCGTGGATGGAGATCGCCCTTTCACTGGCCCTCGTCGCCGCGGGATTCGCGATGTTCGGCCTGGCCGTCCGGTATCTGCCCATTTTCCCAGAGGCACCGCACAGGGCCTCGGGGGTCGAGGCCCCTGCGTGGCTTCTGGCGAGGCCCGCCTCGATGGTCGCCGGCGGGAGTCCAGAGCCCCCCGGCCAGCCTTCTGCCCCTGCCGGAATGGAGTAGGGAACCGAAGGCGTCAGACTTTTCACATGTGGACTCTGAACCCAACACGGAGCCCCGCTAGGGAAGCTCGACGGACGGCGAAGCCTCCAGCGATTGGTCGTTGGGACCGACCGGACGCGCACTACTGCCTTGACAAACGCGGCGCCCTGCGAGAGCGTTGGAGGCGTCACCCATCCCTGCCGTGGAGGGTCGTCCGCGATGAGCGCAAATAACCGCAGAAAAGTCAGGGTCTTTCGGAGCGAGCTTCCTCTGGGAGCCTGTGCAATCTGCGAAATGTGCGGATCCATCAGTGCCTCGGGTTTACCGGGATTTCTTCGCCAACAAATTCGCCAACAAAAAGGAGGCTGGGAATGCGCCTTGTGACCTTTGAGTATCAGGGGAGCACGCGTCTGGGGGCGGAACAGGATGGGCATGTGGTGGACCTGAACCGCGGATATGCGCTGCTGCTGGCGACGCGGGGGGCCGCGGACTTCCAGGCTCTGGCCGATCGGGAGTTGCCGGCGGATATGCGCGGCTTCCTGGATCTCTGGGACCAGAGTCTGCCCCTGGCGAAGGAGGTCCTGGCCTTTGCGCGGAGCGTGCAAAGCACCGGAGGTCCCCTTGCGCAGGCGATGGTTCACCCGTTGCAAGCCGTCCGGCTGCGGGCACCCGTCCTGAACCCCCGCAAGATCATCTGCCTGGGCCTGAACTATCGCGATCACGCCCAGGAATCCAAGGCGGAGATCCCGACGGACCCCATCCTTTTTTCCAAGTATGCCACGGCCATCATCGGACCGGAGGACCCGGTCCTCCTCCCGGGCGTGTCGAAGGAGGTGGACTACGAGGCCGAGCTGGCCTTCATCATGGCCCGCCGGGGCCGCCACATTTCAAAGACGCAGGCCCTGGACTACGTGGCCGGCTACACCGCCTTCCACGACGTCAGCGCCCGGGATTACCAGATCCGGAAGCCGGGAGGGCAGTGGATGTCGGGTAAGACCTTCGACACCTTCGCCCCCATGGGCCCCGCGCTGGTCACGAAGGAGGACATCCCGGACCCGCACGTCCTGGACATCAAGTGCACGGTGAGTGGGGAGGTCCTGCAGTCCTCCAACACCAAGCACCTGATCTTCTCCATCCCGGACATCGTGGCCTACTGCTCCCACATCTTCACGCTGGAGCCCGGGGATGTCATCGCGACCGGGACACCCGGCGGCGTCGGCTTCGCCCGGAAACCGCCCCGGTTCCTGCAGGACGGGGATATGGCAGTGATAGAGATCCAGAGGATCGGTGCCTTGCGGAACCCGGTGCGCCACGAGGGTCGTTGAGCCGAGGGACCCCCCACCCAGCGCTGGGACGCGGAGAGGACCGCTTTTCCAGGCAGCGTTGTGGTGTTTCCCTTGACGTCCAGCGGCGATGGCCTATCTTTTGGTTCAGATGGTCGTCACGTCCGATGCCGTGAGGAAAGGAGGTGGTGGGCTGGACGACTGGACGAGGGGAGGTGAGGGGGATGAGCGGCATACCCGCGAAATGTCTCGATTGTGGGCAGATTCTGGAGTACGACGGTTCGAGATGGATCTACTTCTGCCCGGACTGTGAGGCGAGGAAATCAGAGGCAACGAAAACCGAGGAGCTGAAAAAGGCTGCGTGACCATGACAACCGAATCGGCTCCGTGAGGCAGGCATCGGCTCCCGCTGGTGCCTGCCAATTTTTTCGCGCCGGAGACTTTCTGGCGGCTATGCCCTGGGTTGAGGTCCTTGGGCAGAAAGGGCGGGAGGTGTCAGGGCTTCAGAATGATCCCGTGCGCCCGGGGCGGGATGCCACGCACCGGACAGCAGGGTACGACGAGTATGACGGGACCCACCGCGGGTTGTCCCGGGAAGGTGTAGGCGGAGAGGCCAAGGAAGTCCGAGAGTTGCGGGCGCCAGCGGCCCTCCTGATAGTACAAGAGGAACGAGCGGACGATTGGCCGGGTGGTGTTCGTTTGGGGGTCCTCCAGGCCTATTCGCGCTACCACCAGGGCGGTCTGGGCAGAGGTGACCGAGACCCTCAGATCCTCGACCCGCCTGCCCGCCGCGGGCCTGGCAGTGCCTCTCTCCATCTGGGCGGCGAATTCATTCTGGGTGATCACGAAGCGGCTCTCGCTGGTGGACATCTCCCACAGGTGCCAGAATTCATGATAGGCCCACATCTCCATCGCCCCCCGGAAGGCGGCCTCCACGTCCAGGACGGCCGCGTCCGTTGGCGCTTCCGCGGAGGATCCGGCCGGCGGCCAGATCGCGCTGAGACACAACGCGACCGTCACGGCGATCGTCCTCGTCGTTGGCATACCACCTTCCACAGCCTTCGGCCGATCGCGTCTCACGTGCGGGCCGACCCGCAGAATGGGACTGGAGCCCGAGGGCTTTCTCAGTCTAGCAAGAAGCAACGGGTCGCACAACTCCCCGACACCGAAGGAGCTTTCCCGTTGACAACGGGTGAGGCCATTGAGTAGAGTTCGCCGGACGTTGGCCTGTCCGGGCCGCAGACCCTGGCCCGGAATCGCTTCAATCCGTTCGCCGCTGGCAGCCGATCCATCCCTCCCGGGGCGACGACGAGTGCCCGGGGACTGCACCGCGGCCCTCGCGAGGGAGGCTGACTGGCTCCGCAGGAGAGATCCGGCGACGATCCTCGAGCGGGGGTGCCCCGAGGTTCCGCGGAGGGAGAGGCATGGGCCCTGATTATTCCACCAAGCGCCGATACGCGCGGCTCACATTCAAGGAGGCGGTGACCGGTGACGTCACGGCGAGCCACGACGTTCACATCCTGGACTTGAGCCTGGGTGGCGCGCGCGTGGAGCACACCAGCATCCTCCGCCCCGGGAGCAGTTGCTACCTCCGCCTGCCGCTCAAGGAGCAGGTCGTGACAGTCATGGGCCGTGTGGTGTGGTCCACGGCGGTGGGTCGGGCCACGGCGAACCCGGGCGGCACGGGCCTGATCTACCATAGCGGGGTGGAGTTTGGCGCCCTCGCCCCGGAGGCCCACGCGCTCTTGTCGGCCTTCCTGGAATCGCGGACAGGCAATCCCCTTGGGGGAGACTCCTCCTGATCCCCGTACGACGGTTCCCCCCCCAGGTGTCCGATCTTCCTCTCAATGGCTGGTTGGTGGAACTTCTGCGACGGGAGATGGACTAATCCCCCGAGGAGGTCGGCACCGGCGGGCGCTCGGGGCGCGGCATGGCAACCGCGGCGCGCGTGGCCGCTCGGAACCCTCGTGTTTCGCTTGACGTCCCTTTCGAGCCCTTGCTATAAGACAGACATGGGAAGCTCTAGATGAGCGCAATCAACCTGATTCTCCAGGCCGGGATCGTCGCCAAGGCTGTTCTTCTTGTCCTCCTGTTCTTCTCCCTGGCCTGCTGGACGATCATCTTCCTGAAGCTCCGGTCGTTCGGGCGTGCGGACAAGCAGGACGGGCGGTTTCTCCGACTGTTCCGAGAGAGCAAGAGCCTCCAGAGCGCGTACGAGGACTGCAGGCGCTTTCCCCAGAGCCCGCTGGCTGCCCTGTTCCGGGAAGGCTATCGCGAACTCAGCCTTGCATTGAAAGGGAACCCCGCCCCCGGGGGGGGCGCGGCGACGCATGACGTGCCGGCCAAGGGCCTGGATGTCTCGGCCGAGAATCTCCTGTCCCGGGTCTCGCGCACCCTTCGCCATGCCAGCCTGCGGGAGATCTCCGGGCTGGAGCGCCTGCTGATCTTCCTCGCCACGACGGGCAACGTCACGCCCTTCATCGGGCTCTTCGGCACGGTCTGGGGCATTATGGATGCGTTTCACAGCATCGGCCTGACCGGTTCCGCCAACCTCGGGGCGGTCGGGCCTGGCATCGCCGAGGCGCTGATCACGACGGCGGCGGGGCTCGCCGCAGCGATCCCGGGAGTCATCGCCTACAATTACTTCCTCAACCGGATCAAGGGGGCGGCCACCCGCATGGACCTGTTCGCCCTGGAGTTCACGGGGACGGCGGAGCGGGTCATTGCGAAGGCGGGGCGCCCTTGATGGCGCCTCCGCAGGGCCAAGGCGGGGCGTTCGTGAGCACGCCTTTGCAGGGACAGCGCGGGACCCCTGGGGGCCCGGGGGCGTCCCATGGCCGCACGGGCACGAGGCAGGCAGACGATGGCGTCGAAGGGCGTTGACTTTGGAGGACAGGACCGACTGGGGTCGGCGATGGCGGAGATCAACGTCACGCCGTTCGTGGACGTCGTCCTGGTTCTCCTGATCATCTTCCTGATCACGGCCCCCATGATGCTGGGCGGGATCGACGTTCGGGTCCCCAAGACGGAGACGCGGACCATCCAACCCGAGGAGCGGCTCGTCCTCACGGTCACCCGGGATCGGGGGGTGTTCCTGGACAGCCAGCCCATCAGCCTGGACCGGCTGTCCAAGGTGTTGAGCGGCATGGTGCGGCGAAATCCGAAGGCGGCGGTCTTCCTGAAGGCGGATGAGGCCGTGGCCTACGGCACCGTCATGAAGGTGATGGACGTCATCAAGAAGGCCGGGATCGACCGGGTGGGGATGGTGACCGAGCCGGTGAGGCCAGGCGGGAGTTGAGGCATGACGGCTGTGTCCGACCGGCTCCTCGCGCCGGGACCCCAGCCCCGCGAGGTCGGCCTCACCTTCGGCCTGTCAGTCCTCTTTCACGGACTGCTCACGCTGGCGATCGTCCTGGTCCCGCGTTTTCAGGTGGGGACCTACATCACGATTCCGGTGAGCTATACGGTGAACCTGGTGGAGGCGCCCCCCGGTGGGCGGGGCCCCAGCGGTTCCTCCGCCCCCGCGACCTCGGTGCCTGCCCCGGCGGCACCCGCACCCGCGCCCGCCGCACGGCCGGCGCCGCGGCCGACAGAAGAGTTGACGCTGCCCGGCCGGCAGCCCGCGCGGAAGGTCACTCCGGAGCGCGAGCCCTCCTTGCGCCCGCCCTCGGTGACCGGGCGGGAGACGGCGCGGCCGACCCCGCCGGGCCCCGTTCCGCTCACGCCCGCCGCTCCCGCGGTGCCGGCACCGGCGCCACCCGTGGCGTCGGCAGGCACCGGGGGCGGGAAGGGCGGCGGCGTCGAGGTGGCCGGTACCGCGAGCGGTGCGGGGAGCGGGAGCGGACCCGGTGCCGGGGGCGGGAGTGCCCTGGCCTCCTATCTCACCCTCGTGGATTGGAAGATCCAGGTGAACTGGGTCCCGCTGGGCGCCTCGGGACCCGCCGAGACGGTCGTGGTGGTCCGCTTCCGGGTCCTGCGGTCGGGACAGGTGCGTGACCTGGAACTGGAGACGAGCTCGGGCAACGCCAGCCTGGACACCTCGGCCCTGCGGGCGGTCAGGCAGAGCCTGCCGCTGCCCCCGTTCCCCAACCTGCTCACCGATCCGTCGCTGGACCTCCGGTATCGCTTTGTGATGGAGCGGGGGCGGGGATGATGCGAGCGCCGCGGTGGATCGCTGTCTGGGTGATCCCGGTTGTCCTCGCGGGGTTCGCCTCGGGTGCGCGCGGGCAGGTGATCGAGCGGGAACTGCGCGAGCGGGTCGTGCCCCGGATCACCATCGCCATCGCGGGCTTCGCGCCCTTATCAATGAACGGCGAGGACCTGGGGAAGCTGGGCGAGTCGGTGCTGGCGGCCGATCTGCGCTTCACCACCATCTTCGACGTGATGGACCCGGCGACCCTGCCCTTCGATCCCCGGACGGTGCAGATGGATCAGGAACGCCCGCTCTTCCCGGGCCTCAACTCCCTGAAGGTCCAGCACCTGGTGGTGGGACAGGTCGGGAGCCGGGGGCACGAGGCGGTCGTCGAGGGACGCCTCTTCGACGTGACCACGGGCAACATGGTGTTCGGCAAGCGCTACGTGGGGGACCCCAAGTTCTACCGGTTGATCATCCACCGCTTCGCCGACGACATCCTGTTCAACCTCACCGGCGAAAAGGGGGTGGCCCAGACGCGGATCGCCTTCGTGTCGGCCGTGACCCGGACGGCGAAGGAGATCTTCGTCATGGACTACGACGGGGCGAGCCCCGTGGCGATCACCGGGAATCAATCCATCAACCTGTCGCCGCGCTGGTCCCCGGACGGGCGTCTGATCGCGTACACCTCGTACCGGAACGGCAACCCGGATCTCTTCGTCCTCAACTTCGACAGCGGCCGGCGGGACGTCCTCTCGGCGCAGCGGGGCCTGAACGTCACCCCCGGCTGGTCGCCCGACGGCCAGTGGCTGGCCTTCGCCATGAGCGCGAGCGGCGGAACCAACCTGTTTATTACAAAACTGGAAAAGGTTGTTTGTACCGAGGCCAAATCGAAAGATAGTCGTGTAGAGGTCCAGGTGGCTCAGTGCATGAAGGCAACCAGCACAAAGCCCCTGACCACCGGGTCATCCATCTCGGTGTCTCCGTCCTTCTCGCCCAACGGGCGGCAGATCGTTTTCAACTCCGATCGCGGCGGCTCCCCCCAGATCTACGTCGTGGACGTGGAGGGCACCAATCTCCGCCGCCTGACCTTCCAGGGAAACTACAACGCTTCGCCGCGCTGGTCGCCCCGGGGTGAGAAGATCCTCTTCATGTGCCGGCTCGCCGGCAACCAGATCTGCCTGATGAATCCCGACGGCACGGGCCTGCAGCAGCTCACCACCGCGGGCAGCAACGAGGATCCCTCCTGGTCTCCGGACGGCCGGCACATCGTGTTCGCCTCGACGCGGACGGGCCACCGGGACCTCTTCGTGATGCACGCCGACGGCACGGAGCAGACGCGGCTGACGAACAACGGACGCGACAACTATCTGCCGGATTGGTCGCCCTAACCCACTGGTCCCGCGAACCGCCGGGGGCAGGACGTGATCACGGGGGACTCGCGACCCGGGCTCCGGATCCATCTTGACGGGCTGCCCGGGGGAGCCCGCGACCGCGGAATCCCACGGGATATCGCAAGGAGAGCAGAGTGGCTTCGACCTTGGACGGGAGAGCGCGAATGAGCTGGCGGATGGCCGCGGGGCTGCTGGGTGTCCTCGTGGCGCTAGGGGGGTGTGTCAGCAGCGATGACATCGAGGCGGTGCGGCGGGACGTCGCCGCCCTTCGCCAAGAGGTGGCGGGCCTGGCGAAGACGAATGAGGGGGCCCGGGCCTTCACGGATGAACGCCTCAGCAAGCTTGAGGCGGATCTGCGCAGCCGCTTCGAGACCACGGTGAAGGAGGGCGAGGGAGCCCGCGCGGCCCTGGCCTTGCGCCTGGACGAGCTGGCGACGGAAACCCGCCTCGTCCAGGGGAAGCTGGAAGAGAACGCCTTCGTCCTGGGCAATCTCAACAGCCGGCTGGACGAGATGGACCAGCAAGAGCGCCGGACGGCCGGGCGGATGGACGGCCTGGAACGAGAGCTCAAGGCGATGGACCAGCGCGTCCGGGCCCCCAGTCCTTCCCCGCCAGCCCTGCCGCCGACCGGTCAGGCGCCGGAGGGGGCACCGCCAGCCGGGCAACCCTCGGCGGGACCGCCGCCGGCCCAACCGGTTCCGGCCCAGCCTCCCGCCCCTGCGGCCGGACAGGCACCCGGAACGCCTCCTCCGGTCGCCCAGCCGCCTGCCACCCCTCCGACCGCCCCGCCCGCCACTCCGGCGCCCCCGACGGGCCCCGTCGCGGTCGCACCGACTGCACCGCGCCCGTCGCAGGTCCTCCTCCCGCCCGAGGAGGTCTACAAGAACGCGCTGAGTGACTACACCAAGGGGAACTACGACCTGGCCATTGCGGGCTTCAAGACGTATATCCAGAGCTACCCGAAGACCAGTCTCGTGCCCAACGCCCAGTACTGGCTGGGCGAGGCGTACTACAGCCAGAAGAACTTCACGCAGGCCATCGAGGAATTCGACGTCGTGATCCGGGACTATCCGGACAGCCCCAAGGTCCCCAGCGCGCTGTTCAAGCAGGGGGATGCCTTCCTGCAGATGGGCGACACGAAGCGGGCGACCGCGGTGCTCTGCGAGTTGATGACCAAGCACCCCCGAACCCGCGAGGCCCGGCTGGCCCGGGAGCGCAACATCCGCTGCCGCTAGACGGGCACCCCCACAAAGAGGACGGCCCGCGCCTGGAGATTCCCGGGCGCGGGCCGTTTTATTTTTTCGGGTCCGATGGGGTGGGCCGCACCCGGTCGCCCGGATGACCTTCTGCAGCGCCGGCCCCAGCCTGGCCCGATCCGCCTTCGGGAGCGGATTCAGGGAGCATCGCCCGGCCGACGGCTCACGGGGAGAGCTGAGTGGTCAGGTCGTGGACCTGTTTCCGGAAGGCCTCCTCGCCCGCCATCTTCCGCTTGACCTTCTGGCAGGAATGGATGACGGTGGAGTGGTCTTTCCCGCCGAAGCCTTCCCCGATGTCCGACAGCGAGGCCTTGACGATCTCTCGGCACAGGTGCATGGCGACCTGGCGCGGGAGGACGATGGACTTGTTCCGCCCGCGGGAGCGCAGATCGTCCACCCGCACCCCGTAAAAGTCGGCCACGGCCTTCTGGATGGAGGGGATCGTGGGGAGCCGCTGCTGCTCCGAGGTGAGATCCTTCAGGACCTCCTGGGCCAGCTCCAGGCTCACCTCGCGGTTGGTGAAGGAGGCGTGCGCCACCAGGCGCACCAGGCAGCCCTCCAGCTCCCGGATGTTGGACTTCGCGTGCTTGGCAATGAAGAGGGAGACCTCGTCCGGCAGGCGGACCCCCTCGGCCTGGGCCTTCTTGCGCAGGATGGCCGCCTTGGTCTCCAGGTCGGGCGGCTGGATGTCGGCGATGAGCCCCCATTCGAACCGCGAGCGCAACCGCTCCTCCAGGGTGGGGATCTCCCGGGGCAGGCTGTCGGAGCTGATGACGAGCTGCTTCGAGGAGTCGTACAGGTCGTTGAAGGTGTGGAAGAACTCCTCCTGGGTCCGCTCCTTCCCGGCGATGAACTGGATATCGTCGATCAGGAGAAGGTCCAGGCTCCGGTAGCGGTTGCGGAACTCCACGGTGGCGTCGAAGCGGATGGAGTTGATGAGGTCGTTGGTGAACTTCTCCGAGGAGACGTACGAGACCTTGATCCGCGGGTCGCGCTGCAGGGCCAGGTGCCCGATGGCGTGGAGCAGGTGCGTCTTTCCCAGGCCCACGCCGCCGTAGATGAACAGGGGGTTGTAGGCCTTGGACAGTTGCTCGGCCACGGCCAGCGAGGCCGCGTGGGCGAACTGGTTGCTGGATCCGACCACGAAGGAGTCGAAGCTGTACTTCGGGTTGAAGTGCACGGCGGCGTCCCGCGGTCGGCGGGAGGCGCGGCGCTGCGGCGGCTCGTCGCGGGGGAGGGCGCTGGGCGAGGCCTCTTTGTCCGGGAGGAGCAGGACCACCTCCACCTTGGTGAACATCAGATCCTCCAGCGCGGACCGGAGCAGCCCCAGGTAGTGCTCCTCGAACCATTCCTTGAAGAAGCGGTTGGGGAGCAGGACGTTGATCCGGCCGTCTTCCACCGGTCCCAGGTTGAGCGGCCGGAACCATGCTTCGAAGCTCTGCCGGCTGACCCGGTTTTGGATCACTGAGAGGGCCTCATCCCAGATCTCCCGCGCGTTCGACGTTGACACCGCCCCTTTCATACGCTGCCCTCCGGAGTACTTATCCACAGCCCGTCCAACGGTCTAACTGGTTGAAATATCAAGATCGGTCCAGGGCCCGGTGCGTGGAGTCCGCTCCCAGCGCGGTCTTGGAGTTATCCACAGCCTTCTCCACAGGTGTGGATAACCCGAAACCCTCGTCTTTCTCGGCGTCTTGGGAGATTGTCCCCAGGTTGTGCAACCCGGTGAAGATCATTGGAAGGTGTGGAACCTATCGAAAATAAACAGTTTGTCGTATTCAAAGATTCGCGAGATGCCCCTTGTAGCGCACCCCGATGGGAGGTGTCAAGCCCCTTTTTTAAAATTTTTTGAACGGGTTGTAGAGGCGATCAGCAGGCGATTTTTCAATGGGTTGGTGGATTCACCGGTGGCACTGGGCTGCCCGGCGGGGCGGTTCTGCCCCCATTTTTCGCCCCAGGGGGGACGCATTCAGCCTGGCGTATCCTCCCGAAGGCGGGGAACTCCCAACCGCCGAGGAGCGACGGCGCAGCCCTCGCCGCGGGAATGAGCGAGAGCGGGGAGCCGGGATCTGAACGGGATCCGGAGCTGGGCCCGGCCGCAGCACCGCCCGCCTCTGAGGGACCGGTCTCCGCGGGAGCAACCATCCCGGGGGAAGACCAGCAGAAAGGGCCCGCACCTCGCGGAGGATGGGAGCCGGACACGCGACACGTGATCATCGGAAGAAGAAAACGCGCAGCGGAACGATTGGCCTTTCGCCATTTACCTTGACACTCTGTTTTTGGGTGACGTAGATTGAGCGCGACTTTCACCTGAAAAGGAGGAGCCTCGCATGCGGCATCCACTCCCTCGGCCCATCCGGTCGGGGAAACTCGCGCTCGCGTCCTGGCCGGTCTTCGGAGGCCTCGTTGTTGCCTTCCTGCTGGTGATTCCCTCCGGGGCCGGGGCGCAACAACCCATCCGCATCGGCGAGGTCAACTCGTACACCGGCATCGCGGCCGGGTTCACGCTGCCGTACCGACAGGCGGTGGAGATGGCGGTGGAGGAGGTCAACGCCGGCGGGGGCCTCTTGGGCCGCCGGGTGGAAGTCCTGTTCCGAGACGACAAGGGAAATCCCGCGGAGGCGATCACGCACGCGCAGGAGCTCGTCTTCGGCGAGAAGGTCGCCCTGCTGGCCGGGACCTTCCTCAGTAACGTGGGGCTGGCGGTTTCGGATTTCGCCCGACAGAACAAGGTGCTGTTCGTCGCCGCGGAGCCCTTGACCGAGGCGCTCACGTGGTCCCGGGGGCACCGGTACGCCTTCCGCGTCCGGCCCAACACCCACTCGCAGGGGCACATGCTGGCAGAGCGGGCGGCCAAGCTTCCGTACAAGCGATGGGCGGTGATCGGTCCGAACTACGAGTACGGCCGCCGAGCCTGGGAGACGTTCTGGGCGCGCCTGAAAGAGTTGAAGCCGGATGTGCAACTGGTGGGCGAGCATTGGCCGACCCTGGGCAAGATCGAGCCCGGCGGGTACATCACCGCGCTCCTGAGCCAGCAGCCCCAGGCAGTTTACGTCTCCCTGTTCGGCAGCGACTGGATCGCCTTCGCCCGCGAGGCCAGCAAGCGGGGACTCTTCCAGAAGGCCTTCTTCGTCGGCATCCTCCTGGGCGAGCCGGAATACATGGAGCCGTTGAAGCTGGAGGCGCCTGAGGGGATGCTGGTCACCGGCTACCCCTGGTACGACATCCAGGCTCCCGCCCACAAGGAGTTCGTCGCCAAGTTTCAGAAGAAGGCGGACCGGACTCCGGTGGTGGGAAGCCTGGTGGGCTACCTCACCTTCCAGTCCATCTTCGAGGCCATCCGCAAGGCGGGGAGCACCGACACGGAAAAGATGGTCGCCGCCCTGGAGGGCCTGAAGGTCGAGACTCCCATTGGCCCGATCAGCTTTCGCCCCTTCGACCACCAGTCCACCATGGGCGCCTGGGTGGGGACGACCAAGCTCGACCCCCGGCGCGGAGGGGGCATCATGGTGAACTGGGAGTACGTCCCCGGCGAGAAGGTCCTTCCGTCGGAGGCCGAGGTGCGGAAGATGCGGGAGGCGGCCAACTAGCCCCTGCGCATGGCGAACCGTCCAACTCCTGATCCCTTTCCATGGCGCTCTTCATCGTTCAGCTCTTGACCGGCCTGGCCAACGCGATGTTCCTGTTCCTCGTCGCGTCGGGGCTCTCCCTCATCTTCGGGGTGACCCGCATCGTCAACTTCGCCCACGGGTCTTTCTACATGCTGGCGGCCTATCTCGCCTCCAGCCTGGCGGCAGCTTTGTCCCTGGGGCCCGCGAGCTTCTACGCGGCCGTGGTCCTGGCCCCCCTCGGCGTGGCGCTGCTGGGCGGCCTCATCGAGGTGTGCCTCCTGCGGCGGATCTACCGGGCACCGGAGCTGTACCAGGTGCTGCTTACCTTCGCCGTGGTCCTGGTGATCGGGGATGCCGTGAAGTTCTTCTGGGGCACGGAGAACAGGACCGGTCCCAGCCCTCCCGGCCTCTCCGGCTCCGTTCCCATCATGGGCCAGCTCTTTCCGACGTATGACCTGGCCATCCTACTCCTGGGGCCCCTGTTGGCCCTGGGGCTGTGGTGGGTGCTTCACCGGACGCGGTGGGGCATTCTGATCCGCGCCGCCACCTCCGATCGGGAGATGGTGGGGGCCCTGGGGGTGAACCAGGCGTGGCTCTTCACCGGCGTGTTCGTCCTCGGGACCTGGCTCGCCGGCCTGGCCGGGGCGCTGCAGATGCCACGGGTGGCCCTGACCACGGTGATGGATTCCACCGTCATCGTCGAAACGTTCGTGGTGGTGGTCATCGGGGGCATGGGAAGCGCCTTCGGGGCGCTCCTGGGTGCGGTGCTCATCGGCGTCCTTCAGGCCTTCGGTATTCTGTGGTTGCCGCGGGAATTTCAGCTCGCCATCATCTTCATCCTCATGGCCGCGGTCCTCATCCTCCGGCCCTGGGGCCTGCTGGGTCGGCCCGAGGTAGGGACCGGGACCGCAGGCGGGGCCGTAGGATTGGGCGCCGGCGTCAGGTTGTGGGCCCCGCGTTGGGTCTGGGCCGGGCTCCTGCTGACGGCGGTGGTCCTGCCACGGCTCCTGCCCACCTTTTACGTGTGGGTGCTGGTGGAGATCCTGGCATTCGCCCTGTTTGCCGCGAGCCTCCAGCTCCTGGTCGGGACGGGCGGGATGCTGTCGTTCGGGCATGCCGCCTACTTCGGTCTGGGGGCGTACGGGGCGGCCCTCCTGATGAAGCAGGCAGCCCTGCCGATGCCGGTGGCTTTTCTTTTGGCCCCGCTCGTGGCGGCCGCGGCGGCCCTGTTCTTCGGCGTTTTCTGCGTGCGGCTGTCGGGCGTCTACTTCGCCATGCTCACGCTGGCCTTCGCGCAGATCGCCTTCGCCGTGGTTCACCAGTGGTACGATTTCACCGGCGGCGACAACGGCATCCTGGGGGTGTGGCCGGCCGCCAGCCTTGCCGCGCCTGTCCGGTACTACTACCTGGCATTGCTGGCGGCCGTTGTTGGATTGGGCATCCTCCGGCGGGTGACGGGCTCGCCCTTCGGCTACACGCTGCGGGCGGCCCGCGACCACCCGCGGCGCTGCCAAGCCATCGGCGTGAACGTCCGGAGTCACCGCCTCCTGGCCTTCGGAGTGGCCGGCCTCTTCGCCGGGCTGGGCGGCGCCGTCTTCGCCTTCGCGAAAGGGAGCGTGTTTCCCGACTACCTGTCCATGCCGATGTCCGTCCAGTCCCTGGTCATGGTCCTGCTGGGGGGGATCCACGCGCTGGCCGGGGCGCCCGTGGGCGCGGCGGTCTACAAGCTCCTGGACATCGTCATCACCAAGTACACGGGCTACTGGCAAGCGGTGCTGGGAGGGATCCTGGTGTTCCTGGTGGTGGCGTTTCCCCATGGCCTCGTCGGGTTCGTGCAGGCGCGGTGGGCACGGATGAGAGCGAGCCTTGGTTGAGACACCTCTGCTTGAGGTCCGCGACGTATGGAAGGCCTTTGGGGGTGTCCAGGCGGTGGCCGGGGTGAGTCTGCGGCTCCCCCGGGGCGAGGTGTGCGCCCTCATCGGCCCCAATGGGGCCGGCAAGACCACCCTGTTGAACCTGCTGACGGGCCAGCTCGCCTGCGACGGCGGCGTGGTGCTGTTCAAGGGGGATCGGATCAGCGGCCTGCCGCCGGAGCGGATCTGGCGCCGGGGAATCAGCCGGACCTTTCAAATCACCGCCACCTTCGCAAGCCTGACGGTCCTGGAGAACGTCCAGGTGGCGATCCTGTCGCACCAGGGGCGGAGTCGAGATCTGTTCTCCAGGACGGGACGTTTGGCACGAGAGGCGGCCCTGGATTTCCTAAAGCGTGTGGGCCTGCAGGACCAAGCGGAGAAGGTGTGCGCCACCCTGTCCTTCGGGGACTTGAAGCGGCTGGAACTGGCCATCGCGCTGGCCAATGAACCGGAACTCCTGGTTCTGGACGAGCCCACGGCGGGGATGGCCCCGCAGGAACGGTTGGATCTCATGGCCCTGGCGGTACAGATTGTGCGGGATCGAGCGGTCACTGTGTTGTTCACCGAGCATGACATGGACGTCGTCTTCGCGGCGGCGGAGCGGATCATGGTCATGCACCAGGGCCGGGTGATTGCCGAGGGGACCCCCCAGTCGGTGCGGGAGGATCCTCAGGTACAGGCGATCTACCTGGGTGGGCTGTGCTGAGGCGAGCGGCAGGATTTCGAGCGGGATGCCATGCTGGAAGTGATCGACCTGGATGCCTATTACGGCCTGAGCCACATTCTCTTCGGCGTGTGCCTCCGGGCGGCCCGGGGCGAGGTGGTGGCGCTCTTGGGCCGGAATGGGGCGGGCAAGTCCACTACCCTCAAGGCCATCATGGGCCTGGTGCCCCCGGCGGCGGGCCGGGTGATCTTCCGCGGCGAAGACATCACAGGCAAGCCCCCGCACGTCATTTGCCGAAAGGGAATCGGCTTTGTCCCCGAGGACCGGCGGATCTTCCCCGACCTCACGGTGTGGGAGAACCTGGAGGTGGGGCGGAGCGTGGAGGGGAATGGCGAGCGCCGCTGGACCGCGGAGCGGGCCTTCGAGCTGTTTCCGGCCCTGAAGGAGCTGGCACGGCGCCGCGGCGACAGCCTGAGCGGCGGGGAACAGCAGATGCTCGCCATTGCGCGGACCCTCATGGGGAACCCGGACCTGCTGCTCCTCGACGAGCCGTCGGAGGGCCTGGCCCCGCTGGTGGTCCGGACGATGGCAGAGCACATCCTGCGCCTGAAGCAGGCGGGGATCACGATCCTGCTGTCGGAGCAGAACCTTCACTTCGCCACCCGGGTCAGCGACCGGGCCTACATCCTGGAGAAGGGCCGCATCCAATACGAGGGACGCATGGCGGAGCTCAGCGCCAACGCGGAGGTCCGGCGCAGGTACCTGATGGTGTAGCGGGAAGTCAAGTAGTCAACTGGTCGATTGGTCAATTCGTGGTGGCAAGTTTCGAGACCAATTGACGAGTCGACCATTCGACCATTTGACAGCGTGTCGAGGGAGGAGCGTTGATGGGACAGAAAAGCGTGGCGCTGTTCGCGACCTGCCTGGTGGATCTCTTCTATCCGCAGGTGGGCGAGGCGACGGTCCGCCTCCTCCGCCGCCTGGGGCTCACGGTCACGTACCCGACGGACCAGACGTGCTGCGGCCAGCCGCTCTTCAACAACGGCTTCCACGGGGAGGCGGCCAGCATCGCTCGCCGGACCATCGCCCTGCTGGAACCAGCCGAGTGCATCGTCGTTCCCTCGGGATCGTGCGCCTGCATGCTGAAGAAGGAATACCTGCACCTCTTCCAGGATGACCCGGAGATGCACCAGCGGGCGGCCGGCCTGGGGCGGAAGATCTACGAGCTCTCGGACTTCCTGGTTCGGGTCCTCGGCCGCGAGGACGTGGGGGCGCGTTTCACCGGGACGGCCACTTACCATCCCTCCTGCCATCTTCTGCGGGGACTGGGGATCGCGGATGCGCCGACCCGGTTGCTCCAGAGGGTCCAGGGACTCACACTCCACGAGTTGCCCGCCGCGGAGAACTGCTGCGGCTTCGGGGGCAGCTTCGCGGTCAAATTCCCCGAGGTGTCGAACGCCATCCTCCAGGAGAAGATCCGGAACATCCGGGCCACCGGCGCCGACATCCTGGTGGCCAATGATTGCGGCTGCCTGATGCACATGGGCGGCGGCATCCGCCGCACCCCGCAACCGATTCGGACGATGCACCTCGCCGAGATCCTCGCCGGCGATGGAACCGCAAATGAACGCCAATGAACACGAATGGGATGCCGGGCACTTTTTCAAGGGTCTGACCTTGCGTGTATTTGCGTTCATTGGCGGTTGCCAGGTTCGAGGAGGCCTCGCCCATGACCGATAGCCGATCGGCATTCATCGCCAAGGCCCGAGGGGCCATCGAGGACCGGCAGCTGCAGGAGGCGCTGGACCTGGCCACCGGGCGGTTCCTCACCCTGCGGCGGAATGCCTTCCGGAGTCTCCCGGACCCGGAGGGATTGCGGGAGCGGGCCAGGGCGATCAAACAGCGGACGATCCGGGAGCTGGACCGGCACCTGGAGCGGCTGGCGACCGAGATCCAGCGGGCGGGCGGGCGCATTCATTTCGCGGCGGACGGCCGGGAGTGCGTGGACATCATTCTCCGGCTGGCGAAGGAGCGAGGCGTCCGGTCGGTGGTGAAATCCAAGTCCATGGCCTCGGAAGAGATTCACCTGAACCCGGCGCTGGAGGGGGCCGGGATCACGGTGGTGGAGACGGACCTGGGCGAGTGGATCATCCAGTTGGCCAAGGAGACCCCCTCTCACATCATCGCGCCGGCCATCCACAAGACCGCCCGCCAGGTGGCGGAGCTGTTCTCCGCCGCGGTGAAGCAAGAGTTGCCGCCCGACCCGGAGGCGCTCACGGCCGCGGCCCGGCAGGAGCTCCGCCAGAAGTTCTTCCGGGCGGACATGGGGATCAGCGGGGCCAACTTCGCCGTGGCCGAGACGGGGACAATCGTGATCGTGACCAACGAGGGGAACGGGCGGCTGGTCACGACGCTGCCCCGCATACACGTGGCCATCATGGGGATGGAGAAGGTCATCCCCAGTCTCCGCGACCTCATGGTGTTCCTCCAGCTCCTGGCGCGGAGCGCCACCGGGCAGAAGATGTCGGTCTACACCAGCCTGATCCGGGGACCGCGGCGCCCCGGCGAGACGGACGGGCCCGAAGAGGTCCACCTGGTCATCATGGACAACGGCCGCTCGCGGCAGGTCGGTGGGCCGCTGGAGGAATCGCTCAACTGCCTGCGCTGCGGGGCCTGCCTGAACGTCTGCCCGGTGTACAAGAAGGTCGGGGGCCACACTTACGATTCGACGTACCCCGGGCCGATCGGAATCATCCTCACGTCCTTCCTGGGGCATGAGCCGAAGAATCTGAGCGGGGCATCCACCCTGTGCGGGGCGTGCCTGGAGGTCTGCCCGGTCAACATTGACATCCCGCGGATGCTCCTGGACCTCCGGCACGAGGCGGAGCAATGGCGAGAGCTCCCGCGCGGGGAGCGGTGGAGCTTCAGGGCGGCGGGACTGATCCTCCGCTCGCCGGCGCTCTATCGCCTGGCGGCGCGCCTGGGACGGATCTTCCAGCGTCCGTTCCTGCACGACGGATACCTGGATCGGTTGCCCGGACCCGGCGCCGGGTGGACACGGTTCCGAGATCTTCCGCCCGTGGCGGCCCGGCCGTTTCATGCGCGCTGGAAGGAGCTTGAGCGTGAGTCCTGAAATCGGAACGGATCAAGGCAGCTTCCTGTCGATGGTGCGGGTGGCGCTGAAAAGGAGAGGCGCGCCGGTGCCCCGGCCGGGTCCCGACATCCCCGGTGCTGACTGGGCCGAGCGTGCCCGGCGGATTCAGGCGGAGGCCCTGGACCGGTGGGAGGAGCTGCTCGCCCGGTTCACGGCGGAGCTGGAGGCGGTGGCGGGCGTGGTGCACCGCGCGGCTCCGGCCGGGGTCCCGGCCCTCGTCTCCCGGATCGCCAGGGAGCGCGAACTCTCCCGCGTCGTCACCTGGAGCGAGCCGGCCCTGGGCCTGCAGGATCTGTTGGCCTGTCTGCGGGCGGAAGGGCTCGAGGTGGAGGACGGGTCGCCTCATCTCGGCCGGCCCGCGACTTCTGAAGCCGTCGAAACGATCCGAAGGCGCCTCGACCGAGGAGAGGTTGGGTTGACCGGGGTGGACTATGCCGTGGCCGAATCCGGATCGCTGGTCCTGGTGTCCGGATCCGGGAAGGGTCGGCTGGTCAGTTGCCTTCCCTTGGTCCACGTGGCGATCCTGCGGCCCGGCCAACTGGTGGCAGGCCTGGAAGAGGTCGGCGTTCTCTTCGAGGTCCTGCATCGCCAGGCCCCTCCTGCGGATTCCCCCAGCAGCGTCACCTTCATCACCGGGCCCAGCCGTACGGCCGACATCGAGCTGAGTCTGACCCGCGGCGTCCACGGCCCCAAGGAACTCCACGTCATTGCTCTGTCCTGATCGCCCCTTCGGGTGAGCCAAGGCAGTCGCGCTGTTCCCTGAAGACCACTCGCTGCGGCGACGAGGCTCCAGATTCCGCGCGGAACCAACGATGCCCTTGATTGCTTGACTCGTCAGAGGGATCCGTCGAGAGCCGGGACAGTTTCGGGCAGGCGCCGGTCTTCTGCAGACAGGATTCACGTCTTGATTCTCGTCGGTCTTGGGGGTAGTGTAATCCGCATTGGCGGACCCACCCGGATGAGAGCCCTGCCCTCGGGCGGGCGGGAGGGGCTCGGATGTCTCAGCGCGTACGGCTGCACCACTTCACCAGCGGGCACTTCCAGGTCAGGGACATTCCCGTCGTCCAGGAAGGGCCGCTATCCGTGTACGTGAACGGGCAGGAGCTGGTCACCTTGCTCTGCACCCCGAGCAAGCTGGAGGCCCTGGTCGTCGGCTTCCTGTCCTTCGAGGGGATCATCCGGGGGCTGGAGGAAATCCAGAGCCTGACGATTCTCGAGGAGGACGGGTACGCTGACGTACGGCTCACGTCAGACTTCGTGCCGCCCCGACGACGGATCCACACCTCCGGGTGCGGCGGCGGGATCACCTTCTCCCTGGAGACGCACGGGTCCGCGGCCATGGAGGACAATTCCACCGTGGACCCCAGGTCGCTCTTCCCCCTGATCCGGGAGCTGTACGTCGAGGCCCAGTCCTACCGCGAGTCCCGGGGGATCCACGCGGCCGCGCTGGCGGATGGAGAGAAGCTGGTCATCGTGACCGAGGACGTGGGCCGCCACAACGCCATTGACAAGATCTGCGGCGAGGCCATGCTCCGTGGGATCCCAACGACGGGCAAGGTCCTGCTGGCCACGGGCCGCATCTCGTCGGAGATGCTGCGCAAGGGGGCCCACATGGGGACGCCCATCGTGGTCTCGCGGACCTCGGCCACGACGATGTCCATTGATCTCGCCAAACGCCTGGGCCTCACCCTCATCGGCTACGTGCGCGGCGACAGCTTCTACGTCTATAGTCATCCCGAACGGCTCGTCCTGCCCAAGCCCGCGCCGGTTCTTTCCCGGTAGCGATCTAAAAGAATCCCCCCTTCCTTTTCCTTCCCTGCCAATTGGCGGACAGTGCCACGGCCAAGCCCAATCTGTGCCAATAGCTCAGTTGGCCAGGGATGTTTTCTTGACATACCATATTGGATATGGCTAAACTGAGGCATGTGGCGGATTGAAGAGCACCGCCGGGTGGAAAAACAGCTTGATGCAGCGCCACGTGAAATCTTGAAGCGATATGAGAAGTGGAAAGATATTGCCATGATCTCTGGTCCAGCCGGATTGAGACTGATCAAAGGCTTCCATGATGAAGCGCTCCGTGGAGATTGGCAGGGGTATCGATCGTCTCGCTTGGGGCTTCAGTACCGGGTGATTTATCGGGTGATGCCAGAACACTCCTTGTTCCAGGTGGTTCACATCACACCGCATGACTATCGGAGACCATAAGATGAAGACTTTTCGTCCGGCGAGAAAGCGCATCAACGTATCGGTGGGGGAGTCGGTTCGCATCATTCGAGAGTTACAGGTGTTCAGCCAAAATGAACTGGCCAGGCTGACGGGTATTCCCCAGGCAACCCTCTCCGCGATCGAGAATGATCGCGTCCGGCTTGGTGTCGAGCGCGCCAAGGTTCTCGCGCGAGCCCTGAAGTGCCATCCGGCGGTCTTGGTCTTCCCGGGATGGGAGGTTGCTCGCGATTCAGCGGCCTAACCGGCGATGGAGCGGACCCTGCATACAGCAGGGCCGTTCATCGCCCAGCCATTCGCCGGCCCGACCCACTGGTGGAATCCGGGGAGGAAGTGTATAGCATCCTCATGTAGACGGAGGACGGGACTACGTAGCGCGATTATGAAGGCTACTTCTTGGCGGCTCGTCTTGGCGGTTTGCCCTGCCCTATCTGCCCCGCGGTCCCAATAGTCTAACGATAGTGCCCTTAGGTTCCGCGCGGGGAAAATCCTTGCCCCGGAGCCTGGGGCTGTGGCATCCTTCCCTCTGGGGAGCGGAAGCCGACCGGCCTTCGCATGCTCGAGCCAGCCCAGTGGGGACGGACCGAGTAGGATCGGCGGTAGTGGCTGCCGATAGAAAAGGCCACTAGCCGTGATGTCCCCAAAAACCTGATGTGCCCGCTAATCCTGGCGGGAGCAAAGGAGAGGCGACGGAGGAGTCATGCAACCAGAGGAGTACTTCGCATTCCGAGACCAGGGCGAAATCCGCATCAGGGGAACTCGGGTGGGGATCGAGATCGTCCTCACGAAATACCTCAGCGGGCGGACCGCGGAGGAGATCGCCCTCAACTACCCAGCCCTCTCGCCGGAGCAAATCTACGCCAGCATCACGTACTACCTGCACAATCGGCCCGCGGTGGATCGCTACCTGGCCCACTGGCGCGCCTTTGGCACCGAGGCGAGGGCGCCGCAGGAAACGAACCTGCCGGAGGTGGTGGTCCGCCTCCGTGAGACTGCCAGGCAGCGACGGGCCCGCCTGGTCGCCGGCACTGGGGACCCCGCTTGAGCAGGGCCCGCTCCCTGCTGGACGAAAACATGCCGCCCGCGGTCCGGGAGGCCGTGGGGCGGCTTGAGCCCGCTGTGGATGTCCGGGTGATGGGGGAGCCCGGGTCTCCGTCCCTGGAGGCGGAGGACCCGGACCTCCTGGCATGGATCGAGCGCGAAGGGTGAATCCTCGTCACGCGGAACCGGCGATCGATGCCGACGCACTTCGCCGCGTTCCTCGAGGCTGGCGGCCACGTCCCCGGAATCCTGATGGTCGGAGAAGATTTCTCCGTAGCGCAACTGTCGGAGGATCTGCTCTTGACATGATTATCCGGATATCGTACCTGTTCGCTTCTCAGGCCTCGGTCCTTCAAGTACGGTGACGGATCTTCTGGGCAGCCTCTCCGATTCCCTCTCCCCTCCGTGGGTGAGGGCGTGGGTGAGGGGGGAACCCGTTCCGGCGGACGTCCCCGCCCCCTTGCCTTGGCCCTCCCAGCGAAAGGGTAGCCGAGGCTGGTGATCCGCGACCCCCCTCGGGGCGAGTGGAAGCCGATCGGCCTTCCCTGGCTCAAATGCGACCGGCGGGGGCGGAGCGAGTAGGCGCCGTGGTGGCGGCTGTTGATGTCCTAGAGAAAGCCACCAATGCCGCAACGTTTTATAAGAAGTATCTAGCGTCCCGTTTTATAGGCAGTCAACAACAGCGATTCTATGATGACTGAGGTGGCGGAACTCCTCCGAGCTGTGGCTGCTCTACTCTGGCCGGGTTTTGCGTTCTACGCCCTTTATAAGTTCGGGCCAGAACTCAAGAGTCTCGCGGCGCGTCTCAAGAAGGGCAAGCTCCTCGGTCAAGAAATCGAGTTGGGGGAATCGCTCGACCGGCTGGACAGGACTGCCTCGGCGGTGGCATCGGAAGTGGCCGCGGTTCCTCCGTCGTCCGCCACCCGGCCAGGCGACGACCTCGACCACGCTGCTGCCGTCCACCGTGTACTAACAACGGCCGCACAGTCCCCGAAGGCCGCACTCCTCCTCCTGGCATCAGAGATCGAGAAACAGCTTCGGCAACTGCTGGCGAGTATGGGATTGCTTAAAGGCCGCAAGAACCTCCCTGTCCAGCAAGCCTTCTCCGAACTCGACGAATGGGGCGGCCTTCCTAAGCATGTCGTGGCTTCGGTTAAACTCTTCTGGGAAGTGCGCAATCGCCTGGTTCATGGCCATGTCGCCAGCGAAGACGACATACTGCGGGCAATCGATTCCGGCATCACGATCCTGCGGGCACTGCAGGCGATTCCGCACGAGGTCAACATCGTCTATCATCCGGGTGTTCCGATCTACAGTGATCGAGAGTGCCGCCATGTGATCGAAGACGCGAAGGGGGTCATTCTGGAGACCCAGAGTCCAGGCGGAGTCACGAAGACAAAGCGCATTTTCCCCACCACACAGACGCACTTCAAGAAGGGCGTGCGAGTGGCTTGGGAGTGGTCCGACGGTCGACGCTTTGGTGAAGCATGGTATTGCGATCCCGACACCGGGGAGGTCAGAGGAGCCTGGCGTGGATCGATGGAGTTTGTCGGAAGGCCACTTGAAGAAATCTGATGCATTTGTCAGGATCAGCTGCCTAACGCGCTGGAACCGACGGCGCACCAACGACGGCCTGCGCGCCGCGGCTCAGCCGCCGCCCCGGTAGGCGAACAACAGTATGAGTACTTTGATTCCAAGCGACCGCGATTGGCGCATCGACTGCGCTGGCGCGCGACTCGACCAGTTGCGTGCGGACCCTGCGTTTCACCAGCTCCTCGCGCTGGCTCGCCTAATAAACGCGCTGCGCTTTGCTCAGGTAGCGTTCGCCGATGCCAACGACCTCACCGGCCCGGCTGGTGACAGACAGCGGATCAACGCCTTCTTCTTCATCAGCGCTCTGCTCTACGAAGGCATCCAGCTTGCACAGCGTATGGCCAAACACTTCCGCACACATAGGAGCTGGGAGCCCGGCCTTGGAGCCCTACTCAAGGACCAAAGGTTCTCAGTTCTCTTCTCCGACAACCTCAAG
>Ga0080064_1002016_pt1 | contig 37054 bp, 43 predicted proteins | sample Subgrocontami54m_FD_69260 | JGI IMG/M metagenome (GOLD analysis project Ga0080064, IMG submission 69260) | Subsurface groundwater microbial communities from S. Glens Falls, New York, USA - GMW46 contaminated, 5.4 m (SPADES assembly) (version 2) ...
ACGTCTCGCCCTCCCTCAGAATCTCCACGATCTGCTCCGTCGTCTTTCGCTTCTTCATCCGACCCCTCCTTTCCGGCCCAAGGTATCAAACCTCTGGACCAGGTTGAGGGGGCAAGGTCAAGGTCATCGCGCCGTTCGCGGTTTTCTTCCTGGATCCGCCGGAGCCCCATCTCCTGACCGTGGCCCACCTCATGCGGCGTTCGGCGCAGAGGCTCATCGCAGGGCTCACGAGCGGGCTCAGCCTGCAAGGGGAGTCCTTGCAGATTAGTTGTCCTTCGTGGAAATCACGGAGAACTCAGCGGGAATGGCGATTTCTTTAGTGCCGGGAACCCAGTCATGCTCGTTTGGGATAACGCAGAAATTCCATGTCGATGCACTTCAGACAGAAAATGGACTTCGCTTCCTGGAGGAGCTCGGCACTAGGACTGGCATCGAGTTGCCAAGTGCCGTCCAGAAGTTGCTCGCAGTGCGATAGGGATCTTTCCAGCGTCTCGCCGTCGCAGACAAAAACGCGCAATGGTTCGGCAATCCCGTGGACCGGGGGGACGGTTCAAATCCCGTCGCCTCCCCCCCCTGTTTTGGGCGGTTTTTGCACGTTTCTTCCTCGATGCTTCGAACCGTCCCCCCTCGACGTAATCCCTTGTCAGGCCAGGGGAACCCGTTCGACTTCCTCGCCGAACAGGCGTTTTTGAAAGATGGTCGGGGCGACTGTCGTTCGTTTGAACCGTGCCCCCAAGTCATCGCGCCGTTCGCGGTTTTCTTCCTCGATCCGCCGGAGCCCCATCTCCTCACCGTGGCTCGCCTCATGCGGCGTTCGGCTTGAACGGATTCTATCGGCGAGGCGCCCCACCGGGTTCCCCAGCATCCTGCCAGTACAAGCCTTCGGACAGTTGCGTGCCGCTACAGGAAGCTCCTGAGGGAACAATCACAAAGCCGGCAAAATCTCCCAGACCGAATTTCTTGATCAAGACCCGGTCCCGCGAAGCCCAAATCCAGCAAGGGCGGAGAGCTTTGAGGGCGGGCGGGAATGCTTCGATGTGCCGGACCTCACCGGAAGGTAGGTTGGCTTTGCGACAATCTTCGATCAGCTTTCTGGCCTCGGTGACGATCTGGGCGGTCCCGGCTCTGTTCGCTGCCCAGAGAGCTCCCGCACGGGAGTAGTAGATCCCGGGTTTGGATAAGGGGTAGATGAGCAACAACGCTGGCACGAGCAGCTTCATGAAGCGCTCACGTCGCACGGCAAGCGATAGAGAATAGATTATGGAAATGGCGCACGAACCCCAAGCGGCAAGCATGGCAAGCGCGCCCACTGGAAAGAGCGCAAACCAGGCAGGAGAAACGCCGAGTAAGAAACTACTCAAGATATGGATGAAGGAGAAGGCAAGCAAGCAGACCAGAAGGATTCTCCCGGCATTCCATTTCTTATTGCTTGGAGAGGGCGTGCCGGTCTTGGAAGTCATCGCGGGATTCTATCCCTTCGACGGGGTCGCCGTCACCCTCGGCAGACAAAAACGCACAATGGTTCAGCAATCCCGTGGACCGGATGGAAGATTTAAATCCCATCGCCTCAGTTTGAACGTGCCGTTTCGGACACAACCCTTTGCGTCACAAAGAGAAAGCCGTTTGACACCCTGGCCGAAAGGCCATTTTTGAGTTTTGGTCGGGGCGACTGTCGGAACTTCGAACCGTGCCCCCCGGTCATCACGCCGTTCACGGACCTATTCCTCGGGCCCCTGGAGCCGCATCTCCTGACCGTCAAGTGCCTTGCGCGAGTCTCGGCCTAACGGTCCCCCTTGAGGCGCCAGGATCCTGTCCTGGGGCTTCCCCCGAACTCGAGGAGGTCCGGCGGTGCAGGTCGTCAGGTCCAGGTTCCTGCCGTTCGTTTACGGGGTCATTTACGGGGTCATCCGCGGCGTGATCCAGTTCAGTTTTGGGGTCATTGCCGGGATCACGGGCGGGCTCATCAGGCTCATGGGCAGGCCCCCACCTTTGGATTTTGACTTCAGAAGGCTCGGGCCTCAAGAAAGTATGGCGATCATCACGGCCGCCATGACCGCCATCACCAGGTCTTCGACCAAGGTCACCCAGGTCATCGGGATCTTGAAGACCACGCCCAGGCAAGCGCAAGGGATCTGCTGCTTCTTCCCCAGCGCCAGGGCCACGCCCATGGCCCCGATCACCATGAGGACCAGGGTGATCCAGGAGACGAGGAGCAGGTGGTATCCAAAGAGGTATCCCGCGCCGAGCGCGAGCTCAATGAGGGGATAGGCGTAGCCGTAGATCCGGACCCGCTGGGCGATGAGGTCGTACGTCCCGTAAGCGTCGGCGAACCCTGTCCAGTTCAACAGCTTGAATACCGCGAAGATCACGAAGAAGAACCCCTCGAAGTAACGCATGGCGTGCATCCACTGGAAGCTTCCGTGCCGCCACACCGCCAGGCCGGTCAGCGCGAAGACCACTCCGAAAATGACGATGAGTGGAGTGAAGTCCCGGACGCTGCGTTCCGGATGCTCCGGGCTGACTGGAGCCTTCGCCCCCTGCAGGAAGGACTCGGGAGCCTGGTCGAAGCGCTTCTTGCAGTGAAGCGCGCAGAAGTAGTAGGTCTGCCCATGGAACTCGCTGTGCCCCGCCGCCATCGCGGGGTCCACGGACATGCCGCATACGGGGTCCCTAGGCATGGGTCTCAGTGCTCATGATGGGGATTCTCCTTCGGGGCTCCCTGGGGAGCGGGCGCTTCTTTCTTGTCATGTCCGCCATGCTCCCCGCCATGGTACTCGGCATAGGTGTCGTCTGGGCCGTGGTTTCGGTGCAGGTAGATGGCGTGGATCTTGAGGATGGCCTGGCGCTTGTCCTTCAGGTTGGGATAGAGGTCCGGACGGCAGAGGACGTCGTCCACGTTGTCGTGGAGCATGTGCAGGTTGTCGAAGATGGCTGCGGCCTGGGGGAATCGCTTCGTGAATTCCGGCGCCACCTCATGGAACATCGGCATCATCTTCCACTCGACCGGGGGCTTCCTGAGGTAGGCGTGGTAGTGCTCGATCACGGGCTTGAAGAGTTCGCGCTGCTTGGTCGCGTCCCCCATCAGCTGGACATCGCTGGCCGCAGCCTGAAGCCAGTGGTAGGCCCAGATCTGGGTGTTGAACTGGGGGAACTTGTCCCGGAAGGTCTTGGACTCCGGGAAGCTCCAGAGCTTCCCCGCGTGGTCCAGCATGTGGGGCGTGATCGCCTCGGGCTTGGAGAGGTAGTTCTCCAGGATGCGGCGATAGGCGGCCTCCTTGTCCGCCACGTCGCTGCCGAAGAGGTCGTAGAGAGAGCGGTGGAGGATATGGGTCCAATCGAAGGTCTTCTGGACCTCCCAGGCCATGCGAGCGAAGGTCGGCCCGACCTGCTCCTCGTCCGGCGAGACGGGAGGGGCGCTCCAGATGAACGCCAGGACCTCCTGGCGCGCCTGCTCGATCTCGTCCGGGTCCTGGGTGCGAATCAGGGTCTCCGCCAGGTGGGCATGGCCGAAGTCGATGCCGTTGAACTCCGTGTTGAGCTCCGGGAGCCTGTCGCGCACCGCCCAGCGCCAGGGACCGGGGGGCGGCCAGCGCTTGTCGCGCTCGACCCATTGGCCCTCTCCAGGGTGGCAACCCGCCAGGAGGAGAACGCCGATCGCGGTGGTGAGGATGCGCTTCATCATCATAGCCCTCAGAAGGAGTAGGAGATCCCGGCCGTGACATAGAGGGAGGAGCGCTGATCCGGCCCCGCGAACTCCGAGCCCATGCCCAGGTCGACCGTCGACTGGGTGCCGAGCTGATAGCGGACCCCGGCCTCCGCACCGAGGACGTTCTTGTCTCCCCGGAAAGTCGACTGCTCGGTGAAGAGGCCGGCCAACAGGGTCGTCCGCGTGCGCTGGGGCGCACCCAGGGGGTAGCTGGTCCCAAGGGCGACCTTGTACTGCCCGTCCCGCTCGTCCCCCTTCTCTCCCCCGATGAAGGTGTAGCCGGCGTTGAGGTGAAGGCCCAGGCGCCCGAAGGACTTCGTCGCGATCCCCGTGAACCCAAGGTCCGTGCCGGATGAGTCGACGCCCGTGGGGAAGTTGGCCTGGCCCTTGAGGGCGAAGGCCGGGAGGTCCAGGCTCTCCTGGTTGAAGTTGTAGAGGGCAGAGAGGCGGAGGTCGCCCGACTTCTCCTGGCCATCGACCTCGCGGGGATCCGTGGAGAAGGCGGTCCCGAGCCCGATTTGGGCGTTGGGAACAAGGCCGTAGAGCGCCTCGGCATTCAGGAAGATGCGGTCGTCGTGCTTCCGCTCGAAGGAGGCGCCCACCCCCGTCTCGATGACCTTCTCCCCGTGGGCGACGGGATAGGCGTCCTCGAAGCGGAGCGGGCGGCCCTCGTCGAGGTTGGAATGGTCGATGGCCCAGAGGGGAGTACTGAGGACTCCCACAAGGGCGGCGCTGGCAAGCATGGTCAGACGGCGCATAGGTCCTCCACGTTAATGCTCCTGCCCCTCATGGCCGCTGCCCTTGAGGACGTCCTCCGCGGAAGGCGGCCGGGGACCGCCCTCGTCTCCGTGGCCTCCAGCCGCAGGGGAGCCCGGGGCAACGACGCCGGCGGCACCGTGGTAGACGAGATGCCCTCCTAGGGCTCCGGCCACGAGGAGCAGGACTGCCCCGAGGACGCCCAGCATCCCCAGACGCCGCGGCGCCGGTTGCGCCCGGCCTTTCCAGCGTTTCACAGCGACGACGGCAAAGACGGCCAGGCTGGCCAGCGCCAGGCCCGGATGCCAGTACATCAACGCATGGAACGCATCGTCATGGGGGAAGGTGAACCAGGCCAGGACGCCCGCAGCGCCCGCCAGGAGGCCGCTGGCCACGCCGGCCACGTAGAGCCCTGCCGCCATCCTGCCCAGGATCTCCTTCGGACGTCTGAGGGCATAGAGATCAAGCGCCACCGCGGCGAGCAGGAAGGCGATGGGGAAGTGGACCAGCGCCGGATGGATCTCCCAGGGTCTCATGTCTTTCTCCGGAAGGAGCGGTCTTTTCGGTAGCGCGGGGGAGTGCTTACCGGGACCGCTGCACCCTATCCGGCCGATCCGGGGCGGAATGCTTGTGGTCACCGCATCCTCCCATGAAAAACCCGGAGAGGACGGTAAGAAAAAGGAAGTATGCCATGTGCGGCTCCTTGTTAAACGTGTCGGAATGGACCCAGGTTATCGCTTGGCCATCTCGCGGCACATCTTCTCGCACTTGCGGCATTCCTCGGCACACCGAACCATGTGCGGATCGTTCGGGAACTTCTCACACTCGCTGGCGCACTGGGCGCAGATATCCGCGCATGCTTGGCAGGTGATCTTCGAGTACGGCCCACCTCTGGAAAGGATCCGGGCGGCGGCGGTGCAGATGTCTGCGCAATCCTGGCAGCTCTTCAGGGTCGTCGCATGCTCCTTCTTCCCCTCGTTCATCATTGAGGCGCAATGCGTCACGCATCCGTCGCATACGAGCTGACACTCCGAACAGGCCTTCGCACAATCCTGAAACATTTCAAGCTGCTTATGATCCATCCCGCCGTGCGCGGGTTCTTTCGCATGCGCAAAGGTCATAGCCAAAAGGGCAACGGCGGCAGCCGCGCTCAAACCGAGAACCCCCAGGATTGACTTCTTCATGTAGACACTCCTTAACTACAAAAAGACTCCGCAGTGCACTGGGAAACCAGGCACTTCTTCATGCGTGCTGGCAATCTAGCACCACGGCTCAGAGGTAGATGCGTACGATATTCAGAACGGAAACTAAGGATTTGTATTAGCAATGGATCGCCCATGCGTCCAGCCAATCCCCTCCACTGCGTTGAATGGATACAACCTGGGCCTAGGGCATCAGATCAGCGACAGTCTCAGCCAGCGCAGAGTGGCCCACATAGGTCCGGTTCACGAATGCGGATTCCCATGGACTGGGGGGGACGGTTCAAATCCCGTCGCCTCCCCCCCTGTTTTGGAGGGTTTTTGCACGTTTCTTCCTCGATGCTTCGAACCGTGTCTCCCTGACGTAATCCCTTGTCACGCCAAGGGAACCTGTTCGACTTCCTCGCCGAACAGCTCTTTCTGAAAGATGGTCGGGGTGACTGGCAGAACTTGGAACCTTCGCCCGAGGCCATTGTGCCATTCGTCACGCCGTTCCTGCAACCCCTGGAGCCGTATCTCCTGGTCGCACGGCGTCTTGTGAAGATCCCGGCCTAGCCTCGATACAATCCCCCACATGCTTCCGAAAGTCGTCGAACCCGTCTCTATAGACTGCGTGGAGCTTGAAGAGAGCGCCTCTCCCCAGGATCTGGCCGTGGCCGACCATCTCCTTGCCGTGCTCCTTCTGAGGTTCTACGAAGCCCAGGAGAGCACCCCGCCCAAGGACGGGATGCAGATCCCGCCTAGCTGACGGCTATACCCACACTGTCAAGGAGACGAGGTAGCCCGAAACTGGGCCCGCAACACCTCGACCGCCAGCCTGTAGCCCTCCGGGCAGTTCTTCGGGGAGACCGTCGGATTCTGGACGCTATTCACGCCGAACCGCCGGGCGTAGGAGGCCAGTTCAGGAATGGCCGACATCCACGGGTCCTCACCCCGAAGCTGGATGATCACCGCTGCCCGCATCATCGCCTGCCTGACTAGTCCGAAGCTGTATTCCTGAGAAGGAATGCGGGGTAGGCGGCGATGGAACTTCCGGGAGTGGTACGGGAAGAGTTCAACGCAGAGGACTCCCCGCGCCACGGCCTCAAGGCCCACTGCTTCCTTCAACGGCTTCAGCATCTTGTGCCAGTACTGGGTGGTGTCGATGTGCGGGTTGAGCAGGTAGAAGGGATAGTCAGCCGGGGCGTGCACCAGGTTAGCCCGCGAGCAGTCACGGAACGCCTGGTTCGCGTGTCGGACGGGGTCCGCGTCCTGCTTCCAGCCCGGGTTGAGGCCCAAGACGACGACAGGGGCGTCAGGGCGGCCAAGGAAGGGCTCTGGCAACACCCCAAGCTGGAGACGGTGATCATCCTGTGCGGTCAGGTTGAACCGGTCCACGGCAGACGTGTCTTCAGGCAAGACGTACGGGACCTGCTCTGGAAGGCGGTGCCAGGGGTTTTGGAGAGGGTCAGACGGGAATGGCATAGAGGTAGAATGGTTTGTAGCGAAGCTTTTCGGGGCCAAAGGCGACCGCCGTCATGTTGCCGCGCTGGCTCGGGACGATCTCCCACGCTAGGTCATCGCCATGCAACGTGACCATTTGGAGGTAGTGCACCACCGCGTCGCGCTTGGCGTCGGCATGCAGAGCAAACACCCTGGAACCATCCTTGATATGTACCCAGGAGGTGACGCCAGGAACGTCCTCGGGCCCCACCATGGCCTCGCCGGCATTTGCAAGCCAGGCCCGCAGGCGTTGGTGGAAGTCCACCTTCGTCAGAGCCTGGTCGCGGAGCACCTTTTCCATGGGCATGTTGGTCTCCAAATCGTTTGCGGGGCCAGAATCATAGCACGGAACGATGTTACACGGATTCATCAGGCTAATGGTCAGGCTCACGTCGGATCATGGCAGGCGCATGCGCCTTTGAGGTCAGAGACGCCAGGAGGCGGCTGGCAAGGGCCAAGGCTCGATCAACAGGTGGGCAACGGCTAGAGAATTGGCTAGCATGGGCGCATGCGAATCGCTTGCCTCGGGTGGGGGTCTCTTGTGTGGGACAAGCGTACTCTTCCAACGCTTACGCCATGGTTCCAAAATGGACCTTTCTTGCCCCTTGAATTTGCGCGGCAATCATCGGACGACAGATTGACGCTAGTGATTGCCGCCTCCTATGCGGTGTGTTCGCGGAGCCTCTGGACAGTATTGTCTGTTGAAAGTCCGGAACAAGCTCGCCATGTTCTGGGAGAACGCGAGGGAGTCCAAGGAACGAATCTTTCGAAGCATATTGCTGTATGGCCCTGCGAAGGTTCTGAGGACCCCATTCAGAAGCGGGTAGGAGCCTGGGCAAGAGAATTGCGCCTTTCAGCGGTGGTCTGGACTGCTCTGCCACCCCGCTTCAACGGCGCGGAGAGAGTTCCCGCACTGGACGAAGCGCTTGCATATCTGAAAGGACTGCCGGATACCTCTCAACGCAAAGCAGAACGCTATGTTCGGATGGCGCCGGTTCAAATCGATACTCCGTACAGACGCCGTTTCGAGGAGGCGTTGGGATGGACGCCCGTGAGATCCATTGTTGATTACGCAAGTGTCCAACACTCCACTAGCTCCGGGGACGCGACAACCAAAGGTTATTGGGAAACCGCACGAAGTAGGGTTGCCAATTTTTGGAAGAAAAATGACGTTGTCAATTGTGAGCGTGTCTACCCCAAACAGGGGGGCACTTGTGAGATGTGTGGCTACACACCGATCCATTGGCATTTCGCTTTAAGCAACCAACGGACCGGAGCTGTCATCACTGTAGCCAGGAATTGCATCAGCAATTTTTACGTGCTCACAGGTCAGAAGATTCATTTCCCCCCACACCTGCGAAAAGCGGGCAATCTACTCAGTAAGCTCTACCCTGGTTCCGTGCTCCAATTGGAACCAGCCGTTACTCTTCCGGAGCTAACACCTGAAGAAGAATATGATGACGATGCGCCTCATTACGGCATCGGAATGAGTGATGAGGCGTTTGAACAGTGGGATTCCTTGGGATTAGACCCATGGGATCCTGACCCGAATGATCTGGCTCCATTCTGAGGAACTACGCCTAAACGCGGATGCGCCCGTGCGGGCCATGGCGGCCTTTGACTCCGCCAGAGCCGGAGCGTCATGCGAGTCTCGCCTAACGGTCGCCCTTAAGCCGCCAATAGCCCGTCCTGGGGCTCCCCTCGAACTCGATCAGGCCCCGGCGGCCCGCCCGGGGCCTATTCCTCGTCCTTACCGTCCTCCACGGTGATCTTCTCGTCGTTCAGGTGGTAGCCCTGCTCGTCCCGGACCAGCACGTCGTGTTGGCCGCAGACGAAGCCGCGGTCCCTGGCCAGCCGCTGCTTGACGTTCTTCCGAAGGGTCGAAACGCAGCCCCGGATCGTGTCCTCGGTGATGACGCCCCCGCCCAGGTCCTTGTCGACCTTTTCCGTAAGCTGCTTCAGGCCGATCCGGATGAACTTGCCCTGCTTCTTGGCACGCAGGATGTCCAGCATCTTCCGGGAGTGCTGGAGCCCCGTGTCGCCCAAAATCTTATCGTCGCACAACTCGACTCGGTCGGCGTAGAAGACCATCTTGCCGCCCGGAAAGGGGCGGGCCTTCGTGCGGCCTTGACCGCGCCGCCGGACGGTCGCCTTCGCGCCCTTCGCCGCCTTGGCCGTTTCGGCCCCGACGGCTATGAGCACGTCTTCGATCACCTTCAAGAGCGGCCGGTTCTCGTCGAACGGCTTCGAGATACAGTCGTTGACGCCGAGATCGTACAGCTCCATGGTCAGGTCGAAGCCGTCGCTGTGGTGGCTCGTCATGGCAATGATCGGCACGTCGGCGTTCAGCTTCGACTCGCGGATTTCCTTGAGCGCGGTCAGCCCGTAGGTCTTGTCAGGGAACGCCTTGTCGGCAGGGATTTTCAGATCGAGAAGGACGTATCCGAAGGTGCATTTCCGATACAAGGCCCGAGCCTCTTCCAGGCTCCGCGCCCGGTGCAGAGTATCCCCCCTGGCCGTGGAGACGACCTCATCGATGGACGACATGATGCCGTCCTCATCCTCGACGACCAACGCTTTAGCCACTGGTATCCGTTCCTGCTGAAATCGGGATCGTTATCGTGACCGTCAGGCCCTCCCCGAGCGTGCTCTCGACCTTGATCGTTCCGTCGTGGGCCTCGATGTTCTTTTTCGCGGTCAGGAGACCGAGCCCCTTGCTGCGCTTCTTGTGATTGTTCTTCCTTCCCGGAAGGAAAGCCCGGAGGGCGACCAGCTCGTTTTCCGGCAGACCGCAGCCATCGTCCTTGAGCCTGATGACCACCTGGTTCCCCTTGGTCTCTGTCGTCAACGCGATCCGGCCGGTCCGGACCTCACCTGCGGGCGACACGAACGACTCAAAGGCGTTCTTCAGGAGGTTGGCCATGGCCTGGACAATGAGTTCTCGCGAAACCTCGACGCGGACATCCCTGACGCCCGAATCATCCAGCGCGATGCCTTTTGAATCGTAGCCCAACTCCTCGAACGCGCGGCGCGCCAGTTCCCCGGCTTGCGTAGTCATCTCCTTGATCCACTCGGGGTGTCGCGTCACCGGCAAGGATTTGGAATACGCTTCCACCTCCCGCAGGTACTGGGCGAGGAACTTCAGACCCTCGACGACTTGTTCCGCAGAGGCAGCCCCGTCGTGATCGGTCTTGGCCAGGGTCCTTTGCAGTTTTCGTGCATCCTCCGTCAGCCCTGCGAGGTAGCCGCTGAGCAAGTCATGGACCAGGAAATCGACCATGCGGAAAAACCGCTTTTCGCCGAGTTGTATCGCCTTGTCGGCCATTTCCCCGCCAATCTGCTTGGTGAGGCTCTGGTACAACTTCTCGATTTCTTCGTCGCCACGACTTGCGCGCTTCGCTTCGGAAGCGGCTGTCCGTCGCCGTTCGAGGCTCTGCTCGGCCGACCGCTTCACGTAGCCGTTAGGGTCCTTGGTCAGCTTGGAGATGATCGGGATGAAGAGGTCTTCGGGGAGCAGGACGAGGAGTTCGGCCACGTCCTGGCGGGCCTGCCAGGCGTCGTCTTGGGCCAGGAGTCGGACCGCTTCCGCGCCGTCCGGCGTGAGCGAACCCGTCCCGTGGCGCCGGAGCCGCTCGCCGACGGCCTTCAAGTAGACGCGCTTGTCCGATACCGGCACGGAGTCAGCGCCCCCGCGCAGCTTGGCGAGAAAAGCCTTGTCCATGTCCTGTGCGTCAAGCGGCGTCAATAGTCGTACCTCCGCTTCCGCTCCTTGAACGCCTCTTCACCGCCTTCAAGCAGGGTAACGATGTCCTTCTTGCAATCCTCCACCGTTCCGCTGTTCGCCACTTCGCCCGCCTGTCCCGTCGAGGTCAGCACGAATACCCTTTCGGCTTCGCCGAGCACGGGGACGTTCGGATTATGCGTGATGAAGAGGAGCTGGCGGCTCTTCTTCACCTCTCGGATGCGCTGCACGACCACCTCGTAGACGAAGCGATTGTCGAGGTTGTCCTCCGGTTGATCGACCAGGAGCGGTTTCTCGCTGTCGAGCAGGAGGATCGGCAGTATCGACGTACACTTCTGCCCAGTGGATAGGGTGAGCGAGTTCTTGTATTCGCCGCCGTCGCGCAGCTCGATGGAGGGCAGGTCGATCAGCTCAACCGTCTCAAACTGGTAGAGGATCGGGTCGCCGGAAAGGGCGCTCACAACCTTGCGCGCTTGGTCGGGGTTGATGTCCGACCGATTGACGATGGTGTCCACGTCCCCCTGGCGGATGGCTTCCGCGAAGTCGGTCGGCGACATCCGGCCCGCGATCTTGCCCGCGACCTGCTTGTGGTTGATACTGGCTCCCTTGAGGGCGGCTTCCAGGAGCTTCTGGTACTCCTGGGTGTTACCGAACTGCTCCACCCGCACGCGGATTTGTGGCGACACCTGCGTGTTGATTTTCTCTTCTATCGCCTTCCGCACCGCGAAGCGGTGGTTCCTCAACTCGGACAGCCGCGTTAGCAGGTCCGCCCGGTCCTTCACCAGCTTGTTCAGGTGCTTGGTCTGCTGGTCGTGCTTCTTCTTGTTCTCCAGGAGTTCGTTCCGTTTCTTCTCCAGCGCCGACCGCTCGGCCGATATACCCATGGCCTCCTTGTGCTTCTCGATGAGTTTGGAGAAGGCCATGTCCTGCTCCCGGTGAAGTAGGGCCATCTTGCCTTCGGTCTCGGATACGGTCGCCTGGGCCGCGTCGGTGCGCGAAACGGCCTCCTTGAGTAGCTGGTCGATTTCCCGGCCGTAGTCGCGGAGGCGGTTCCGTAGCTCTTCCATCGGCTTTACGTTCTTCCCGGCCACCGCCTCCTTGTCGAAGACGTTACTCAGGTCCTTGCCCAACCGGCCGACTAGCTCCTCGGTCACTAGACGGAAGTCTCGAAGCAACTCGCCCGCCGCGCCGAGGGCGCGCTTCTCCCGGTCGCGCTGTGCCTTCTCCTGGTGCGCGGCGTCCACGACCTTGGCGTCCTGGCCGGTTCCCACTTTCATTTCCTTGAGCTTCGATTCTAGGCCCCCCAGAGTGCCAAGCTCGTCCGCGAGACCCCCGATGATCTTTTGAGCCTCGACGCACTGGCGAGCGTTGCTGGCGAGCAACGAGAGAACGCGCTCAATCTCACCGTCGTCCTTGCGGATCGTCTCGGCGTCGAAGTTGTCGATGAGCGCCAATTGGGAGACGGGGTCGTCGGCGATCCCCTCGACGTGGTTCTGGCCGAACACGTCCGCCGAGAATATGCCATTCGCCGAAAGCGTGATGTCCGTTGGGTTGCCCTTTGAATCCAGGACGATGGGGGCCTCATTGGCCGTCCGGCTGATGATGTAGGTCAGCCCCTCTTTCGTTTCCACGGTCAGGCGAACCCGGCCGCCGCCGAGGTTGCTGTCGATGAGCGTCTTATGCTTGCGCGCGTCGAGCGGGTCAAGGTCGAGCGCGTATCGGATCAACTCCAGGATGGTCGTCTTCCCTGTGCCGCGCCCGCCGATGAGGCAGTTCAGACCGTTCGAGAACTCGATTTCCGTGCCGTCCAGGAAGCCGCCCGTGATGGCCAGCGAGCGGAGTCGGTGGGACCTTGTCGTAGATGGCCTATTCACTTGCCGCCTCCTTGCTGTCGATGCCGTCCGTCAGCTCGATGATGTCGTGCGAACGGCGCGTTACGCCGATGCCGTACTCGACGAGGAGGAGGACAAGCTGCTCTCCGTTCATGAGACCGACCGGGATGGCATCCGCCCGCTGGGCTTCCTTGCGCGCCCCGGGGCTGAAATCGCTGGTCGTGATGATGAGCCCCTGCTCGTGCGTTCCAAGGCTCCCCCGGACCTGCTGGACGACGGGCGACTGGACGTTGTGTTTCCATTTCTTGACCTGGACCGCCATCCGGGTGCGGATTGCGTTCCCGACGACCAGGGTTCCGCGAACGTCGATTCCTCCGTCGCCGCTCCCGCGCGTCATCTGGATGTTGTCGAAGCCCATTTCCGCCAGCAGGCGAGCGATCAACTCCTCGAAGTCGTTCCACTTCATGGCCAGTAGGTGCTTCCGTAGGGCGTCCCGGACCTTCTTGTTCTGCTCCTCGATCTGGAACGCCAAGCCGTGACCCATCCAGCGGGAGAGGCTGACGAACCCCTTCCCATGCTGGATGAAGCGCGATTGCTCGCCCCGCTTACGGTGGCGGTTGATGTCCGTGAGGATTTGGGCATACATCGTGGCTTCCGGGGTTTGGCCCTGCGTCTCCAGAAGGTCCAACTCCATCGCCTTTTCGGTGATGGCCCGGTAGTGCATCGGCCTCTTGTCCCCGAATCGCTCCAGCACGTGCTCGGCCGCCCTCGTAAACGAAAGGGTTTGTTTCTTGGCCTTGGATTCCTGGCGGTCGTTCTTAGGAGTCGCGCTCTTGGCCACAACGCCGGTTCGGAGCCCGAACGTCTGCGGCGCCGTTTGGATGAAGGGCGAGGAATCGCCGTTCTTCTTGATGTCGGCATAAAGGCGGGCGGACACGGTGGCGTGAGGCGTCTTGCCATCGGTAGCCCAGAGCTTCTGGGAAATCATGCGCTTGGCGATCTCCCCGGCGTGGAGAGGCCCGCCTGCTTCCTTGAGAACGAGTTGGGCAGCCTTACGGACACTCATTTGCCCTCCCCCGTCCAGTGTCCACAAAGGACCTGCGCCTGCTCAAGCACTAACTCCGTGGCGCGGGCCTGCATGTCCGGCGGATAGCCGAACTCCCGCAGGATGCGTTTCACGAGGACCCGGATTTGCGCCCGTGCGTTTTCTCGGACCTGCCAGTCGATGGACACGCTCTGCTTCACGCGCTCGACGAGCTTCTGCGCAAGGAAGCGCAGCTTCTCGTCGCCCATCGCCGCGCGAGCGCTTTCGTTCTCGGCGAGCGCGTCGTAGAAGGCGACCTCGTCGTCCGTGAGGCCGAGCTCCTGGCCGCGCGCCTGGGCTTTGCGGATGTCCTTGGCGAGCTTGATAAGCTCGTCGATCACTTGCGCGGCCTCGATGGCGCGGTTCTGGTACTTGCGGACGGCCTTCTCCAGCATCTCGGAGAACGAGCGCGCTTGGACGATGTTCTTCCGCATGTGCGTCCTGATCTCGTCGCTAATAAGCTTCTTCAAAAGCTCCAGCGCGAGGTTGCGGTGCGGCAACTGCTGGACCTCGGCGAGAAACTCGTCGGAAAGGATTGAAATATCCGGCTTCTCCAGCCCGGCCGCCGCGAAGATATCCACGACCTCCGTCGAGTAGACCGACCGCGATACGAGCTGCCGGATCGCCGATTCCAGATCGTCCGGGGTCCTCTCGGACTCGGAAACGGTCGCCTTAACCAAGGCCGAGCGGATTTCCTGGAACACGCCGACCTCATCCCGGATGGACAGCGCGCGGAGGTGCGGGACCGCCAGCGCGAACGCCTTCGACAAGGCGGCGACGGCCTGGAGATACCGCTTCTTGCCGTCCTCCAAACCCAGGATGAACTCCATGGCCCGGGCGACGGCTCCCATGCGCTTCCCGGCCTCGGTCGTCAGGATGCCTTTGTAATCATGGCCGTGGAGCATGTCGCGCACGACCTCGTGCTTCTCCAGCATAACCTTGACGGCCTGCTCCTGACCGAGCGTGGCCTGTCCCTCGCCACCGCTGGCGGTGTAGGTATGCAGCGCCCGCTTGAGCGCGTCGGCGATGCCGAGGTAGTCCACAACGAGACCGCCGGGCTTGTCCTTGAAGACCCGGTTCACACGGGCGATGGCCTGCATGAGGTTGTGGCCGGTCATGGGCTTGTCGAGGTACATCGTGTGCATGCTTGGGCAATCGAAACCGGTCAGCCACATGTCGCGCACGATGACGAGTTTCAGGGGGTCGTTGGCGTCCTTATACCGCTTGGCCATGGCCTCCCGCTCCGCCTTGGTCCGGATATGCGGTTGCCAGGACAGGTCGTCGGAAGCCGAGCCGCTCATCACGATCTTGACCGAGCCCTTGGCGTCGTCCTCGTTGTGCCAGCCCGGTCGCAGCTTGACGATGGCGTTGTACATCTCGACGCAGATGCGCCGCGACATGCAAACCACCATGCCCTTGCCCTGCATGGCCTCGGCGCGCTTCTCGAAGTGGTCCACCAGGTCCTTGGCCACCAGCCCGATGCGCTTTTCCGTGCCGACCATGGCCTCTAGGGCCGCCCACTTCGTCTTGAGCTTGCGCTTCTCCTCTTCTTCCTCGCCCTCGGTGATCTCTTCGAACTCGGGGTCGATTAGGGGTTTCTCCTCCTCGTCGAGTTCGATCTTGGCGAGGCGCGACTCATAGTAGATCGGCACGGTCGCACCGTCCTGGACGGCCCGGAGGATGTCGTATTTGTCGATGTAGCCGCCGAAGACGGCGGGCGTACTCTTGTCGTTCAGTTCGATGGGCGTCCCGGTGAAGCCGATGAAGGAGGCGTTGGGCAAGGCGTCGCGCAGGTACTTCGCCATCCCGTACTTCATCTCGCCGCTCTTCTTATCGAGCTTGGCGCTGAAACCGTAGTGGCTCCGGTGGGCCTCGTCGGCGATCACAACGATGTTGGGACGGTCGCTCAAACTCCCGCCGCCCTCGAACTTCTGGAGGGTGGTAAAGACGACCCCGCCGGAGGCGACCCGCAGCAGGTTTTTCAGGTGCTCGCGACTGTCGGCCCGCTCGGGCTTCTGCCGGAGCAGGTCGCTGTTGACGCTGAAGGTGCCGAAGAGCTGCTCGTCGAGGTCGTTCCGGTCCGTGATGACGACCAGCGTCGGGTTCTCCATGGCCGGATGCTTGATGATCTTCCCGGCGTAGAAGGCCATCGAGAGGCTCTTACCCGATCCCTGGGTATGCCACACGACGCCGATCCGGCGGTCTCCCGCCGGGCGGCTGGCCGCAACCGTGCATTCCACGGCCTTGTTCACCGCCCAATACTGGTGGTAGGCGGCGGCCTTTTTGACGATTTCCTTGCCGTCGTCCTCGAAGGCGATGAAGTGCAGGACGAAATCGAGGAAGCGCTGGCGCTCGAAAAGCCCCTTCACCAAGACTTCGAGCTGGACGGCTCCGGCAGAGGCGAGGGCTTCCCCGTCCAGGGTCCGCCAGGGCTGGAACCTGTCCCAGCCGGAAGTGAGGGTTCCATCCCTGGCCGCAAATCCGTCCGAGATCACCAGCACCTCGTTGAAGGCGAACAAGCTGGGGATGTCCGCCTTGTACGTCTGGAGCTGGTTGTAGGCGTGCCGGACCGTGGTTTGTTCTTCCGCCGGGTTCTTCAGCTCGATCACCGCGAGAGGCAGGCCGTTGATGAAGACCACCATGTCCGGCCGCCGGTTCCGCTTGTCCTCGATGACGGTGAACTGGTTGACCACGAGGTATTCGTTGTCGTCGAGCTTGGCGGGATCGCGCTGGATGAGCCAGACCTTGCCGTGGCGCTCGCGGCCCTCCTCGCGCCAGGAAACGTCCACGCCGTCGGTCAACATCCGGTGGAAGGCGCGATTGTTGACGATGAGCGAAGGGCTGTCTGACCGCGTGGCCTTGCGGATGGCCTCCTCGATGGCGTCGGCGGGCACGCCGGGATTGATCCGCTTCAGGGCGTTTCGCAGCCGCCCGACGAGCACGACGTGGCCGTAGCTCTCCCGCTCGGGCGCTCCGCCGTCCGGCGCGATCTCTGGACCGTGGGCGTAGGCGTAGCCGAGCGCGCGGAAGTAATCCACGGTGGCGAACTCGAGCTGGGTTTCGTCAAGAAAGGTCATTTGCTAGGCCTCTCGAACCGGATTCCAAGCAGGCTGCCGGACGGGTCTCGGTCTGTAAGAGTCAGCCTGACATGTTGGTCGAAATCGAATCCGTCGCTGAAGTCCTCTCGTGGAATCATGTCCGAATTGAGGGCGCAGATGTATTGCGTTCCCTGCGCTTGCGTCACTTGGGCAGCGCGTTCGAGGGCCAAGGCTCGTTGTCTCGGATCCACACTGTCGTACAACACGCTGTCATGGATGAGCGAATCTATACGGCGGCCCTGAAGCGGCGCGAGTTGCAGGAGCATCAGGTCAAAGCAAAACACCTTCATCTTCCCGATGCCCTCGCTTCCGCTTCTTTCGATCTCAACCCCGTACTTGAATCCCGCTTCCGTTATGTTGATGACAAGGCTTCCCGGCATCTTGTAAAGCGCCTGCGAGTTTTCGTTGAAGAGACGGACTGCCTTGGCCCAGACGTCACGCCGCTGCTCGTGGTCTTGCTCGGCGAGCTTAGCGAGTTCCTCCTTGGCGACCCTGATATCCCTCTTCCGAGAGGTGTTGTCCTTGATTTCCGAGATGCGGCTACGCACGCGTTCTAGGTGTCCCTTCGTCTCAAGATTCTTTTCCTGCATGATGGTCATCTCTTGTAAGGCGCCGTGCGTTCGTAGGATCTCAAGCGACGAGACCCGCGCATCCGTCTGTTCCCTGATCTGGCCGTCGCGTTGCGTGATCGTGTGCTCCAGCCTTTGAATCTCCGTTTCTAGGAACGCTTTCCGGTTTTCGACGATCCGCCTATGGAATTCCTTGGCTTCCGCCAAAGTGCGTTTCACGACCTCGGGGAAGACAAGGCCTGTCTCTTCGTAAACCCGCTCAAGTGCGCCATCGGTCGGGGGCTTCTCATCCGCAACGGACTCCTTGTACCGGGCTAGGCGACGACGGTCCGTCACATTTTGGTTCGTCAGTTCGTGGATGCTGGTCGTGATGCGGTCGGCTTCCTGCTGCACGGTCTCGTATTGGGGGTGGACCTTGAAGTTTGCGAGTGCCCCCGAGTCCCGTTCCACCTGCGCTTCTAGCCGGATGCGCTCCGCCTCCAGTTCGCCAACCGAACCCAGAGCACCTTCCATCGCTCCGGTTTCGATTGCCTCGGAAATTGCGTTGAGCGCTTTTTCTTGGTCCTTCAGTTCCTTCCACTGGGCCGCATATTCCCAGTTGAGCCCGAGAAGAAAATTGATGTAGATCTGGATGTCCAAGGTGCTCTGCTTGGGAAAGTGGCTGAACGGATCGTTGTAGGCGTTGGGTCCTTGACGGATGAAGTAGGAAATTAGGCTTCGGTAGGACGGTTTGTACTTGTGAACGTCGTCGGACTGCGGAAGGCCGAAGAAGGCCCACCCGAGGACTTGCCTCCATCGCTCCACGCTCAAGACGCGCCTCTGTCTGGTCTTGTCGATGTCCGGCTGTTCGATCCAGCCTGAGGTGGGGCCGTCTATGGCGACTTGTTTGGGCGCTTCCGTGGCGCGCGTAGCCTTCACGCGTTGCCCCGCTATCGTGATGTCGATGGTAAAAGCCCAGCCAGCCAACGGCTCGATGCAAAGGCCCTTTCCCTTTGTCCCGTTCGACCCCAGGCAAAAGTCGATGATCTCGATAAGGGTCGATTTCCCTAGGCCATTGCGCGTGTCCTTCTGGGTCGAGGCGGCAGTCCGCTCAGCCACAATCACATTGAGACCCGTCGTAAACTCGACAGGATGAAACGAGGGCTTGTTGGCGCTGACCCCGTGAATCATGCGCTCGCTCTTTCGATCATCCCGTCAGTGAGGGATATAGCGCCCGTGATATGGAGAAAATCGAGCGCGAGGATGAATCTCTCGAACGTCCCCACTGCGGGGTGCTGGCGCACCTTCTCCCAAAGGCTCGTTGCCGTCTGCGGCTGCCGGATCTCCCCCAGCAGGACGGCCCCGACGCCGAGCAATGCCTGTTCCTGGGAGATGTGCTTGGATGGCAGGATCATTTCTCGAACACCTCGCACAGTTCAAACAAGTGGCTCAATAGCGCCAGCCCCGCCGCTTTGATCTTGAAGTCCTCACTCCCGCCAGATGCGAACGTCAGGAGCTCCTCGAACAGCGCATCACCAACAAGCCCCCCCGCGCGTAACTCTGCATACTGCGCCTTGAAACCCGATGTAAGGCGGTCGGCGAATCCAGCGTCGATCTTGTCCATTTCGCGCAGGTAGTTTCCAACTTCCGCGCCGCGCATCAGGCCCATTACCAATAGATTCCGCGTTGTGACTGTCAGCTCGTTCTTCCGAATCTTATCGTCTGGCGCAATCACGGAGAAACCAGTAACCACAGGACCTTCCTTTTGTGCGATACCCTTCACGGCCACTTCAAGCTCCGCGAATCCGACCGACGCAATCACGCTCTCCAGGGACTCACGCACCCATTGCTCGTGATCCCTTTTTAGGTCACGGAGGTATTGAGTCGTATACGTGTTCTCCTGTGCATCCACAGTGTCGTGACACGTCGGGCACAACAGAATCCAATTGCCGTAAGTGTCCCTCTTCTCTGCCGGATAGCCTGTGTCAGCCCTGGGCCCTGAATTTCCATGCGCGATGATGTGGGCTATCTTTCCAATCTGCTTTGTCTTGTCGTGCGCTGTCCCGTCCAACACAAGATCGATTCGGCATCTCGGGAATGCGCACCTTGCCGCAGCTCTGCCGTAGAGCATCTTCACGTCAGCAGCCGGGTACTTCCTGGTCACCGCGCGCCATCCTCGGCCTGATCCACCACGGTGGGCACTTCGAGTTCGCCGCTCAAGAGATGCGGCAGTAGAGCGTCTCGCAAACCAGCGAGGCGGCGGTTCTGACGGACGCCCTGTCCAACGCGCCGATGCAGGGGAGCAACGTAATCTTGGAACGTCCGGGCTATCCCCTCGGGTGGCAGCGCGAGCGGGTAGCGGCTCATGTCCTTCCAACTGGTCCTGGGCATCTTGGTTCCGGCGGAGCGTGCGTCCGTGTAATCCACGAATGCCTTGCTCGAAACGAGCGACACGATGTAGCTACGCCAACAATCAGCCTTCGGCGCAACCACGACGATGTCCGTTGAGCAGACGCCATCCACCGGCGCGATGCCGACCTTGTGGAAATATGGACGAAGTTTTCCGAAGAGGATCTCGCCTTCCTTGAACCGTGACTTTCCGCTGGCGACCTCGTCCGCCTGTCCCCATGCATCCAAGGCGATGCGGCGTCGCGGCATGTGTTCAAGTCCGATGTATGGCGTGGTGGGCGGCACTTCCGAAGGCTTCACCCCACGCCGTGGGCTGTCCGCCACGTCTCCGAGGGAGCCGGGCACCCATCCCTCCGGAATCTTGCCAAGCTCCGAGTCCTCGAACTCGTCCGGGAAGAGGTCCGCGATGTCCTGGGGCAGGCCGGTGTCGCGGCCTTCGGCCTTGGCGCGGACGGGGTCGAAGTCGATGAACCAGCTCTTGAACAGCGCCGCCGCCATCTTCTCCAGCGTCCGGTTCATCCGTCGGTTCAACCCGATCTTGTCGTCCAGCGTGCGCAGGATGTGAACTATGCTTCCTCTGATCGCCTTATCGGGCCATAGAATTTCAAACCCGTTGATGTCGTCCGTTGAGAGATTGGGGAACACCGAACCGGAGGTAAACGAAAGCAGCCGTTGCATGGATTCTCGGATGCAGCAGTAGATAAAGTACGTATCCTCTCCGCTTGTCTTAGCCCGGATCGCCGCGATCCCCCGTCCAACGGCATACTTCTTGTCCGCCCAGTTCATCCGCCCGGTCGTCGATCCACGTACGCAAAACAAGATGTCCCCTGGCTCGGAAAACCGACTCGGTTCGGTCGTGAACAGGGTCACACGTGGAGAATGTGGGCCAAACTCTGTTGGACCGTTGAGTAGGGGCGTCCCTTCGCCCTCGTCGTTATACGTCTCGCCCTTCGGCGAATAGCCCATGACAACGTCGGCTACTTCTTCTAAGGGTTTCAGGTTCCACTCATTCGCCATAACCCAATGCCTCCAGGTTGCGGCGGATGGTGACGTCCAGTTCCTGCGCCTCGCTCATCTGTTCGTAGAGTTCGGCGGAAAGTTCGGCCATCTTCTCCTCGAAGGGGACGCCGTCGTCTTCGACCTCTTCCGCGCCGACGTAGCGGCCTGGCGTAAGCACGTGGCCGTGCGCTTGGATTTCCTTGAGAGTCGCGGCCTTGCAGAAGCCGAGCTTGTCCTCGTACTTGCCCGCGTCCTTCTCGCCGCGCCAGGCATGGTACGTCCGGCCGATCTCGACGACCTCTTCGTCGGAAAGGTCGCGGTGCGTGCGGTCAATGAGCGCGCCGAGCTTGCGCGCGTCGATGAAGAGGGTCTCGCCCGGGCGGGCGCGATAGCCGCGCTGCTTGTCGGCTCCCTTGTTGCGCGTGAGGAACCAGAGGCAGGCGGGTATCGGCGTCGTGTAAAAAAGCTGGCCCGGCAGCGTGATGATGCAGTCCACCATGTCGGCCTCGATGATGGCCTTGCGGATGTCGCCCTCGCCGGAGGTGTTGCTCGTCAGCGAGCCGTTGGCCAGGACGAATCCGGCCGTGCCGTGCGGGGCGAGGTGGTGGAGGAAATGGAGAATCCAGGCGTAGTTGGCGTTGCCGCCGTCCACGTGGACGACGGAGCCGTCCTTCTGTTTGCGCGCTCCTCCGGGCGGCAATAGGAACTGGGCGTTCCCCGTCGGCTGGTCGAATCTCTTCCAGCGCACGTCGTCCTTGACCTTGCTGTAGCGCCAATCCTCCATGTTGAAGGGAGGGTTGGCGAGGAGGAAGTCGGCCTTGAGGTCCTTGTGCTTGTCATCGAGGAAGCTGTCGCCCCACTGGATGTCGCCATCGATGCTGCGGATGGCCAGGTTCATCAGGGCCAGCCGCCAGGTGGTGTAGTTGGATTCCTGGCCGTAGATGGAAATCTCGCGCTGGGCTCGGACCTTGGATTTTTCGTTGCCGTTTCCGTTACCCGAGGCGTGCGCCTGGACGAACTTCACGGCTTGCACGAACATGCCGCCCGAGCCACAGCAGGGATCGAAGACGCGTCCATTGTACGGCTCGATCATTTCGACCAGGACGCGCACCACGCAGGCGGGCGTGTAGAACTGGCCGCCGTTCTTGCCTTCGGCGTCGGCGAAGCGACCAAGGAAGTATTCGTAGACCCGGCCGAGGATGTCCCGCTGGCGGCTCTCCTTGTCGCCCAGGCCGATAGTGGCGATGAGGTCGATCAGCTCGCCGAGGCGCGCCTTGTCGAGCGCCGGGCGGGCGTAGTCCTTGGGGAGCACCCCCTTGAGCGTCTTGTTGTCGCGCTCGATTGAGGCCATGGCGTCGTCCACGAGCGTTCCGATCTCCGGGCGCTTGGCGTTCTTCTGGAGGTAGTCCCAGCGCGCCTCGGGCGGCACCCAGAAGATGTTGTCGGCGAGGTACTCGTCCTTGTCCTCGGGGTCGGTGTGTTTGTCGCTCTTGAGCGCGTTGTATTTTTCCAGGAAGGCGTCGGAGATGTACTTGAGGAAGATGAGGCCGAGTACGACGTGCTTGTACTCGGCGGCGTCCATGTTGCCGCGCAGCTTGTCGGCGGCCGCCCACAGCTTGTCCTCGAAGCCGAGGTTGGCACCCGTATTGTTTTTCTGCTTGGCCATCGTCAAGGACTCGAAGGAAGTTTGTTCACGATTGCCACCCCTTCTCGTCTGCCATCAACTAGGCAGCAATGATGCGGAAGGACACCACGCCCTTGTTTGGATCTGACTCAAGGGCCCGCCCATCATAGCGGCTGAGGGTGCCAATCCAACCCCTTCCGAGACTGTCGCTCAGCTTCATTCCACGTTACACTCACGGTGTGATCAAATCCCTTGGATCCTAAGCAGCCCGCCGCTGATCAATCCGGCAACCCCGAGCGCATTCCAGTGAGCAAACGCGTCTTTGTCCTCGGGGCCGGTTTTTCCAAAGATGTGGCCGGTTTCCCGCTGACCCGAGAGCTGGCACCCAAGGTGCTTCAGAGATGGGCACATGCTGATCCAGGAGCATTTGCGTTTTTTCAGAAGCATGTTCCCGCTGCAATGACCAGCGACCTAGAACTATTGATGACCTATCTATCTGAGGAGCTCCCCTGGGGGGACCGCAAGGATTCCTCTCAACGCCTGGCTTGGTATTTTGGAATCGCGAGAATGCTAGCTGCTGAGTTTAAGGATTTGGAAGACCGACACGCGAGCCACAACGCCCCCCCGATCTTGAAAGCCGCCAAGACGCTAGTCGACTCATGGTCACCGAATGACACTGTCATCACGTTCAACTACGACACGCTAGTCGAGCACCTATGGAAACTGGATGCCAATGAAGCCTCTGAAGACGACCTGTATCCCATCCCGATGACTCGTATAGACCAAAGAATCCCCTCCGGTGTTGGGTTGACTCTGGACGATGGAGGTTACTACATAGGATTCAAACTACTGAAACTGCACGGCTCCGTGCATTGGCTAGTGCCGACGGATATGTCCCCTGGCGAAGACCGCCTGTACTGGCATCCTACTCGCCCATATTCATCCCAATGGCATTGGTCTGAGGAGAAGGCGCGAAAATACCAGGAGGGACTCGAACCATTCATCATCCCCCCTGTCTTAGAAAAGAGCAGGTTTTACAGGCATTCCGTCGTCCGCTCTCAGTGGAGCAAGGCCCGCACGGCACTCACCGAGGCCGCCGAGGTGTTTATCATCGGTTATTCATTACCAGCTGCCGACCTCATGGCCCAGATGCTGTTCCGAGAAACTCTCGGTGGGAACAACCAGAGGGTCATTGTCGTCACGCAAAACAATGGAGCGCCAGCCGACGCCCCGGACTCAACAGCTCTCTTCAAAATGCGCTTCATGAGCGTTCTCTCGCATGGAACGCCTCAGTTTGTAGTTGCCAACCCAGGCGAAAGCTCGATCCAAAAGATGATTCATGAATGCCCGGGGATTGTGTCCTGACCGTCTTCTACTGCGTTCATACAGTGACCAGCAAACTAGGCCGCAAGTAAAACGCCGAGGTCCACATTGCGAGATGCTGACTCCGCCGCTACGCTGGAATCCATGCCGGGTGTGCCGGAATATATCGAGCGGCGTCTGCGAGCTTCCGTCCCTGGCGATAGCTGCGTCGTTCCCGGTTCGATCCCCGTGATTGCCTTCGGCGACTTTCTGTCTGCCCAGGTAGCTACCCTCGGCCTGAATCCAAGTAGCCAGGAGTTTCAAGACGTATACGGGCGTGAACTGACAGGGGCTGACAGACGCTTCGAGACATTGAGTTCCCTTGGCGTCACCTCCCTTACGGATGCATCTCCCGAGGTGGTTCAGCGAGCCTACGAAGGCTGCCGCCGCTATTTTCACCGCCGCCCGTATCGGTTCTGGTTCGATCAGCTGGAACAGGTCGTCACCGGGATCGGCGCGTCGTTCTACTCCGGTTCCGCATGTCACCTTGATCTCGTTCAGTGGGCCACCCACCCCAAATGGCGCGACCTGCCAAAGCCGGTGCGACTGCGACTTCTGGGGCAGAACGTGCCCTTCATGCTCGAACAGATACGTCGCAGTGCGATCCGGGTGCTACTACTCAATGGCAAGACGGTCGTGCAAGCCTTCACGGAGGCGTCCGGTGTCCGTCTCCAACAGGTTGAGCTGCTCTCCGGCCCCGCCCATGCACCGTCGCGGTTTTACCAGGGGCGGGTAAACGAAAAGACCCTGGCCATCGGATGGTCTTTCAACATCCAGAGTTCTCGTGGCGTGACCTCGGAACTCCGTGCCGAGCTTACTGACAGGGTGCGCCGCGTTGCAGAGGCCGAGGGCTTTGTGGGCAAGACGCATAGCGGGGAGAGCATCTAGCAATGCTGGACATGACTACCCTGGTCTCCTGGAACATCCAACAGGGCGGCGGGAGCCGCCTGGACCGCATCGGCACGGCCCTGGTAACCCATAGCCCCGATATCGCGGTCCTGCCTGAATTCCGGGCCGGTGAGTCCGGTCGGTTGCTGTCCAATCTACTTAGGGACACGGGCCTGACCCACCAATCGGTCCCGACCGCCGCTCCCCAGGTGAACAGCATCCTCCTGGCCTCCAGGTTGCCCTTCAGACAGGAGCCGATCCCGGGCCTGGGGGACGAGGCCCACCGCTGCATCCTTGCCCGCTTTACGGGGTTCAACGTCGTGGCGGTCTACTCCCCCCAGAACCTGGAGAAGGATCCGCTCTTCACGACCCTGATCCGGGCAATCCGTCCGCTTCTGGCCGAACCCACCGTTTTCTGCGGGGACTTCAACACCGGCAAGCACCGGATCGACCAGGACGGGACCTCGTTCACGTCTCCCTGGATCATGGACACCCTGGAAGCCGAAGGCTGGATCGACAGCTGGCGCAGACAGCACGGGGAGAAACGGGAGTTCAGCTGGTTCAGCAACGTCGGGAACGGCTTCCGCATCGACCACGCCTTCGTGTCGCCCGGCATGGTCCCGGTGTTGGGATCGGTGTCCTACTCACACACCGAACGCGAGGAAGGCCGGTCCGATCACTCCCTGATGCGGCTCGAACTGGGTATCGCTAGGATTTCGGCTACATCCCAAGCCTGATCAACGCAAGAATCCCTTACGAAGTAGCCATCGCTTACGGGTCGGCGGGATCCCCATGCTGGGCGTCCGCGGAGTCCGGAGGTTCGTGTTAAACCTCAAAACCACGGCCTCGACCCGATGATCGGGAAGTCGATGGCGGTCCTCGTCCTGTTGGGGCAACCCACGGCGAGCATGATGGTGAGGACGTTGGGACTGACGTCGATCACCGAAGGGAGCGCCAGGAGCGTCCCGGTGTCGAAGTCCACGAAGCCGTTGGTGACGTCGATCCAGTGCGTCGGCGGGGCGCAGTCCAGGCAGTCGTGCCGGAGGTAGCCCGAGGCTCCCGGCGACGGCGCCGGGGACAGCCAGAGGTTGTGGAATCCCCCGTAGGGCGGCAGGACGAAGAGCCCCCACCGCATGTCCGTCTGGTGCGTGGGGGCGATCCCGGGCCCCTGGTATGGGACCAGGTTGTGATGGGAGGGCGGACCGAAGCCCGAGAACGAGGTGATGTACTGCCCCTGACAGTGGCCGCAGCACGGCGAGCACTCGCCCAGGTGATCGCGCACCGCCGCGCGGCCGGACGTGCGCAGCCCGCGTTTCCCGGTGCTCCTGACCACCGCCCTGCCTGGGGTCCCCATCAGGCGTCACACGATTCCTGGTCCGCGATCTCATTGATCCAGGTCAGGATGGGCTTGCCGTCCTTGTCGAAGCGAGCCAGGCCGCGGGTGGCCTTGATCATCTGGCCCACGCTCGGGCGCTTCCACCCATGCGGCGCCGTCGTCGGGTTGATGGCGCTGGTGTTCAGCTTCTCGTCCGTGCAGAAGTCCTTCACGTCGTAGGTCCAGGAAGCCGCGGCCGTGCTCGTACCCTGGGACCCCCCGACCTGCTCCAGGTTCACGGGGAAGGTCGCGGGGGTGCGGCCCAGGCGCACCACGGCCCACATCTCCCCCGTGCCGGTCGTCTCCCGGTAGAGGATCTGGGCGGACCCGTAGCAAGCCGAGCGAAGCCGGAGCTTCCCGGAGGCCGCGTAGTCGTCCATCTCCGCAAAGGCGGCCTTTTCGTTGTAGGTCTCCCCGTCCGGCACGAAGAGGCGGGCCGGGGTCACGGCGTCCAGGTAGGCCCGCACCAGCTTCCCGGCGTCCACCGGACCCGTGAGGACGCAGAACTTCCCCCGGTGCTTCGTCTTGTCCGGCCTGACGCCCTTCAGGACGAGGGTCGGGATCACCTTCCCGACCTCGTCGAGGACCATCTCCGAGGCGTCGAAGGCCAGGCCGTCCAGGCCCAGGACGGCAAACATCTGGTTGATGGCGGCCCCGGTGTCGTTGCGGACCCAGACGATGCCGGGCTGGGTGTCGCGGGTGTTCCGGGGGACGTGCCGGCTGGAGGCCCGGTTCTGGAAGTCCCGGGCGGCGTCGATGAAGGCGTTCCAGTCGGACGCGCTGACCTTGAGAGGCGCCCCGGGAGCGACCTTCTGGAGGCCGGACATCTACGTGAGCGCCAGCTGGCCGAAGTTGGTCCGCTTGTAGACCCGCTCCACGTAGGCCGCCACGGGCTTGGCGAACTTCGACGCGTGCGCGCCCATGACCTCCCCGTACTGGACCCAGAGGTAGTCCTGGCCGTCCTTGGCCATTGGGGCGAGGTCCCCGACGACCGCCGCGACCTCGTTCGGGAAGGCGGAGAAGCGGAAGGTCAGCTTCCAGCGCCTCTCCCCGTCCTGGTCCGGGGCCGCCAAGGAGCCTGCGGCACCCAGAAAGAGGACCTCGCCGGCCGAGAAGAGCGGGCCGTTCTCCAGCTGGAAGGGCCCGTCGTTCACGGTGCCAGTCAGGTCGAAGAGGGTCCGCATGTAGGCGCCGTCGACCGCCTCCTGGGGCAGGGATACCTCGGCCCCGAAGGTGAAGACGGGGACCGCGATGTCCACGCCCTGGACGTGCTCGCCGTCCCACCCGATGGCCCCCTTGAGGTCCTCCGCCGTGGCCGGCGTGCGGGCCTCGGTCGCCAGGGAGTTCGTGATGTGGGCCGTGCCGCCCCCGGTATCGAAGGAGAAGATCGCCGCGTCCTCTCCGTCATGCTCCTTCTCCTGGTCGGAGGCGGACGGCAGCGCGTAGCGGACCACGTACTTCAGGGTCTGGTCGTTGACCCGCTCGGTGAGGTTGATGGACCGCCGGAGCATCCCGCGCAGGACCGCCGGGGAGGCGTCCTGGACGGCGACTACGGCCAGGGCCTCGTCGTTCGTGCCCCTGGCGACCCAGGGCACCTCGGCCTCGGAGGTTTCCTTGGGGTTCTGGGCGATCTGCTCCGTGCGCCCCAGGAAGAGCTCTTCCGCCGTGATCGGCATCTATTCCTCGAAGACCAGGGCCTGGAGTCCGAGCATCTTCCGGCGGATGTCGGCGGTGTTCTTGGCGGTCTTCTCGGCCGCGGCGGCGTTGCGCTCCGCCAGGGACTCCGAGCCGTTGGGGCCGACGCCGATCCGGCTCAGCACGGCCGGGTTGAAGGTCCCGATGACGTCGGTGAGGAGGTTCTTCACCGGGGGGATCGCGGGGACCTTGGCCTTGTGCGTGTCCACCCCCTCCACCTGCAGGGCGGCCCGCTTGGCCTCCTTCTCGGCCTTGGCCTTCGCCAGCAGGGCGGCCTGCTTGTCCTTCAGGGCCCGGAGCTTCTCCTCGTTGGCGCGCTTCGCCGCGGCCCCCTCGTCGGTCAGCCTCTGGGCCTCGGCGTCGGAGTCCTTGTTGAGGCCCTCCACAGTCTGCCGGTGCTCCTCGTCTAGCTTCCGGACCTTCTCCTGGTCCGCGATGCGGGCCGCCCCACTGGCCTGGTTCCTGGCGACCTCCTCGCGCTTGGAATCCTCAGTGATGGTCTTCACCGTGGCGGCCACGTCGATGGACTTGTCGAAGGTGGCCATGATCGAGACCAGCTTCTTGGCCAGCCAGTCCGTCACCCGCGTCCAGACGGTCACGAAGTAGTCAGCGACGTCCCGGAAGAGATCCTTCCAGAAGTTGAGCCCGACCACCCAGACCCGGTGGAAGAAGGCCATGGTGTTCACCAGACCGACGGCCAGCTCCGTGGTCAGCGTGTCCCAGACGATGAGGGTGAAGGTCTTGAAGTCGATCCACCAGCCCTTGAGGACGTTCAGGCCAGCGGTCCAGACGGTGACGAGGGTGTTCACCGCGATCTCGGCGGCCAGGGCCAGGTCGTCCCCAGCGATGGCGTCCTGGATCCCCTGGAAGGCGTCCAGCACGAAGCCCTTGAGGTTGCGGAAGCCTTCGGCGAGGGCGCTCAGCGCGTTCTGGGTAGCGCCGGACATGCTGACCATGGCCACGCCCAGGCCCAGGACGGCGGCCGTGATGATCCCGGCCGGCGTTGCCAGGAACAGCAGGACGGACCCCAGGGCCGAAAGGACCGTGATCGCGCCCCCCGCGATATGGGAAAGCGCGATGATCGAGGTCCCCAGGGCCGTGATGGCGGGGCCCAGCAGGGTCAGGGCGGTCCCCACGGCGGCCAGGACGACCCCGATCCTGAACACCGAGACCACGAGGGCCTGGTTGTTCTGGATGAAGGTCCGCACGGCGGCCGCCAGCTCCACCATCCTCTTCGCCGCGGCGGTCAGGCTGGGCGCCAGAGCGGCCCCGACGGCGTTCCACAAGGACGTGACCGTGGCCTTGAGCCGGATCCAGGCCCCCTCCAGCTCGACGGCGGCGGCGACATCCTGGTCGGACATCACCAGGCCCAGTCGCCGGGCCTCCGCCCGGGTCTTGGACAGGTTCTCGATCATGGGCAGGAGGTTGGTGCCGGAGCGACCGAAGACGCTCAGCGCCGCCCGGGCCCGCTCCGCGGCCGTAGGGAACTGCTCCAGGCGCTTGAGGATGGCGTCGAGCTGCTCGTCGGGGAGCATCTTCTGGAGGCCCTCGGCCGTGAAGCCGAGGTCTTGCAGGGCCAGGGCAGCCGCGCCGGCCGGGTCGATCAGGGCCTCGCCGATCAGCTTCTGCATCTTCTTGATGGCCACCCCTACGTCCTCGAGGGAAGCCCCGCTGACCTTGGCCGCGAAGCCAAGCTCCTGGAGGGCCCCCACGGAGATCCCGGTGCGCTTGGACATGGCCTCCAGCTCGTGCCCGGAGTCCGCGAAGCTGTGGGCCGCAAGCAGCATGGGCCCCGTGATGGCGGCGCCCAGGAGGCCCATCTTGTGGCCGATCTCCCCGACCTGTTGGCCGAAGTGCTGGAGCGTGGAGCCGAACCCCTCCAGGGTGTGGAGGGCCCCGCGTAGGCCCTGGACGAACTTCGAGTCGTTGAGACCCAGCTCGACGTAGGCCCTGCCTGCCCGGATCCCTGCGGCGTCTCCCAAGTGGGATCCGTCCTAGTTCAGGGAGGTCGTGGGAGGCTTCGGGGCAGACGGTTTGGCCGGGTTCAGGAAGCCCGAAACCGCCCCCCTGAGGCGCTGGAGCAGGCCAGACCCGCCCTCGGACGCGGCCCCGCCCAGGCTCTTCATGGCATGCCGCTGGAGGATCAGGAGGCCCACGAAGACCATGCCGATGCCCCCAATGCGGTCCACCGCCCCCCAGAGACTCAGGACGTCGTGGGCATGCATCCGACGGACCAGCCCGACGGCCGCGCCGGTCAGCACCGGCCAGCAGAAGCGGGCGAAGTCGAAGGCGCTCCCGGCGTCATGCTCGGCCTGGCGCACGAACATCGCCCAGGCCCAGGCCATGCCGCAGAGGGCCCCGATCACCGCGGAACACCAGAGGTCTGCGTGAGACAGGTGAATATCCATCATTTCCCTCCTTTGAGAGTTGCGAAGCCGAACATCCCAAGCGCCAGGCACAGGTAGACGATCTGCATGCATGGGGAGAGCCCAGGCGGCATCCCGGGAAGCGCGGGCAGGCCGGCCACGGGTGTGGCCTCAGGCCCTCCCGGCGCCCCGCCATGGGCGCCCCTCAAGGCCGCCAGGCCCGCGAGGGCGGCCGTCCCCGCGGCCGCGTAGGCCTCCGGGGGCAGGGGCGCGCAGCCCGTCAGGCAGATCAGTCCCGTAAATGTCAGGCACCGCTTCATGCACCGCTCGCTTTCCGGATGACCACCTTGGGGTTCGGGCCCAGGAGCACCTTCAGGGCGCTCACGCCCTTCATCCTGGGCAGGTCCTTCCTCTCCTCGACCATCGGGTTGAAGTCCTCTGCCGTGTAGGCCGGTCGCTTCGGGTCCCGGTGGATGTTCGCCAGGTGGGCCATCAGGGCGGCCGTGTGCGCCCAGCGGTTCCGGTTCATGCCCTCCGTCATCCATGCCAGTTCCCTCAGCGTCAGGTGGGACGGGTCGACTCCGAGGCCGCCTGCAAGACGCCAGATGACGGGCCAGACGTCTTCGCCCACGCGAGACCCTTGGCCACCAGCCCCTTCACCGCCTCGTCCGCCTGGACGTCCTTCACCTGCGCCATCTCCGTCATGGTCCTGAGCAACAGGGTCAGCCGCTCCCGCGCCGCCCTGTTGGGGGTAAAATCCGTGACCTCCTCCAGGACCGCCCTCAAGGCGTTGTCGATGGGGTCCCCGGCCATCGCCCCCCAGAAGTCGTCCTGGGAGATCCCCGCGGCGTCCGCCTGGGGCTTCACGATGGCATAGACCACGTCGCAGGTGAGGATCGGATCCTCGATGAGCCGCCGCATCGTGGCCATCACATCGGCCCCGGCCAGGTCGAACTGGATCGAGGTGCGGAGCCGCTTGATCACGACGACGTCCACCGCAATCTCCCAGGGCCGGCCCTTGGCGTCCTTGAAGATCCTCATGCGACCACCAGCCACACGGGGGCCGTCGCCGAGTAGGTGAGGCTGACCGTGATCTGGGCCTTCATGGCGTCTTCCAGCTTCTCGTCGCGGGTGCACTTGATGACGGCGAAGTCGCCGACCAAGCCCTCGGAGCCAGGGGTCGTGATGTCCCCGTCCATGATGGCGAGCCCGATGGCGGTCTTGTTCATGAAGGCCGCGAACAGGAAACCGAAGAAGGGGTCCGCGGGATCCCAGATGGACTCGAAGTCCACCGAGCCATCCTTCAGGGTTCCGACCTTGGCCTTCCAGCCGTTGTTCCCGCGGGTCGTGACGTCGGCCTCGCCCGTGTCCATGTTCAGGGCGACGTCGCGGACGTTGCCGGCCAGGGTCCAGGCGGGCATGTCGATGATCGGCCCCCCGGCCCCGGTGTGGTAGAGCTTCCCTTCCATTCCGAGTTTGCGTGCCATCGGCTATCCCCCCTTGATTGAGTTGGCCCAGAACGACGGAAGCCTTGAAAGAGAACGATGGAGCGCGGGCCCCATGAAGGGCCTGGCCGGGTAGACTCGGGTCTTCCGGCTCGGCGGACCGCCCTTGGAGGGCGGGATCGTGGCGGCGATGGCCTCCGCCCGGGCCACCTGCCGGTCCGTCCGGAGGCTCACCACGATCAGCTTCTTCCCGATGAGCTTGATGGGGCCGAAGCCCCCGATGACGAGGCGGAATCGCTGCTTGGGCGCTCCCCTGTCCCCCGGATGCTTGGGGGGCTCCGTGCCCCCGAACTCATGGGTGTGCGCGATGATCCCCACGGCTGACCGCGTGGGCCCGATCACCGCGAGCTGCCTGCCCTTGTCGACGTCGTAGGCGATGCCCCGCTTGAGGACGCCGGTCTGGGTGTGGGGCGGCTCTCCCGGCAGGGAGGAGGATTTGCGCCTCTTGATGGAGTTCCGGGCGGCCTTGTAGATGTAGCCCGCGGCGTGGGAGAGGCTGGTGATAACCGCCTTTCCGACCTCGGCCTTGAGCCTGGGCGTCTCGTCCCTGAAGACGAGCTTCACCGGATCACCCGGAAGGTCAGGGTGAGGACGCTGGTGAACTGGTGCAGGTTCGCCAAATGGTCCGGGTCGAAGAGGGCCAGGTGCTCCGTCCGGATCCAGACAGCGTCCGGGTAGGCCGCAAGCCGCTTGAGGCGAAAGGCGTCCGCGATGGCCACCACCAGGTCCAGGAGGGGATCCAGGTCGACCCCGCCCCTCTTCTGGACCGCGACGTCCACCGAGTGGTCGTACTGGACGACGGAGCGGGACTCGATGGCCTCCACGATCCCCTTGGGGACCACCGTCACATGAAGGACGCCCATGTCCTTGAGGTCGTACTGGGGCACGTAGGCCCGGACGGCCGGCAGGGCCCCAGGGAATGGGGCCAGGAGGCCGGAGGCATTGATTGCGGCCACGACGGCGTCGGCCGTGCTGAGGATGTCGGAGGGCATTACACGGCCCTCCGCCGGAAGGGCCGGAAGCAGAGCTTCCTGATCTCCTCGGCCGGCACGGAGTAGAAGGCGAGGCCGCCCACCTTCGGGCCGTCAGGCTTCAGGAAGAACTGGAGCCCTGCGGCCTTGGGCCTGTCCTCCGCCAGCAGCATCCCGATCCCGGAGACCTTGGGTCTGTCCTCCACGAGGAGCATGCCGACCCCGACGACCTTGGGTGGATCGGGAGGGAGGAACATCGCGATCCCGGACACGGTCGGCGGGTCGTCCTCTGGGAACACCTCCGGGTCGATGATGAGTGCGGGGTCGATGAGGCCGACGGTGTCGGGCATCTAGGCCTCCACCCCGTCCTTGCGGAGGGTGAGGCGGTACTGGATGTAGCGCCCGGCCAGGGTGTTCGGCAGGACCACGTTGGCCCCCTGCTCGATCTTGACCCAGGCGGGGAAGCCCGCGGCCTGGGAGAAGACGGTCGCCGACATCCGGACCTCGATGGTCTTCCTGTTGGGGCCCGCGTCATCGATGTCGGCGTCCACCACGTCCGTGGGCTCCGTCTCGTCCGCCATCAAGTCGAAGCCGGTGAGCCGCCGGGTCACCCCGGTCCCCAGGTCGTAGACCGTCGAGGTGAAGGTGCCTACCGTCGCGGGCGGGACGAGCTCGATCTTCCCCCCGGCGACCTGGGTATCCACCATGATCCCGCTCCCCCAGTCCGTGTGGCTGAACGCCTCGGACTGGGCGAACTTCGCCACCCCTCTGGCGCCAATGTCCTCCCCGTTGAAGCCGGCGCCGAGGAGCGGGGACGCGGACTGGAGGGCGACGAGCCCCGCCGCCAGGTCGATGACCAGGGGATCGGAGCTGAGGGAGTTGGCATCCCTGCCGGTTGCGGCGAACCAGTCGGCAAGGGTGGCGTAGTCCGTCCCGTTGCGGCTGGCGACCTTGGTGTTCCCGAAGAAGCTGTTGTAGTTGGAGCTCGGCGTGTTCGGGGCGCCGCCGAAGGAGTAGAGGGCGACCGCGTTGTTGAGGAAGAGGCTGCTCTTGATGTCGTAGGCGCCGTTGACCTGTCCGCCCTGGCTGTTGAACCTCGACACGCCCCTGGCGCAACCGTAGATCGTGACGCGCTCCAGGTTGCCCTGGAAGTTCGAGTTGTCGCCGTTATTGTCGAGCTCACAGGCGGCAATCGAGCAGTCGTGGATGACCGTATCCAGCACGGTGTGCCCGGAGCAGGTCCCCGGCTGGCCCATGACGCCGCGGGGGCAGTGGTGGATGTGGCAGTTCCGGATCGTGAGCCAGGTGGAGGGCCAGGACCCGAGGGAGTTGTTGGCCCCGGAATAGATACCGGCCGAGACGCAGTTTCGGATCTCGAAGCCGTCGATGACGCGCAACATCGTCGGCTGGTTGATGTTGTTGGCCTGGATCCCGAACGACCGGAGGTTCTCGCCGTCGATGATGACCCGGCCAATGGCCTTGAGGGTCCAGACCAGCGTCGTGGGCGCAACAGTCTCCTTGTAGACCCCGCGGTACACCTGCACGGTGTCGGCGCTGCCGAGCAGGGAGACCGCGGCGCCGATGGTCTTCTTGGCCGTGCCCAGGGTGAGGCCGTTGTTGGAATCGTTGCCGGACTTGTGGACGTAGTAGGTGGTCATCTACAGGGCCTCCACGCTCTCGTCGATCCCGGCCAAGGCGCCCCACTCGGGGCTGGAGGCCGGATTCAGGTGGCGGTAGGACTCCGCGTAGCGGCTGTCGACCGAGGCGCTCGTCCAGGTCCGGCTGAGGAGCCTGGTCAGGCTCGTGCCGGAGATGGCCTCCGTCACGTCTTCGACCTCCACATCGGCGGCGGCCTGGATCCTGTCCCGGGTGGCGGCTTCGTCGGGCGTCAGCATCAGGGGCTCCTTCGGGCCATGAGGGCCGCGGCCAGGAGCGTGTTCGCGTCCCCAGCGGAGACCCGCACCCGGATCTCGTCCGTGATCTCGGTGATCTGGTAGAGGCCGGCCGCGGTGATGAGGAGCTCGTTCCCCTGGAAGTCCCTGAGGACGTCGAAGCCGCTCTGGCCGAAGTTGCGGCCTTCGACGATGAGGACGCCGCCCACCCCGAATGGCCCGGAGACCTGGATGGAGCGGTCCGCGTGGTCCGGGTAGCCGAAGGGCTGCCCGACGTCCCCGAGGCGGAGGTTCGCCCAGAGGGCGTTCCGAACCAGGGTGCCGGCCTTGGGCTCCGAGTAGGCGATGGGATCGCTCATGGGCTTTCACCCTGCCGGCGGCCACCGATGAGGCTCTGCATCGCCATCGTGTTGCGCTCCAGGGCGGACAGGAGCGTCTCCTGGACCCACTTCTGTTGCGCCACGGCCTCGGCCTGGCGCTTCTCCATCGCCCCGGCCATGGCTTTCTCGCGCAGGTGATCGCGCCACAAGGTGAAGCCGACGACCAGGCCGGCCAGGCCCCACTGGGCCCAGACGGTCTGGTCGCCGCCCTCGACCGGCGGCAGGGCCGCCAGGAGGAGGGCCCCCATCCCCAGCTTCATCCCGGTCTCTGCGAGCATCGGGCCTCCTTACGCGGGTTCGGTCTTCACGAGCTTCGTGTGGATCCGGAGGGTCAGGAAGAAGGGGTCGGACCAGCGCCAGGCAGGCTCTCCCCCGGGAGCCATGACCTCGTAGGTGTAGGCCACGCCTTCCGCGACCTCGACGATCTGGTCCCCCGGCTCCGGCAGCGCCGGGGCATCGCCCACGCCCAGGGTCAGGTGCGAGGCCAGGATCAGGTAGTCCCGGGCCTCGGACCTCTCGCTCTGCCCGTAGCCGGTGTCGAGCCGGAACACGGTCTTCCCCACGGTGGCCGGGACGCCTTCCAGGGTCTGGGCTCCCCGCAGGTAGGTCACCGGCCGGGCCATGTGCTCGGTGCGGCGGTTCTCCAGCCACTCGGAGCCGGATTGGAGAAGGTCCGTCATGGCCTACTGGAGCAGCCTGACCCGGACCTTGGCGTCGGCGTCCGCGGCCGCCAGGACGGTCTTGCCGATGAGCTTGTTTGCGCCGCTCTCGGAGTTCTCCTTCGCCACGTCCTCGGCCACGTCGTAGTAGACGGGCTTCCCCGCGGCGATGGCGGTGCCGACGCCGGTGGCCTTCGGGAAGTCGAACACGCCGGAGACGGCGAGGGCGCCCGGCACGTTGGCGGCGATGTCGCGTTTCAAGACGCCGACGAGGTCGTTCTGCACGACCACGGACCCGGCGGCCTTGGCGGTGCCGGAGGTGTAATCGATGCTTTCTCCGTCCTGGATGAACTTCGTGGTCATGGTTTCATCTCCTTGGGTTTCTGCCTCAGGGCCACTACTGCCCGTCGGCCTTGATGCCGGCCCGGGGCTCCTGCTTGGCCACGCCGAAGTCGTGGTAGCCGCGCACCTGGATGCCCAGGGTGTCGAAGTCGGCCGCCGCGCTCTCCACCACCGGGGTCTCCTGCCCGTTCAGGAAGGCGACCTCGATCACGGCCATGTCCGCCGGGCGCGCCAGCAGATACCAGGCCTTCGCGCTCCCTCCCGGGATGGCGTCGTTGTTCAGGTAGCTCGACCGCACGACCTCGAACTTCCCCGCGTGGGGGTTCAGGGTCGGGTACTTCCCTCCCTCGTCCACGCTCCTCAGCTCCGTGGACCGCATGGCCTGGGCCGCCGCGACGCTGAGCGCATTCGGCACCAGCAGGATGGCGGGGGTCACGGCCAGCGGGTTCCCATCCGGGTCCACCTGGTCCAGGAACATCTGTTCGACCAGGGTCAGCCCGTCGATGCCGAAGGCCCCGGCGGTCGTGGACTCCAGGTTCTTGTTGCCCGCGGTGAAGAAGGCGGAATCGTTCAGGAACTCGGTCCAGAAGACCTTGTTCAGCTTCAGGGCCGCGCCGCGGCCGATCCTCATGGGCACCTGGGTCAGGGCCCCCAGGTCGTCGTTGATGAGGTCCTGCCGGGTGATCGAGAACATCTTCCCGTAGGTCTTGGCCTGGTTGTGGAAGGTCTGCTCCCCGAGCTCCCCATGCTTGAGCTCGCCGTCGGGGCTCACCTCCTCGTACTCCATGCCGCCCGAGAGGCGGTAGCTGGAGACCTGCTTGAAGTCCCGGACGTTGCGGGTCGCGGCGATGGCCCGCCAGGTCCCCTCCACCCCGTCGAACCCCTGGAGCAGGAACTTGTTCATCACGTTCGAGAGGATCCCGGGCAGGGAGAGCGTGGAAAACGCCGCCTCCAGGACGCCCCGCATGTCGGAACGGAAGGAGCGCCCGGAGTAGCCCTGGGCGCGGGCCGCCTCCAGGAGGAGCTCCTGGAGCCCCATCTGGCGCCGGAAGATCCGGCTCGCGGCCTCCAGGACCTCGGGCTTGTACTGCTTCTCGATGCCGGGCAGGCCGCCGGAAAGGGGGCCGCCCCCCTCCAGGC
>Ga0080064_1002017_pt1 | contig 37042 bp, 22 predicted proteins | sample Subgrocontami54m_FD_69260 | JGI IMG/M metagenome (GOLD analysis project Ga0080064, IMG submission 69260) | Subsurface groundwater microbial communities from S. Glens Falls, New York, USA - GMW46 contaminated, 5.4 m (SPADES assembly) (version 2) ...
ACCATTGAACGGCTGATCACGGAAGCGTTTGGAGGATAAGAGGAGCAGCTATGGAAAATCAAAAACCAATCAATCCGAAGAAATCTCGCTTGGAGCAGAAGCGGGAAGAACTGGTGACCAGGCGGGAACGTTACATTGAATCGCTGGGAAAAGCCGCTCGCAGGTTAGAGGCGAAGCATTTGCAACAATCCTTCCGGGGAATCTGCCTGACCAACGAATTCCTGGAAAGCCTGGACCTGATCGCGGCGGAAACCAAGCCGAAAGCTTCCGGCGGCGCTCGTCGCTTTGCGGTCAGCTCCTTGTTTCTGCACGAGTGCTTCGAAAAACTGACCGCCGATTTCGACGAACAATTCTTTTTCATCACTGGCTCTGAAATCGATGGCGTGTTCGTGCTCGCCCAGATGATGGAGTTTGAACATCGGAAGCGCACCATGATGGGCGTTCAGGGCGATCCGAAATCAACGCACGGGCTTCTCATCAAGCTGGAGCAGTTCGGCCACCGGCTGCTGGCTCACTTCCACAGCCATCCGGGAAACGGAGCGGACGCAACAAACCCTTCCGGTACGGACCAGAACTTTCAAAGCCGATTGGAGAGCGCGGGCCATATGGCAGTCTGCGCCATCTTCAGCAGGGATGGCTTCATCCGCTTCCTTCGAATGGACAAGGACTTCGAGATCGAAATCTATGGAACAGGAGTCGAAAAACATGCACCAAATGTCTACCGTCTCACAAACCTCGATTAGATTGCGGGGCAGGCCCATCCCAGGCGCGGAAGATCGCCAAGGCAAGATTCCTGGATTCGATCAACAGATCCTCTCCCACAGCCGGATCATTTGCATAGGAGCCGGAGGTCTCATCAGCCATATCGCGCCCACGCTCGTCCGAAAAGGCGTGGGTGTGCTTACGCTCTTTGATGATGATATTGTTGAAGCCAGCAATCTCAACCGCCAGCGGTTTTATCCGGCCGATTTGGGCAGAAATAAGGCAATCGCCTTTGCACAGAATCTCCAACGGGAATGCATCCATTCGACCAAAATTGTAGGCCATGCGCTCCGCCTCGAAGAGGCAATGGAGCGGAAGATCGACTTAACTTGCAACGTGGCGATTTGCGGCGTGGACAACAATCCGGCGCGCGTTATTGCCGCCCGATTCTTCCGCACGGCCAAGATTCCGGTGGTCTTCACGGCGGTCAGCCGGGATGGCGATCACGGCTACGTTTTTATTCAGGACAAAGTTGGGCCCTGCATCGGCTGCCTGTTTCCCGATATGGTAAACGACGACCGCTATCCCTGCCCGGGAACCCCGGCAATTGCAGACATCCTACAGGCAGTCGGGGCGTTGGCAGTATACGCGGTGGATACGCTGTTGATGGCAAGGCCGCGAGCCTGGAATTATCGACGGATTAGTCTCTCGAATGCAACGGGCGACGGCGCGTCCATGGTTCAGGCCCGGAAGGCCTGCCAAATGTTCGCTCACTGTTGTGATGAATAAGACCGAACTGCCCATTGACGCGATCCAACTCGGCCTTCGATACCGGAAGGACCTCGGGGACCTGCGCTCGCTCGCCGAAAGCATTAACGAGGTGGGGTTGCTGCATCCGATTGTGGTTACCCCCAAGGGATTGCTGATTGCAGGCCAGCGCCGTCTGGAGGCGTGCCGACTTCTGTCATGGGCCGAAGTGCCGGTTACGGTAATTGATCTGGATGAGGCAGCTCGGGGTGAAGCCCATGAGAACTTCGTTCGCAAAGACTTGCTCCCGAGCGAGATCGTGGCGCTGAAGCGGGCTATCGAGCCGCTGGAGCGCAGGAGCGCCCGGCGGAGGCAGGGCAAGCGGACGGAAGCTTGTCATTCCGCCACTGTGGCGGGATGTTCGGGGGACGCCCGCGACAAGATCGCCCGTTACCTCGGCGTCGGCCGGACAACCATCGAACGAGCGGAGGCGGTGGTTGAGGCCGCCGAGCAGGAGCCGGAAGAGTACGGTTATTTGGTAGAACAAATGGATCGCAGCGGCAAGGTGGCCGGCGCTTACCGCAGGCTGGAGGTCCTGAAGCAAGCCCGGCAGTTGGAGGCTTCCTCACCTGAACTGCCAGACGGCCCCTTTCAAGTAATCGTCGCCGATCCGCCCTGGCGGTACGAAACCGGCAACGACCTGCCGTACCCCACAATGTCCATTGAAGACATCAAGGCATTGCCGGTGGAATCCATCGCCGCTGATGACGCCACACTGTGGCTTTGGACAACCAACGCGCATCTCCGCGTTGCCTTTGAAGTCGTCGAGGCCTGGGGGTTTGAATACAAAACCATGCTCACATGGGTGAAGGACCGGATGGGAACCGGAGAATGGCTGCGCGGGCAGACCGAACATTGCCTGCTGGCCGCCCGCGGAAAACCAGTCTTCCTGCACGGTCAGCACACCACCGCGCTCCAGGCAGCTCGCCGTGAACACTCGCGCAAGCCAGATGAATTTTATGCCCTGGTCGAGGCCACGTGCCCTGGCAACAGGGTGGAACTGTTCTGTCGCCAGCACCGCGAGGGCTGGGAAGTGCATGGAAATAATACCAGTTGTTTCGATGCCAACGATTTAGTGATTGGGCAACACGAAACGGGCGTAAAATGAAATTATTATGACCCGCGAAGTCGCAGCCGTATACGAAAATGGAATGCTACGGCCGTTGGAACCGCTTCCCCTAGAGGAGCATCAACGCGTAAGGGTCGTGATTACCGAAGCTCAAACGATTCCAGTGCGAAGCCACCCGGACACTGCTTACTTGGAAGCTGTGAAAAAAGAAGTTGCGGGGATGGATCAAATCCCGACGCTTGAGGAGATCCACAGGATCACCTCCAAGGACACGAGTTCTTGGGCCGAAGCAATCATCTCCGAACGTGAGGAACGGTTCTGATAGGCTGCCTATTTCTTCGATTCAAGTGCTCTCGCCAAGCGCTATCATCAGGAAGATGGATCCGCCAGGGTCGGGGCGATTTTTCGTGAACCCGAACGGCGGATAATTGTCTCTCACCTCACAGTCGTTGAGATGCGGTCCATGTTTGCCGGAAAGGTTAGGGCGGGGGTACTCACCCCGGTTCAAGCCAACGAACTGGTCGAGCGATTCAAAGCGGATATCGCCTCTGGAAACATCGAAGTGTTCGCAGTCACCGAGTTCGACTTTCTACAAGCCGAGAGCCTCATTGCTCGCTACGGCTTCAAGCAGCGCCTCCGCTCTCTCGACGCTCTGCAGTTGGCGGTTGCTCTTGACTTGCGTGAACAAGGTGTTGTCAAGACGATTGTTGCCGCACACAAGACCTTGGTCGAGGTCACCGCTCTTGAAGGATTGTCAGTCTTGAATCCAACGGCTTATTGAACACTCCCCACTCACCGCGAGTGGCAGGCCAACTTTCTTGTATGGCCTGCGCACAACAGTTTGACACCGCAGATGCCCTTGAAAATAAAAGGGTAGTGGGGCATACTCCCTTCGATGGCAGTGACTATTTTCCAGGATATTAAGGGTTCTCTCCGCCAGCTCTATCTGGACGACGAACGGGCCTGGCTAGTCGGCTTCAGCGGCGGCAAGGACAGTACCATGCTGGCGTCGCTGGTTTTCGATGTTGTCCTGTCCATCCCGGACACGCAGCGAAAGAAGCCGGTGTCCGTCCTTTGCACTGACACGCGCGTCGAGATTCCCGCGATTGCGGACATGATCGAAGGCGCACTGGACCGGATGCGGAAGTTCTCGCAACAGCACGATCTCAATATCGAAGCCAATTTGCTGAAGCCGACAATCGAAGAATCCTTTTGGGTTAACATCATCGGTCGTGGCTACCCGCCGCCCAACCGCACCTTCCGCTGGTGCACTCAGCGGATGAAGATTGATCCGGTCAACGTCTTCGTAAAGCAGCGCATCGGGCATTGGGGAGAGGCCATACTCCACCTCGGCGCACGCCGCGCAGAAAGCTCCACCCGGGCTCAGACGATGGCCGGTCGTGAAGCGCGGAATGGGTTGCGCCGGCATCCTGATTTGCCCCGCGTGTGGGTCTCCAATCCGATTGAGTTCCTGACCACGGAGGACGTTTGGGCCTACCTGCTCCAGAAACCCAACCCGTGGGGCGGTGACAACCTTCCCCTTTACAAGCTCTACGCCAGCGCCAGCAACGGTGAATGCCCCATCCAAATTGATACCAGCACGCCTAGTTGCGGCAACAGCCGGTTCGGCTGCTGGACATGCACAGTGGTTGACCGCGACAAGGCCAGTGAAGGACCGGTGCTCGGGCAGGTGGACGAAGTGTTGCAGCAGTCGATCGTTCACGCGGTGCATCTGTTCCCAAAACGAGTCGGGGGCTTGGAGCAAAAAGCGGCGCAAAGTCTGCGGATCCCGGAAGCTCGGCAGCCCGGTCAGGTACTGGAAGGTGCCGTTGGAACGCAAGAATGACGCGGCTTCCAGGCGATCCAAACCCAGCACCAGGGGGTATACCAGAGCGAGTATCATTTGAGACAAGCTGTAGCGGTGATTCCGCCTGGGGTAGCTCAAGTGCGGGGCCAGGAAATCGCGCAGTTGCAGCAGTTAAAGAAATTCGTGGAAGAAGTAGATGCCACCGAAGTGTGTCAGACCCCTATGATCACAGGCGATTCTAATATTTCGTGGCGATCTGCGCATCCTGAGCATTACCTCACCAAGAGTTAGGTAAGGCTCAGGATACCAAAATCGCTTCCGATGGACGCCAATCACCCTTTTGAGGGACGTCCCACGAGGCAGAATGCGCCGGATTCAGGTCATACAGCAACCGCAATCTCGCGCGGAAGATGCCTGTTTGGATACGTTGTCTCAATCTGTGGTTCCTCGCCCGGTATGACTTTGGTAAACTTATACCGGGATGCGAGGGGACAGCTAATCCCCCATTTTTACAGGCCAGTGGCCGCAGGGCAAAGTGAATTATACACTGATTTTGAATCGAAACCGTTGCATCGCCTGCATTCTTATTTTGGGCGGATGCCTTGCTGTCTCTGCAATGAGTTCTGGTGCTAAAGTGCGGTGGCTCGTTTATTATTCGGACAAGGCATCTCCCGACGCTTTCCGCGAATATCAGGTTATTGTTCTTCAAAGCGAAAACTACCCGGCTCTGCGGCCACGAGTCGGGCGGGGGAAAACCCTGCTCGGCTATCTGAGCTTGGGGGAAGTGGAGCAAGACCGGGAATACTTCGCCGATGTCAAAGCAGAAAAGATTTTGTTACAAGAAAATGAAAACTGGAAGGGAAGCTATTTTGTGGATCTCCGCGATCCCCGCTGGACGAAGCGCGTTCTCGATCAGTTGATTCCTGGAATCCTGCGCCGGGGCTTTGACGGTTTGTTTTTCGACACATTGGACAACGCCCCGCACCTCGAGCAGACGGATCCTGATCGCTACCGCGGCATGACCGCAGCGGCGGTCAGCCTGGTGCGCGCCATACGCCTGCGGTATCCCGGAATCAAAATCATGCTGAACCGGGCGTATGAGATTCTGCCTCAGGTCGAGCAGCAGATTGACATGGAACTCGGTGAGTCGGTCTTTGCCGATTACGACTTCGGGACCAAGACCTATCGGCTGGGGCAGCGGGACCCCTACCGGGAACAAGGGAAGATCCTCCCGGCAGTTCAGAAGCGGCGTCCAGGGCTGAAAATCTTCACACTGGATTACTGGGACCCTGCGGACATCGCCGGAGTTACCCGCATCTACCGCGAACAGCGGGCCAACGGCTTTGAGCCGTACGTTGCAACTGTCGAGCTGGACCGCATCGTGCGAGAACCCCGCGAGGAATCTAAGCCGTGAACACCCGCTTCGTCTGGAAGAGACTCCTCTTGCTTGCTCTGCTCCTGGTTTTACGAGTTCCAGCGGACGCAGCACCGGCTGGCCAGCCGCTGCTCCGCACCGTCCTGGCACTCTATGACAGCTCGGAAGAGAATTTGATTCTCCCTACGCCCATCCATCAATTGGTAGAGATGCCCCTCAACCACCTCGGACTGGTCGTCCGATACCGCGACATTAACCGGCCGCTTCCACCCCTCCAGGAGTTGGGGGATGTGCGCGGTATTCTGACGTGGTTTGAGTCAAACGCCATGGCGGACCCACAGGGCTTCATTTCCTGGGCGGAGGCGGCCATAGATGCCAGGAAAAAGTTTGTCGTCCTGGGGACCTTCGGCGTCAGCCAGGATCTACAGAAACGCACGACTCCTTCATCGGCGGTTGACCACTTTTTGGCCAAGCTGGGTCTGCGAAGCGAAGGCGGCTGGAATTTCGTCACCTACGACATGAAGATTGCCTATAAGGACCCTTCGATGGTCGAGTTTGAGCGCCGGCTGGATGGCGTGCTGCCAACGTTTGAGGGGATAAAGAACATTGATAGCCACGCAAAGTCCTATTTGATCCTCCGCCGGGGGTCGAACCCGGATTTGGACAACCACCTCGTAGTCATCGGACCCAACGGCGGCTATGTCGCTGGTGGATATACCCATTATTCCAACGCAGCGTCTGAGCGGCTCGAGTGGTACCTCAACCCCTTCGAATTTTTCCGCCTTGCTTTTGGTACTGACGATCTTCCCAAGCCGGACGCCACCACGCTTTCAGGCCGCCGCACCTTCTATAGCCAGGTGGACGGGGACGGCTGGAGGAATTCGACCGAGATCAGCAGCTACCGGAATTCCCGGAACATGGCGGCGGGAGTCATCCTTAATGAGGTGATTCAGGTGTTTCCGGATCTTCCCGTCACCGTTGCGCCGATTGCGGCCGACTTGGACCCCAAGTGGGCAGGGACTACTGAAAGCTTGCGTGTAGCCAAGAGATTCTTTGCATTGCCGAACGTTGAGGCAGGCAGCCACACCTACAGTCACCCGCTGGATTGGGGATATTTCGCCCATCCCGCTAGCAACACCAGTGGTGGCGGATTACTGGCCAGCCTACAAAAGATATTTTCGCGAGGCAATGAGACCGATAACGACTCTTACGCCCAAAGCACGGATGCTTCCGGAAAGCGCCGCTATGAATCGCCGAGAAGTTTTTCCGCACATCCTTTTAACTTGAAGGAGGAGATCGAGGGCTCCATCGCTTTTATTAACACCCTGTTGCCTCCCGGAAAGAAGGTCGAGGTGTTGCAGTGGTCCGGCAATAGCATGCCGTTCGAGGCAGCCGTGGCGGCGACGCGGGCCGCCGGGATACGCAACATCAACGGAGGCGACACGCGCTTCGACCTGCAATATCACTCCTATGCCTGGGTAGCACCGCTGGGGCGGCAGCTTGGCGCACAGCGCCAAATCTTTGCCTCTACCAGCAACGAGAACACCTACACCAACCTGTGGACGGACAGCTTCTTTGGTTTCAAGAATCTCGTGCAGACCCTCCGCAATACCGAATCTCCCAGGAGGATCAAGCCCCTCAATGTCTATTACCACATGTACTCAGGCCAGAAGCTTTCCAGCCTGAACGCGGTCTTGGACAACTTGAACTATGCCCGCACCCAGGAGATCATCCCCGTTACTACCAGTCACTACGCGGCCATCGCCGATGGGTTCTATACCACGCGGATCATTCCGCTTGGCGAACACCGCTGGCAGATCGAGAACCGCGGCGCTCTCGAAACCATCCGCTTCGACCGGGCTGCATCCCTCACGGTGGACTTCGCGCGGTCCCATGGGGTGATCGGAGAGCGTCGCTACCAAGACAGCCTTTATGTGGCCCTCGACGAGGCCGACGCCGCGCCAGTGATTGCCCTCCAAGACCGCCAGCCCGCCGGCCAGATGCCGCAGGCCGAGCAGCCGTATCTGGTGCAGTCCCGCTGCCCAGTGTGGGCGGTGCGCCAGGAGGCCGGCTTGTTCCGCTTCAGCGCACAAGGCTTTGGCCGATGCGACATGGTTTGGAAAGTCCCCGGGGCGGGACGATTCGGGGTCCGGGTCCTGCACGGAAAAACAGTAAGAAAGGAGCTCCAGCCAGAAGCAGGCAAGGACGGCCTGCTGTCTTTCGAAGTGGGTCCCTCCCCGCTTGACCCGCTCGAAGTCACCGTGAGGCGTCTGCAAGGTTTGCCATGAAGCACTACCACTACATCGTTTTGGCGATCATCGTGGCGGCGGGCCTCAGCGCCAGCTTCTGGCTCCTTCCTCGAAAGCAGGAAATCGCGCTGATGTACTTCAAGGGCCACCAGTTGGAAGCCGCCCGGCGGGCCTCTCAGGTTCAGGCGTCCGGGCCTCTCTCCATCTCGGACGCGAAACTCCGGTCGGAGTTGTATCTGGCTTTAGGCGATGTGGACCAGGCGGTGTCCTTGCTGGAGCGCTTTGTTAGCCAAAATCCAGGGAACCTGGATGCTCTCCGCCGGCTGGGCACGTACTACCAATATGCGCAGCGCCCGACTGACTATATCCTGACTCTCGAAAAGATCGCCGCCTCGCAGCCGTCGGAAGCCGTCTTGCGAGAGCTTTCCGAAATCTATAACTTCACCGCCCGGTACGAAAAGCAGATCGCCGCCCTGGAAATCCTACTGGAACACTATCCTAAGAACCCCAAGGATTTCCTGGACTTGGCGGGCTTGCAGGCAACCCGTGGCGTAAAGGCCGACGCAGTCACCACCTTGCAGCGGTTTGAATCCCGTTACCCACGCGCCATCACAGCTAGTACGGTGGAACTATTGGTCAGTCTGCTGCTCGATAATGGGAGGGCCGAGGAGGCGTATACGCGAGCTTCCTCCTGGCTCTCGCAGCAGCCCAATACGGAAACCGCTGCCCGCTTTGCCGATCTTTTTCATTTTAAGGGCCAGCCAGCCCCCGCCTTGCGCCTTTTGCAGCCCTTTGAAAAATTTGCCGATAACGATCCGTACTTGCTAGCCGAACTAATCCAGGTGCAGATCGCCAATGGCCTGTCAGAGGCGGCCTTTGACCGCTTGAAGCGCCTCGACTCCGAAAAGCGGCTTCCCGATGATCTCTTCGAGTCTTTCATAGACCTCTTGCTGACGCGGAATGAAACGGCTCTGGCCATCCGGGCGGTTCAAGAAAGAGGTTTCAGCCTCCTGCCCGGTTGGTTGCTGGCAAACCTAGCGGACGCCACAGTGGCCGCCCATCGTGCGGACTTCGCACAACAGATGGTTGCTGTCGTGGGAGAAGAATTCCTTGCAAGCCATCCTGTCCTTGCCGGCGAACTGGCTCTGCTTCGCGGCGACCAGGGAGCTGCGGGACGCTGGATCACCATAGCGGAGAGAGCCCACCTCCCCATCGAGCAAAAGGTCGCTTTGGCGGAGTTGTACGACCGGGTTGGCCGGCAGCAGGATGCCTTCGATCTGTTGGTCCGTCTGGCTCCTCTCGACGAAACCCCGGAAGCGGCACTCACCGATTTGGCCCAGCGTTACCTTAAGCTGCGCAGGGCCAAGGAGGGGTTGGTTCTATTCGAGAAATTGCGTTCGAGCCGACCCTCTTCGAAATTCTATCCCGGCTGGGCCCTGCTCGCTGCGGGCATAGGAGAGGGAAAAGCAGTAAGGGCCTGGCTGGACACCGCTGACGGGAAAAAAGCTGGCAATCAGCTTCTCACGGACCTCTATTATCTCGCGAATGAAAGCAGTGAGCCGACCCTGGCCTTGGCGACCGCCGAGAGGCTTTATGGCAACCGCGGCGGAGGAAACGAGCGACTGCTGTTGGCCAAAGCGCTGGTGGCTGCCGGGCGTCCTAGCGACGCGCTGCCGCACCTGCGTGTGTTGCTTCCCGGCGGCTCTGACGAGGAAACCGCATACGCGGAAGCTTTGTCCGCCGCGCTTGTGAAGGGGGCGCCGGTTGGCGAGGAACTGCACAAGTTTTGGGCGCAAAAGCTGGTGGAACCCGGCTTAACTGACACACGCCGCGAGGAAGCGGTCTATGCTCTCTTGGACCTGAAGGCATACTCCACGGTGCTTCCTACGCTGGCGGAGTGGGCACGGAGAAAAGGCGATCCTTGGTTCTCGGGATATTTAGAGGCTGCGGTCCAGGCAGGGCGAAAAAACGAGCTGATCGCTTTCCTGCAAAAAGAGTTGGACCGCACAGATCTTTCCCAGGAAACGAAAGAAACTCGCCTGTACGCTCTGATGGATCAGGGAGCGGATGGCGCCGCCCTGCCCTATCTGCGGCGCTTTGCCGAAACCTACGGCGACAACTGGGTGTTCGCATACGAAGACGCTCTGCGCAAGCTGGGCCGCCGCGAGGAACTGCTCGCCTTCTGGAAAGTTCACGCGGCGCGAGCCGGTCTTCCCAACTCCGAAAGACGGTCCATGGTGGACCGCATGTTGGAGGAGGGCCAAAAGGGACTCGCCGAAAAAGCTTTGCTCGAGCTGGCACGCGACGCCCCGCCGGAGAGCCGCGATGTATCTCAGCTTCTCTTCCTCTGGGGTCCTCGCCCCGCGCCTCCGGCGCTCAATTGGCTGGAAGCCCGAGCCCGCTCGTCTTCCGGCGCTGAGCGGGCGGCTTGGATGAACCATCTGACCAATGCCGGCGCGCCCCGACGTGCCATTGCCGTCATGGCGGGCCAGGAACCTCCCACACGCAGCGCGCTTCTGGACGCCTACTTAGACGCGCTGGTCTCGGCGCACGACGGCACCGCCTTGTCGACCGTCCTGGATCGTACGGTCAGCCTCGAAAACGATCCGCAGCGCCTACGGCGCTTTAGCCGCCTAGCCCTGGAACTTGAACAGAACACCGTCGCCCGGAAGGTTTACAGCAAGTTGCTTTCTCTTGCGCCTAGAGACCCGGAAGCGCTCCGGCGGATGGGCGCTTTGGCATTCTCCGCCGCCGACTACTCCGCAGCGAAGAGCTACCTCGCGAGCTACCTGAGCTTGGGCGAAGGAGACTATGAAAGCAATTATTATTACGGCGAGTTATTGATCCGCGAAAAAGGCCGTGTTGCCGCAAGAATTTACTACGGACGCGCTTTGCGGCAGATCGAGCGCTCCTCGCAGACGGCTTTCGCTCCAAGGGTCACACGGGCGCTACTGCTGCATAGAATGGGCCGCACGGAGGAATCCCTGGCAGCCTTTGAGACTCTGCTCAAAGAGCGGCCCAAGGACAAGAACCTGCGCGCCGACTATGTAACGATCCTTCTTGACCAGGGCCGCCGGGAGGCCGCGCGGCGGGTTCTCTCGATGCAGTAACAGGGAAAACGGGAAAATTGGCTGAGACGCGACGATGGGAAGACCGATAAACCACGAAGGGGGCGAGAGACTGCAGGGCTGCAGGTGCACAGCCCGAATGGCGGCGGCCTTCGCTTTGTTTTTCTCCCTGGCCGCCTTCGCCCGCGCGGATGAAATAACCGTCCGGACCGAAGTCACGCCGGAGGCGGCGCGAATTATCTTCACATGGCTGGAGCCCGTGAGCTTCCAAACTTCGGTGATGGGACGGGAGTTGGTGCTTCAGTTCGAGCGCGCCATCGAGGCTCCGCAGATCGAGGGGCTTTCCAAACAGGCTCCGGCCTGGATTGAGGGAGCAAGCGCCGGTTATGACACGGTGCTGCTGCTGGCCAGCCGTGATGTGGACTACCATGTGGAGGGCGTGGGCAACGAAGTCATTGTGTCGCTCGCAACCTCCGTCTCAGCCGTTCTCCCTTCTTCTGGGGAAGGAGAAGCGGCCCAGCTACGGTTGGATCTGCTACAGGCCCGGTTGCTTTCCGATACCGGGCAGGAAGCCAAGGCTCTGCAATCGTTACGGCAATTGGCAGCAGAACACCCCAAAAACGTCTCGGTGCTGGCCGGCCTAGCCGACATTGAGAATCGTCTGGGCCGTTGGCAGCGGGCTGATACTCTCTATCGCCAGGCGCTTCAGTATGAACCCAGCAACCAGGACCTGCTCCAGGCCCGAGCTGGCTTGTTGCGGGAGAAAGCGCCAAGAGTCCAGGTCGAAACCGAACGAAAGATGGTGGAGAACCGCCAACGGGAGCAGATCGTTCACACTGCGGGACACGGTTTCCTCGCTTCCAATCTTCGGATCGGTTTTGTTTTGGATCAGAACTTTCTCGATGTGAAACAAATTCGCAGCGCCGACGGGAAGGTCGGTTCCTTCGCAGGTTTCCGGCAGCGCGGAGAGGTTTATCTGGAGAAGGATCTTGAGAACGGCTCATGGATTCGAGGCTCTCTCTTTGCGGGCCGGTCGGACGTGGGGTTGGGTTTTGAGTACGCCGCACGGGACACGCGGGGCGAATCCGGGCTGCGGCTCGATTTCCGGCGCCCCTACTGGGAGTTTATTGAAGGGGTAGTAAATGGAGGCATGCGGGACCGGTTGGAGTTCCGCCGCCGACACCGTCTGCTGCCGCGCCTGTCCGGCAACTTAGCGGCCGCGCTCAACCGTTATGGAATCGCCGGCGACAGCGACGCAGCAATCTCTCTGGCGTTGGAAAGCAGCCTCAGTTACACTGTGACGATGTCCAGGCCCCTGGTGGCAGTAGAGTATTACTTTGACGGTGAATCGCGACGCTCCCTCCACATGCGGATAGGCACTGATGGCTCTCGGTTTGCCCCTCTACCTTTAGTAAGCCGAGAAGTGCACGCTTTTCAGGTGGTCGTGGCCAATCCAATCGGCCGCCACCTTCGGGCAGAGGGGTTTGCTGGCTTCGCTTGGGACCTGTTGGGCGGCCAAGGACGTTTCTATGGAGGAAGGCTGGCCTATGACACGCGTCACTTGGGTGCCCAGGTCTGGTTCGACCGGAGGCTGTACACAGTCCTGACTTCTGAAAAGGTCCGTCGGCTGGCCGCCTCTTTCTTCTGGCGCTTTTGACGAACTGGGGAATGACTGAGAATCACACCCTGATGTCACCTCTAAAAGAGAACGCCGGAGCACCTGCGGCCAGATGGTTGGGGCTGCGCCGTTCGGCGCTAATCGAGATCGGGCTGTTTTTGGCAGCAACACTAACGGTGGATTTTCTCTTTTTTGACGGAACTCGCTTCCGCCATATCGCTCCGCATCCTTTCTGGATTCTCATTCTTCTCATTGCCGTTCAGTACGGGATCAACGAAGGCTTGGTGGCAGCAGTGGCCGCGAGCGCCGCTTTCCTGATCCGCAACTTGCCGGAACAGACATTCTCGCAAGACATGTACGACTATCTATTCTCCGTGACCCTCACACCGTTGATGTGGCTCGTGGCCGCCCTAGTCTTCGGAGAACTGCGCCAAAGGCAAATCCGAGAGCGGGATCGCCTGCGCACCGAACTCGCCACCGCCCAGGATCGTGAGGAGACCATTGCCGCTGCCTATCAGCGGCTCAGCCGCGCCAATGATCAGTTGGAGACCCGCCTCGCCGGCCAGGTTCGCACCGCAATTGCGTTGTCGCAGGCCGCTAAGGCCATTGAAAAGCTGGAGCCGAGCGAATTACTCTTCGGCGTGGGGGACGTGGTCCGCGCCGTCTTAATGCCGGAAAAGTTCTCGCTCTACCTGCTCAGCAAGGAATCACTGGATGTGACCATCGAGGAGGGTTGGAGCGCCGACGACAGATTCTCCAAGAGTTTCGCTCCAGACGCCCCGATCTTCCAAGAGCTGATTGGCCGCCAGAGAATCCTGTGCATCGCCAACTCGGACGACGAACGGATTCTGGGCGGCGAGGGCGTTCTGGCAGGCCCGCTGGTTAGTCCGGAGTCCGTAGAAATGGTGGGAATGCTGAAAATCGAGCGGATGGGATTCCTCGATCTGAACTTCACCAACGTGCAGACCTTCAAGCTCATCTGCGAATGGATTGCGACTGCCTATACCAATGCCCTGCGCTTTCGGGCCGCCCGTTCCGAGAGCGCGCTCAGCTATCAAACTTCGCTTCTCTCCTACGGTTTTTTGCTGCGCCAAACGGCTTTCCTCAGCGAGTTGGCTAAACTGGTCCAATTCAATCTTTCCATGATCATTCTCAAACTGGACAACCCCGATGAATTGACCAAGGAGGATCTGGACCTGATCCCAGCGGCGGTCGGCCAGACCGCGAAGCAAACCCTGCGCCGAAGCGATCTGGTGTTCGACTATGAGCGCACCGGCTCGGAGTTTGCCATCGTGCTGCCGGGTATCCCCTCGGAAAATATTCATATCATCACCGACAAACTCCTGGCCGGATTGAGAGCCAACCTGCAAGAGAAGACAGCCCATGCCCGATTCTCCCTAGTAGTCCAGGATATTCATAAAGAGGAGAGGGAAGCCGAAAAGTCTTACGTATTCCTCTCCGACGATCTGTTCCGGCAGCAAACGGAATCTCTGATCCATCTGGCTAAGAGAATTGGATTCGACCTTTCCATGATCGCGTTGCGTGTGGAAAACATCGATGCTCTGTCCGAAGAAGAATGCCACCGAATCCCCGATGCGGTGGGCCGGGCCATCCGGAAGGTTCTGCTTCCGGATGATCGGGCCTGCGCCTATCAACGATCCTATTGGGAATTCATGATTGTCCTCCCGGCCATGCCGATCGAGACGGTCCAGAATGTGGGTGCCCAACTGGTGGACGACTTGACGAGCCACCCGGACATCCCGACCAGCGACGCCCGCTTCACATTCACGATCCAGGTGATGCACAACCCCAAAAGACTGGAGATTGCCAGTGTCTGAAGTATTCAAAGCCGCTGTCGGGGAAACGCAACCACCAGATCCACGACTCGGGAGCGCTTTTGAAACTGGCATCGCGGCTTTGGGTACTGTGGCCCTAGAATGCGCAACGCTGAAGCTCTTCCACGACGGAAGGATCCCGCCCGCCGCAGCCGTCGCGGTTCATGTGACGGTAGTGGCGGCCATGGGGAAATGGGTCTATCGGCTGCGAAGATCCGAACGGGATCTGCGCCTTCCGATGCTGCTGGCCACTACGACCGGACTGCTGGGCCCGATCGGTGCCACTGGAACGCTACTGACTCTTGGTCTGTACGTGCTGTATGCGCGTTCATCCACTTCGTTTAGAGAATGGTACGAGGCGCTGTTTCCGGAGGAGGACTCCAAATTCAGCGCCTACCTCGCCGAGCAAATCGCCTCCGGCCAAGGCGAGGCCGCCGTGCGGACGGGGGTGGCTTCTTTCCTGGACGTTCTCTCCTTTGGCACGCTGCAGCAAAAGCAGACGGTCATTACGCTGATTGCGGATCACTTCCAGCCGTCTTTCGCCCCTGGTTTGCGGCGTGCGTTGAACGACCCCAACAATGCATTGCGGGTCCAGGCGGCGGCCGCGATTGCCCAGATCGAAAACAACTTCCTGGCGCGCTCTCTGGAGCTGAGCGCAGTAGCGCGGGAGAGCCCAGGCGACCCTATCGCGCTGAAGGCGCTGGCACGCCACTACGACGACTACGCCTATACCGGAATTCTGGACGGCAAGCGCGAGCAGGACAGCTGGGAAAAAGCTTTGGAGGTGTATCGCCAATACCTGAAGCTGCAACCCGGCGATTTTGAGGCGCGGCGTTCAATAGGTCGCATCCAGTTTCGCATGGGGAAGTTCAGCGAAGCCGCTGCCTGGCTGGAGGAGTCCCTCCGAGAAGGAATCTTCTCTCCGCAACTCTTGATGTGGTACCTGGAGTGCCTGTTCCGGCTTGGCCGCTTTGAGGAGCTGCGTCGACTGGCGCGAAGTCATTCCGGCAATCTTGAGGCAAGCGGGGAACTGCCGATTCAGGCAGTGAAGGCTGTGGCACTGTGGGCGGGTATGGGCTCCGACGCAAGCGTCGTCCCGGTGGAAGGAAGAGAATGAACGAAAGAACCCCGGAGGCCGATGTCTGCCTGATTCTGGAGGGAACCTATCCCTATGTCTCCGGAGGGGTTTCCACATGGACCCAAGATCTAATCCTTGCCCAGCCGGATATGAACTTTCATTTGGTCGCGCTGTTGCCCGTTCAGGCCGACCTCACCCCACGGTACCGGATTCCGGACAATGTCGTCGGCATCACGCATGTCGTCGTCCAACGCCTGCCGCCCGGCAGACCGTCGCTGCCGCAGTCCGATAAGCTGTTTGAAAGATTGCAGGAGCCTCTGTTGCGGTTGCAGTCGCACGGGGGACTCGCCGAGGTGGCCGCGGTCCTGGAGTTGCTCGCTCCCCACCGTTCACGCCTGGGAAGCCGGTTGCTGCTCAACTCCCTGGACGCGTGGGAGATGCTGCTGCGTATGTACCGGGCGAGCCAGCCGGAGAGTTCTTTCCTCGACTTTTTCTGGACCTGGAGGGGGTTACTCGGAGGGCTGTATTCCATACTGCTCGCAGATCTTCCCAAGGCGCTCGTCTATCATGCCATCTCCACCGGCTACGCCGGCTTGATGGTCGCTCGGGCGCATCTGGAGACTGGAAGGCCTGTGCTGGTGACCGAACACGGCATTTACACCACGGAGCGCCGCATCGAAATCTCCATGGCGGACTGGCTATATGAAGCACAGCCGGGCGGCCTCCAGATCGATAAGCCGGGCCGCAGCCTGAAAGATCTCTGGGTGGATACCTACGTCAGCTACTCTCGCGCCTGTTACGATGCCTGCAGCCGGATCATCACGCTCTACGAAGGCAACCAGCGGTCGCAAATCGAGGACGGCGCCGCCCCGGAGAAGCTGGCGATTATTCCGAACGCCATCGATGAGGAGCACTATTCCGCAGTCCGTCCCGCTTCCGGACCGCGTCCACCCACCGTCGCCCTGATTGGCCGAGTGGTACCCATCAAGGACCTTAAAACGTTTATCCGAGCCGTCGGCATTTTGCGTGAGATCGTTCCCGATCTGGAAGCGTTGATTCTGGGGCCCACGGAAGAGGATCAGGACTACTACAGGGACTGCAAGACTCTGGTTAGCCACTTGGCGCTCCAGCGTACGGTGAGCTTTGCCGGAAAGGTCAATCTTCTGGACTACCTCGGCCGCATTCACGCCATCGCGCTGACCAGTATCAGTGAGGCCCAACCACTGGTCATCCTGGAGGCGGGCGCGGTCGGGATTCCTACGGTGGCCACCGACGTGGGAGCATGCCGCGAGATGATCTTGGGAAGGCGGCAGGAGAGCCCGGCGCTAGGCCCCGGCGGAGCGGTGACGCCTCTGTCCAACCCCACCGCTACGGCGCAGGAACTGGCGAAGCTCCTGACGGATCGCGAATGGTATCATCGGTGCAGCCGTGCGATCCGGACGCGCGTTTCTCTTTATTACAACAAGACTGATCTGAACCGGAGCTACCGGGAACTCTATGAAACGTACCGTGCTGTGCCGGGACCAGCCCTCTCTATCGGAGGCAAAGTCTAATGGCGGGCATTGGCTTCGAGTTGCGCAAGCTTACACAGCGGGACGACCTGCTCGGCGTCCTGCAAGGATATGCGCACTCAGCTCTGGCGTCGACGGGACCGTGGCTCTTCACGATCCTCTCTCTGGGCGGCATCGTCATGTATGGATCGCGGGTCGCCCCGCCCGAACAATTGTCCGCATTTCGACTGATCGTCATCTACAACTTCGCCTTCTCGTTGGTCCTATCCGGGCCGGTCATCATGGTGGCGACCCGCTCCCTGGCGGACTCGATCTATGCCAAGAACGTAGAGGACGCGCCCTCCTTGATGCTTGGCAGCTTGGTTCTCCTTTACGCAACTCAGGTGTTTCTCGCCGGCCCTTATTACCTGTTCTTCGTCCGGCTGGACACAGGAACCCGCCTCGCCGCGCTGGCAAATTTCTTCCTTATCTCGGGAATCTGGCTGGTCAGCACATTCCTGACCGCTTTGAAGGACTACATCTCCATCACACGTTCCTTTGCCGTCGGCATGCTTCTGGCAATGGGGGGAGCGACACTGTTCGCGAACAATTCGACCGCCGGGATGCTGGTAGGATTCAGCGGTGGCCTCGCCTATATCTTGTTCTCCTTCATCGCCCGTATCTTCTCGGAGTATCCCTATAGGGTAATCCGGCCCTTCCGGTTCCTCAGCCAGTATGCGAAATATTGGGAGATCGGCCTGGCAGGGCTGCTTTACAACGCGGCTATCTGGGTGGATAAATGGGTCATGTGGCTGAGCCCCAACCACGAGACCCTAGTCACTGGCATGGTCTCTTATCCCGACTACGACAGTGCCATGTTCATGGCCTATCTTTCCATTGTCCCGTCCATGGCCGTCTTTGTCTTCAATGTGGAAACGGGCTTCTTTGAAAAGTATATCCGGTTTTATCGCGACATCCAGCGACATGCCACTTACGCCAGGATTGAGCGAAACCACAAAGAATTGATCCATACTGTGGTGGGCAGCACCCGGAACCTGATTATCTTGCAGGGGTGCATTTGTTTTGTGACCATACTGCTGGCCCCTCGGATGTTCTCCCTGCTGAATCTGAACTTCCTGCAGCTCGGCATGTTCCGGTTTGGAGTGATGGGAGCGTTTTTCCATGTCCTGTTCCTCGTTATGACCATACTCCTTTCCTACTTCGACCTGAGGCGCATGGCGATTGTCATCTACTCCATCTTTCTCGTAACCAACATGGCCTTTACATATGGGAGCATGCGAATGGGCTTTGCTTATTACGGTTACGGCTACTTTCTCTCTACCTTGGTCACCTTTGTCGCTACCTTCAGCATTACTGCGCATTTCCTCGCCCAACTCCCCTACCAGACGTTTGTCCGCAACAATACCTCCATAGGATAATCTTCTTGAATTTCTCCTTGAGAGTCCTTGGCATGGGATTGGGAACAAGTGCGTGGAATCGTCGATGCGACTGGCTGTCGTTCGCCAAAATTAGATCGTGTCATCATTGGAATCTCTCTCAGGCATAAAGCCGCGTAAATATCATCCAGATTTGCGGTCTCGGTCACGACGGCCTTCCGCTACCGCCGGATCGTAACAAGGGAGATGCTTGTGGTATGAGTTTCTCTTTCGAGACGGCGAAATGGGACAACTCTTCCTTCGGCGGGAAATGATGCAGACACCGGAATCAACAGTTGGGATATTGGGTTAGCCGATGCTGGGCTATGCTGCGCGCCGCTCATAGCGGCTGTGCAAACCGCCCACCTGTGGAATCGCAACGATCTCACCTTGGCTCATGATCACCCGTGATTCCGGAGCGTCATTCGCCAATGCCAGGTGCGTCCGCGACCGTGATAGTAGACAAAATTGCTGTGCTTCGCCAAAACTAGATCGTGGGCTCCGCAACAAATTAACCGGCGAAGTTCTGTGTGGTTATCGGTAGAAAGCTGGCCTGCGCCCCTGGTCTCCTGCAATCGTTTTTTGGACTGGCCCCCAAGAATGAGACAATTGTAGATGATATTGAGGATGCCAAAGCCCCAAGTTTCAATCACGTTCAATTGACCTCAACAGGGTTCCCGTAAGGCATTGAAACCCAAGTAGTTGAAAAAAGGCACCTTCTGGAACGGCAGAAATCGGTTTGGGGTGCAAGAGGTCCCGAGTTCAAATCTCGGCGGCCCGACCAAATTTTTCAATCAGATACATGCGATTTTTGGCGCGGCCGAAAATCCGCTGTAGATGATTTTGTAGCTAAGATTTCCTCAAAGTTCATTTCTCCCCAAAAGAGGCTCTCCTGCCCACTGTACGATCTTATAGTCGGGTGAGAATCTTAAATTTCAACACATTAGGGTCATTCTTCTTTTTCAAGACCGCATTCATCAGAAATGGGATAACGATGTCGGTGATAGAATTTTCTTATTTCTCGTTTGAGAGAGCCGAACCGACCGACTGTCACGACGGTGCGGAGCGGTTTATCTACTCGCCGCGACTGGCGTCATTGTGGTACATTGCCCACCGACACTTAGCTAGGGAACCTGTGGTACTTCCATGAGTTCTGCTCCTCCCCATAAGGGACCATCCATCGATAAGGTCCGAGCATCGCGCGAAGGCCACGCATACCACGAAGCTTGGGCGGCGCGTGTGGCACTCGAGCTTCTTGTCCCCTCAACCATGCTCAAAGCCATCGCGCTGGAGGGATTCTCAGCCGAGGATGCGCCTGGTATGTCGGCCGAAGCGACGGAGATCGCGGACCTCGTTCGATACCGAGGTGCCGTCAACCTTGAATCGGCCTCGGCCGTCGAAGTTGTGCAGTTCAAGTATTCAATTGCCCAGGCGGCCGTGCCTATGCGCGCTACCAATGTCACAAGCACACTCGTCAAGTTCGCGAAAGTCGATAATGATTTCATTGGCCGTGCCAGTCGTGCGAAGGTTGAGGCCGTGGTTAGTTACGAGCTTGTCACAAATCGACCCTTCCACCCAAGTCTCATATCAGCTATCGACGGGCTCCAACGCGATCTCTTATTGGAAGGGGACGCTGCAGCTCAGGCGGAGGTGATAAAGTCCGCGACCGGACTGATCGGTGGTGCGCTCACGAGCTTTCTTAGCCGTTTCAGCCTCACAGGCAACGGCCAACACATCTTGGAGGTCAGGGCGTCGGTCCATCGCACGCTTGCGGACTGGGGTGGTGCAAGCGATACCCTAACACAAATGAGGCTGGCCAACCTTCGTGATCTCGTAAAAGACAAGGCTGGAGCAGCAGGGCAGTATAACAACCTGATCGACCGCATCGCCGTACTGGCAGTATTGGGGGTGGCTCATGAGAGCGAACTCTTCCCGACGCCTGACTCGTTCCCTGCAATCGGTCTTGCGATCAAGCGGCCGATCGCCGATGACATCGCGTCTCAAGTTAGCCAAGGCGGCGCTCCGCTCTTGATTCATTCTGCGGGCGGCATAGGCAAGACGGTCCTGATGCAGGCCCTCGCAAAGCGGTTTGACGCAAGAAACGCGGTCGTCCTGTTCGATTGCTTTGGTGCTGGACGATGGCGCGACCCAGCGGATGGGCGTCACCTGCCCCAACGCGCCCTGCCCCACATCGCAAACCTACTCGCTGGACGCGGGCTTTGCGATATCCTAATTTCGAGCAGCAGCGTCGCAGACTTGGTGCGCGCGTTCCGCGAACGCCTCCTTCAGGCCGTTCGCGCACTCCGCAACATAGACTCTAGTGCCAGCGTTGTGTTGCTTTTGGATGGCATCGATCACTCGGCTCTGCAGGCGTCTGAAACCCGTTCAGAATCGTTCGCGCACCTTGTTCTTCAGAGCCTTTCAGTTTCCCCAATTGAAGGCGTTACGCTCATCGCGTCTTGTCGCACCGAGCGCCTTGACCTTGCGCGCGGCAGAGCCGATTGTCGCAAGGTCGGAGTACCGCCCTTCTCAACTGATGAAACCGCCCGTCTTGTGCTGGCACGGGAACCCGGCGCAACACCTGCGGAACTCGCGGCTCTCCATAACCGTTCCGGCCGCAACCCACGCGTCCTCGATGCCCTCCTGCGCCGGGGCCGGCCCTATGATAGCTTGGCACCTACTGGTGAAAGCGCTTCGAGCGGTGACGTCCTCGAAGAGCTGCTGGAGCGGCAGATCGCAGATGCACGACGTGAAGCCGTGGCACGCGGAGTGTCGGAAGCAGAAATTGATGCTCTTCTGGCTGGTCTTGCTCTTTTACCGCCACCGGTCCCACCGACCGAGCTCGCTATCGCCCAAGCGCTCCCAGTGGCCGCAATCGAGAGCTTCGCGTCCGACCTTTCTCCTCTTCTTGACCGCACTCCCCACGGCCTAATCTTCAGGGATGAGCCAACCGAGACTCTGATCCGACGACTGTTCAGAAATGACGAACTGAGTCGCCAAGCTGTCATCGAACGGCTCGAAGCACGGCAGATAGATTCAACCTACGCTGCACGCGCGCTGCCCCAAGTTTTAACCTCGCTAGGACGGACCGATGACCTCATCAAGCTGGCATTCGATTCGCGTCTGCCGGAAGCGGCCACAAGTCGCGTCGCGCAACGCGCTATTCGGCTGTCGCGTCTAGCGGCCGCCCTAGTGTCCTGTGCCTCCGAGAAGCGAACCGACGATCTCACAAGACTTCTACTCGAAGCGACTCGTGTTGCCGGCGGGCACGAACGATCTGATCGGTATCTTCAAGAGCATCCTGACCTGGTCGCGATCAGCGGCGATCCGGAGGCTATGCGGCGGTTGTTCGAATGCAGGACGGGTTGGCCCGGGGCTTGCCACGCCGCATTGGCAGTCGCGCATGCGTTCGCCAACGAAGCTGGCGAGGCTAGGAGGAACGCACGCCGGGCATTCGGCTGGCTCGAATGGCGGTCGAAACTCCCTGAACGGTATGAACCAAGGGAACGTGCTCGTACCGATGAGCAGGACCGCTTTGGGCCGGCTTATGTCGAGATCTTGGCCGGGAACATGGCCCGGGTTGCTCTCTGGACGAACCAGTGGCGTGAAGACTACGCCTACAAATTGTTTTCGAGGATCGTGGACCTGTTGGAACGTCACGGGGCTGTATCCGTACAGGTCCGCGCGCGAAGAGACAGAATCATTCGCCACGCTTCGCGCTGTCGTCTGAAATCACGGGCGCTGGCTGCGGCCCTCCTCCAGCACGCCGACCTCACGCCAGACGAGGAACAGCGTTTGATAAAACGACTCGCGCGAGAGTCGGCCGCTGCCGGGCCGGTGCCAAATGATTGGACGCAACCGTGGCGGGAGGCCGACCTTACCGATGCGCTCGTCGGTGCCGCGATGAAAGCGGTACGGCTGGGACTTAGGACCGAGGCCCGTACGATTCTTGACCGCATCGGTCTTGGCCGACCACGGCTCGACCAGTTCGACATATACTGGTCCCATAGTCCGGGCGTGGAGCGCTGGATCCTTTCGATTGCCATAAGGGCCGCTCTGGAGCAGCGCCCACCCAACCTCATGGACGTTGCCCCATACGAAATCGCCTCAGCAATCCGAGCGCGGAAACACTACGCAACCCCTGAAGCCTTCGAGGCCGCCGTCCAGGCGCTTTTACAGGATCCACCGGCAACTCGCTCGGGCAGACGGGCGAGACCAAAGAGCGGATTTGATTATAGGCAGCGCGAGGTGGCAAATCGGACTCTCATACATCGGGTGCGACCGCTGTTGCCCTATGCGAGCACGATTGCAGATCTGATCCGGGGCGGCAACGCCGAAGAGATCTTAGCGGCAACGCACAGCCGTCTGGCAGCAGACGTTGCAGCAACGAAGAACTACCCGTACCGAAACGGTCGGCGATACATCGCCCGGACTGGCTTTGATCTCTTGCTAACCGCGGCAGACGCCCTCGGCGTTCTGTCGCGGGAAATGGCGCAGCACCTCATCGAGTGGCTGATCCAATCCCCCTCAAAGCAGACCGACATGTGGATTTGGGTAATCTCCCTGCTATCGCGACGCGCAGAGACCCACAATGCCGCTTTGAATCTCGCACAACACACCTGCTCTATGATCCAATTAGATACGGATATCGACGCGCGGATCACCGCGCATGGTGGTCTCGCGAGGGCCGTATGGCGCGTTTCGCAAGCAGAGGCGAAAGTTTACTTCCGTCAAGGGTTGGACATTACCGACGCGATTGGCTCCGACGATTACGAAAGGGCCACCGGCTTGGTTGAGTTTGCAAGCCATTACGAAGGGCCCCCACTACCAGCGGATGTGGTCCACAACTTCGTCCGCATCTGTGAACTTAATATTCCGGGCGATGCAGAGAAGTTCGGGTGGGTCAACTTCGGCCACGCTCTGTCGCGGCTCAGTGGGGCAAACGCCCTCGCTCTCGTTGCAAGGCTCGCCGATCGCGAAAAGGGCGACCTGTCTTGGTCATTGCCACCACTCCTGACGGCTCTTGTCGAACGCAATCACTTGGACACTGAAATCGCCGCAGCTCTCATCGGCTTGGATGAACCTAATGAAACTTGGGGGTGGAGCCTGGCGGACTTCGCCAAATCTGTCCTTCCGAAGCTCCAACCTCCACAGAAAGATAAGGTTACAGATTTTCTTCTGCGCGAGATCGACCGGCAGTACCTTGCCTCTCCACCGCGCGAGACGCTGGATCAACTTTCTGCCCTTGCGGAGTTCCACCTGCTGCCGGGCTCAGCCTCGCTGGCGCGCCTCGCTCAGCTACGCGCCGAGGCCGAAAAACTTCGGGAAGCACCGCCAACGGCTTCTTCCAAGCCACCCTCAGTGATATCAGACGATAGCAACGAGTTGGCAGAGAACACAGAAATAGCTTCTGTCGATTTTGGCAACTCGGCGGCGATCGATGCGGCCCTTTTTAAGGAACAGAACGACAAGTTCGAACGCCGGTCCGGGAAGTTTCTGGTACGCCTTCGGGAGCGGATCCGAAAGGTCGACGACCAACTCCGCTTTCTGCGCGCCGTATCCGAAGCAAAAGTTCCGAGCCTCTCCGACAAGCTTTGGGCTCTGGCTGACGAAGTGAGCACGTGGCGGAAGCAATCGGCAGCCATCGACGATGAAGTACCAAAGCTCGCAATAGATCTCGGAGTGCGTCACGCCCTAGAACTCATCGGCCCGAAATGGGAGTCGTCGTATGCTTTGAGACAACTCATTCAGTTCTCAGGACGGCCCGGCTCGGAGTTAGTTCCGAGTATAATCGCGGCGCTGCGGGATCGCGCGATCGAAGTGAGCGGTGCCACGTGGCTAGAGTTCGCCTGCATAATGGCGCGGAATGCGAACGCCGAAGCAATCCGTTCTGCGCTGGAGCGGTTTGTGTCGTTGTCGGCCCCTGATTTGCCCGATGATCTGGGAGATGGGCCCTGGAGAACCGACCTCGCGCTGGACGGTGATCCTGCCCACGCCGTCGCTGGCTTGCTGTGGTTCCGGCTCGGTTGCCCTGATGCAAGTGGCCGCTGGCGCGCCGCCCATGCGGTTCGGCGCCTTGGCAATTTGGGCCGGACTGATGTCCTCGACGTTCTGGTCCGCCACCTCAATGCACCCGACGCCGGCCCCTTTCAGGACCGGAAACTGCCGTTCTTCAGGCTGCATGCGAAGTTGTGGCTGCTCATCGCTCTCGCCCGGCTCGCGGGGGATCAACCGGAGGCCGTCTTGCCATTTAAGCTGGTCTTTGAAACGGTGGCGTTCGAGCAGACCTATCCTCACGTCCTGATGCAGCACTTTGCCGCGTTAGCTCTGAAGTCCCTGGCGGCACAACTCGATGATATAGAAAAAGAGAAGCTTCTCAGCCTGGTGGCGACGGTGAACTCCTCTCGGTTTCCCCGAGCTAAAGCAAGTCCGCGAAGCCGTCAAGGTTTTTATGGAACATCATTCAAAGACCAACCCGAGTCAAACAATCCGTTTCATTTTGATTATGATTTTTCTAAGTACGAGATCAATGGGCTCGCGGGTGTTTTCGGATGCGACCACTCGGAAGTAGCAGGTGCATGTACAACTTGGATTCGGCGATGGTCCTCTGAGGTCAAGAGCATGTGGGAATGCCCCCGCACTTTCGGACACTCGGATACTGAGCTCGAACATTGGGGAGGCGCAAAGCAACCCGCCCACGATGCATGGGGCGGTCAGATGGCCTGGCACGCATTGATGCTGACGGCTGGCGATCTGCTGCGAAGCACACCGGTAGCCGCCGACTCATACAAGGATGAGCCGTGGAGTGACTGGCTCTCCGGCGAGGCACTCTCAAGGACTGACGGTCTGTGGCTCGCTGACGGTACCGACTTCTTCCCCTCTGAATTACGCATCCCCATTGCTTCGCACGGCCCCAAAGACGATATGCCTTCGAATCCGTTGGAACTCGCCAGTCTGGCTGGTATACAGAGAGAACTGTCGCTCGGCGACGATTTCATTATTGATGGATTGTGGAAATCAGAAGATGGTATCGACGTGATCATTCGCTCAGTTCTTACAGACAGCGCAATGGCAGAGAGCGTCGCATTCGCGGTTGCTACCGCAGAACCTTTTGACCAGTGGCTTCCGCGCGACGATGATCACTTCCGCTGGCGCACTGTGCATAGTGAGACGGGACCCTTCCGACCTTTCACTACCACGGCCCGCCACACCGAGGGTCGGCTTGACGGCCACGATCCTTACGGTTCGTCCACAGCGCTTAACCGTGCTCGGCCGACCGATGCCGTCATCAAGATGCTCCGCTTGAAGGCAGGGGACCCTTTCGGGCGGACATGGCGCGACAAAAAAGGGGCTTCCGTATTCAGAGCCGAGGCATGGGGAGCCACTATAGGCGAAGGGCGTTATGCGGAGGACAAGAGGGGGACTCGGCTAATGTGCCGCGTTGATCGTCTGCGTGCCTTTCTGTCATCGAGCGGTGCCCACCTGGTTCTTCTGGTCAAGGTACAGAAATTACTGAAAGATGACACCCGCGCCACTTCGCATCGAGTCGGTCGCCGTCGACACGTTCCCTTCCGAACTGCGACCCTCATCATGACTCTGTGCCCGGTACAAGGGATCCGGCTTGTGCGACGCATCCCCGCGGCGGTACGGTCCGCCGTCGCCAACCTTCCTAAGGAGGAGCAGCGCGATTTGGAAGCCCGCTTCAAGGCGATCCATCGCTCTCGGTCTCAGCGTCGGGGGACGGAGCGATAACGTTCGTCAGAACACACGCGAGATAGCCACCGGTGGCCTCTGTGCTTCCCGAAACCGATCCGAGCCCCTGCCTTGGGCGCAGGGGGTCGTAGGTTCAAATCCTATCGCCCCGACCAAAGTTTTCAATAAGATGCGGCCATTTTCCAGCACGGCAGAATATGGCATGTAGTCAAAATTGTAGCCGTCGCTTTCCTCAAGATTCAATAAGGGCCCGGTTCAGGGCCGAATCCTCAGTCGCTTGCCGGGAAAATTCACGAGCGCAGAAAATAAAAAAACAGGCAACGCGTTAACGCAATGCCTGTCATTTTTACTGATATTTTCCCTAAGTATAAAAACCATACCGGAGAAACGCGCGGCTTGACTGGGCTAATTCCGTTTTTGATGTTCTAGAGGCGTCGAGCACTCAATTCGGCAGTGTGCTGGGACAGATACTTCGCAACACAGGCGGCACGATCAACATCATCGGCACTTTGGTTGCACGTCCGGCTATAGGTTTTGAACCAGGCAAGGTGCTCTCGCTGAAGTGAAAGCTGGGCATCTGGCGCTAGGCGGTTTAGAGTCTGATGGAAAGTGGAAGCCATCTCTACTTCAAGGGCCGCCAGATGGCTATCACGGCAAATAAGCAGTTCGACGCGCGTGTGGGCCTTGGCGCAATCAAAGCTCGGTCTGACCGTGGACTGGTTTGTGGCTGATGATCTAGTGGTATTGGCAGTTTGGGGAAGGATGACTCGACCCGGTTGTGATGACGGGAATGGTGGCATGGATTCAGGCTGTATTTCGTAGATGCCAATTCCGAGCACGGCAAGAAAGGCAGAGAGAGGAATGACACGCTTGAGAATATCGGCCCTCGTTTGACCCAGCTGACAGAGAACAACAATCGTGTGGAGCGGGATAAGCACTACCGCTAGCGCCGCTCGGAAGACGGCGACAAACACGAATCCGAAAATGCCATCGATCCAGCTTTTACCCCCTTCACCCTTACGTTCAGCGTCTTCCTTCAAGCTACCGCCTGCCCGAATACCGCTATGCACGATCTGCATAATTTGGAAGCCAATGTACGAACCTGTGTCCATGTAACCGGTCCAGTGACATTCCGGGTGCTCCAGACGACCGAGGAAGCGAATTTTGAACTGGCCCTCGCTTGAACACCGTTGGCAGGTGTGGGCGGTAAAGTTGCTGAGGCCTATCACGACCGCCACGTGGCTACCCTCGGCATTTAGGGCCGCCACGTAGTGGTCCGCAATGTCCTTCGAGATGAATATACTCGCGTCGCAGAGATGGTACCACGACTTTTCCAGGTCGGTGAGGGACGATCCCTCGGATTTCCGAGGAGTACTTTTGTGCACCTCTTCGGAAGGTGGGTTGAATTTCTTCCCGGCGGCGCCGTCGTGGTATCCAGCAGCGAAGTGGCCGCCTGGATCATCCCGCATCATGCCCATCATTACCTCGGCGGCCAGCCCCCCGAGAGTGTCCTTGCGACCCTTTTCGTAACCCTCGCGATAAGCGTCAATCGGATTTGGCATTAGGGTACCTCCGTCAAGGGATCATAATACGCTCGAAATCACGACTTAAATCAGAAACTTGTCGGCATTATGTTTCCACCGGGTATACGAATAGCGTCTCACTATAATGCTCCAGATCACGCGAATCAAATACCGACATTGTGACCATGACGGTTTATGGGAAGGCAGCCATCTCGGCTCGTTTCCTCCGAGTTCTTGGCTAGACCTCCGGACGGTTCCAAGGGCAATACCCAAGTTAAACACCCAAGTTAGACAAATCTTGACAACGCCTATAGATATGTTATACTTACAGTCATTCTAAGCGTTCGGCCCAGCTTTTCAGGAAATGGTGAATTCCTGGCTTACGGGCAGCGCGGGAGGGGCACATCTCCTCACACGCTGACTTCTAGACCAGGAGTTCATCATGAGTTCTGTTTGCCTCACGAATGTCCCCTATGCACGTGTTATAGAGGGGGTCATCCAAACCTTCTGTCGCCAAAACGGATTGATCATAACGCCTCAAGACAGACTTCATGAGCCATCGCAGTTTCCGGATTGGGATCTCGGCCGATCAGATGACTTAAACGGTATCGTCATGATCAGAGTAGGCGATTACATGGGGAGGGTGGGCTTGTTTATCACACCATTCCGTCATGACTGGCCTTCACGTGACGAGAGCAAAGGCGGCTGGGCAATGTACCCGACTACGCCATTGTACATCCGGTTCAGGTTATTGAATTTGTTGAATCTGGCGTGCATAGAGGTAGGTTGGTCAAGCACAAATCAGATCAACTTCAAAGGAGGATCTCAGCTACCGTATAGGACGATGTCCACATGATAGGCATACAAAGGCGACCGGGTGTGTGCCTCGGTTCGCCTTTTTGTTTGGAAAGTTATTCGAAATAAATCAAGCAAGCACGTTTCACAATAACGGCTCTTGCTTTTTTAAAGTATCACTCATTTCCGCGGCCCAGTCGGTCAATAGTGATTGTGCACGCGCTCTAGTCGCGGAATTAGTTCCCCAATTGCGGAATTAGATCCGCAGCGGCTTCTGCATTCGATGGAGTATGCCCATCCGACTCCCATCCGAAGAACAGCAAATATTGTGAAAACAACGGCTCGCGATAATTCACACCCGTTGGCCATATTCGTGCATGATGCTTAATTGATGCATGCCAACGACTGGATTACATTCCGCGCACTTCAAGTTCCTAGAGCACAGCGAAGGAGGGGGTAATGAGAGGCGGCGCCGGAGGGGACAAGATCGGAAGCCCAAATCTTTTGGATATCGGAATCGGTATTTGGAACGGACTGGGAAGTTCGGTTCACTGGGATCACGCCGCAACCTACGCGGTAGATCAGGCGCTCGACAGTACAGATCGGACATATCCAGCCAAAACGGTAGTGCTGCTGGCAACAGCAGATTGGTGTTGCATTGAAAAGTCATTATCAGAGTTCGTTTTGGGAAGAATTAAGCAGAGGCTGGGTTACTCAATTCCTTTGATCGGTGGAAGCATGCCACGTATATTTGTTTCTCAACCTCAGGCCGAAGCTGCCGGATTTACTCGTATTGAGCACGGTTTCGTCGTAATTCTTCTGTTTTCTGATGATCTCTGGGTGACTGTGGGCAAATTCGAAAGACCATATGACTATTCTGCGGATGAACGTTCACGAAAGCTGCGCGCCTTGGTAGCCCACATGAAAGACAGCCACGCAAAGAGGCTCGGACTTGGCTCCAGTGCTGCGAGTGACGTTTTTGCAATCTTTCCGGGGACTTTCATTGATCAGCGCGGTAACCGCATTTTTTTGGATACGGAACTTCATGAGGAGTTGCTTGACGCGTTCACTGATAACTACTCGATATTCGGTGGTTCGGCTGCGGATGAACTTATGCCCACCAAAGGCTTCCAATTTGCGGATGCACATTGCATGCAGTCCAGTTTAGTTTTGGCGCTATTTGAATACGATTTTGCGATGGCCGGGGCAATGTCTCACGGATTTAAACCGGTTAAGGACAAGCATGGCCGATTGAAAGTCGTATCGGTCGACGAATTGGCAAATTCTGAGCTAACCGCTGATTATGAAGTTACAAAGCTCGATGGTAAACCAGCCGGTCAACGGCTGAAGGAGTTGATGCAGGAGATCGACTTTGGGGTATATCGGCCCGTGTTAGGCATGGGCACCAGTGAAAACGCACGCATAATCATCCCAACTGTTAGACCGAATGAAATGAGGGACACAGTCCGTTTTAATAGGCGTATACCACTTCATTATCGACTGGCCGTTCTTTCCGCTACGCCGCGCGAGCTTCTCAATAACTCAAAACAGACGTTTCAGCTCGCACTGAAGCGAACCGGAACAGCCCATGAGGCAATTCGCCTGGTCCTCAGTTTCGGATGCGTGAGCAGATTCCAGCATTTCGACTACTCAAAGGAGGGGAGCTGGTGGGAGACCGTTGAGGAATTTGGATCATACATTGATCAAGCAACTTTGGTCTGCGCTCTTTGCGGTGGCGAATTTGCTGAGGACGAACGGCGCCGACCGAGAGGAGACAATTTTAGCATCTGGTTCGCTTGTCTCACGGGGGAACCGAACTCGCGATCGAAGAATCGGCGACTTCAGGAAAAGCTACTACAAGCGGCTGAGGAACTCTTCCCTCTTAGGAATCCAAGGGATGTCATGGAATCTGCGATTGAGGGGGCGATTAGCGCAGGTGCAGCCGGTGGCCAAATCTGCGAATGCGATACGGATAACCGAAAAATTCTTGGAGGAGATCACGGATTTGCTAAATCGGGGCTAGGCTCAGGTTTAAATTACGAGCAAACGATCAAAACTACATTTCGTGACTTGCCGGATACGGCAATAGTATACGAAGTGCCAGATGAATTGAAACGTTGGACGTTGCCTGCAGGTAAGCCGATCAATGCAGATAACAAAAGATTACTGGACAAGGATACCAATATTCTCACTGTGCTGGCAGCTAATCGCTTGGCAATATTCATTCCAGACTCCATGAATCCAATGTTTCATTGCAACCAACGAGGGGTCAAAGACGGAAATCTACAGGCCCAGTTTATTGCACCACTGATCGGGTCGGAGGGCAAATTAATCGCAATGATCCAAATTGGTTTTCCTCTCCGGAATGAGATGGACAGAGAAAGCATGGGACTCTGGCTTGGGTACATCCAGAAGGTCGCGACCGTATTAGAGAGAGCCTTGGAAATTGAAGAACGAGAGGCAACGCAGAACATCACGACGACAGGCAATATCCTGATGCAGCGGGAGCCGCCGTCGCAGCGTTTCCCTGAGCACGAACTGGAGGAATACCTTGAGGCCGTTAGGCAAGCTCTCGGAGCCAATTACGTGCATTTGAGGGCCAGAGATGTGGAAGTGGCGGAGAGGCGATACCGGCTTATCGCGGCTCAGGGACCACTAGCAGAACGCCACCGCGTCGCCAGACCAGTCTTGAGCGAAAATGAGGGAAGCATTCGCCAGGCGATCAAATACAAAGAAAGTTTCACCAACAACAAAGAAGAAACCCATACATTGTACGCGGGTGTCGATCAGCCTACCGTTTCGGTAGCGCCAGAGATCGCAGAATGGGAGCATTCAACGCGTTCGATACAGTCAGCTGCGATTTTTCGCATCATGCACGCGGGTGATATTGTGGGAGCGCTTGTCATTGATAGTTATTCGGAGTATTTCTTCACCGAGAGACGGAAGCGACTTGCAAGACTCGCAGCCGAGAAAGCCCAAGCGGTCATAGCGAAACGTGAAGCTGATTTTATCCGACAGCAGCAGGTCAATCGCGAGCGGTGGCTCATGGCTGCTAGTCTCCTCAGTGTTAAAACCCTCCATGATGTCGTCGGCCCGTTGGGAAACATTCAAGGATTCGTTGACTTATTGAGAAAAGCCCTCGGGGATAAGGAACTCTGCCTTGATCTCATTGCAAAGATTGAGCGCAACAAGAACTCCGCAGTGAAGCTGTTGCGCGACAGGCATTCACACGTCGATTATCTGGAATCGGTTGCTGTAAGTGCTTCGGAGCTAATGGAAGGTGCTCTACGTGAAATGAATCTAACGTGGCATGGTACTGTCGAGTTCGATTTGCAAAACAGTTCGCCCCGGGTCTTTTCTAATTTTTGGCTCCGATCGGCAATTGCAAACCTGCTTGATAACGGTGTTGAAAGCAAAACCAACCAACTTGTTGTTCATGTCACTGTAACACCACGCAGGCTACCGCCGACCGTCCTGATCATCGAGATCGAGAACGATGGTGAAATCGTCACGAAAGCAGAAATCGAGCATATGCTCATACCTGGGCACTCAACTAAGGGGCAAAACCATCTGGGCCTCGGAATGACCTTGGCCGAAATTGGCATCCGCTGTGTAAAAGGAGAATTTCAACTGATACCTCGAACGGGCGGTGGCTTGATCGCGAGAATCGAATTACCCCTTTTTAATGTTAATGACCAAGGATAGCAGGAGGAAATCAGCATGGAACCGTTCAATGTTTTAATCGTAGAAGATGATCCGGATGCCATTTATATTTGGACGAATCATCTTCAGCTAGACGCCGCGAAAATTGCTGGCTCCGGGCGGCCACTGGCCATCCGAAATGTTAGTAATCAGTCTGCCGCGGAAGAAGCGATCCGCACAGCACCACCGGGCGGCTATTCCCTAATCCTTTTGGATTTGAGGTATCCCCGCGATAGTAGTACTCAGGAAGTAGAATTTCTTGGCGATAAATGGCTGCCGGCATTGCGAAAGACTCAGCCGGATGCCGCAATCGTTATCGTTACTGGGTGGGCCTACGAGCATGGTCTGAAGCGGGCGGTTGATGCTTTGCGCGATCATGATGCTGATGAGTTCATTCCGAAAGAAAGACCCTGGGAGGAAAGTTTACCACGCCTGATTTCTGCGATCAGACATAGACGACAAAAGAGAATGAGGAAAATGCCGTTTCTTTCCAATGTCGCGCGGACCAGTGCCGAAGACATTCTGGCAGCCGTCTCTCGAGCCCGTGGACGATTTCAGAGATTCGGAAGTGATTTGAGCTCAGACGCGGCAATCATGTGCGAGGAGGATCCCGGAGAAGTTTTTGACAGTTTGCAAAAGGAACTGCACCAAATAACAACCACGCTATGCGGTCGGATGGCAGATGCGCCAGAATCTTTCGACTGTGCCGACTTGGCAAGCGATGAAGCAGCCATTTTCGAAGCGCAACTAGGGTCACCAATCGCAGTTGAAATCGAGGGAAATACTGAAGTGTGCACCTACCGAGAAGACCTCCGTACAGCACTTCGCGAGGTCTTGCAGAATTCTATTGACGCCGTCGTTCAAACCGATAGTATATCCGATGGTGCGGTCGTCATTTCTGTGAAGCGGGAAAGTGGCAATGAGTCCGTCACGATTTCCGTACGCGATAAAGGGATCGGCTTTTCAAAAGCTGCACTGGACACGCTGTTTCAGCCGGCGCATAGTTACTGGAATAGAGATATAGAGCGCCACAAAGGAATGGGACTCTATGTGGCACGCCGGATGATGCACTCCATCGGGGGAGATCTCGAGGGTGCAAATCGCAACGACGGTGGTGCCGAAGTCCATCTTCGAATTAGAGACTGGGCAGACAAATGAGAATCATCTTGACGGTAAGCGATAACGAGCTCGCTCGCCTTCTTCGAGAAGTATCGCAGACTAAAGGGTGCGATGTCATACAGGTTGAAACAATTGCAGGCGGGCTGAGTCATGAACCAGACCTTGTATTTGCTGAATGGAATATCGAAACGAATGCACTGCCACTTCTTGAGGGACTCAAGAAAGCGGCTTCTCATCAACCTCCCGTCCCAGTGGTGGTATTCGTTCCTCGCGGAACCACCGTTTACACAGGTCGGGCATTGGCTGCAGGAGCCACGGACGTGCTATTGTGTCCTGCAGACCCAGAAGAAATCTCGGCCGAACTTCAAGAACTTGCCAGTACTCAAAAATGGCTCACTCCTAACAAACGACTCCTGTTCGACAAACTGTTGCAGACTGATTTAGTTGGACAGAGTTCTGTATTTCGCCGATGTTTGATAGAAATACAACGTGCTGCCGTGTGCGATGCCAACGTCCTTTTACTTGGCGAAACTGGCACTGGCAAAGAAGTAGTTGCCCGAGCGATTCACAATTTGAGTCGGCGATCTCAGGAACCTTACGTAGCGGTGAATTGTGCAGGTCTACCAGCTTCTCTATTGGAAAGCGAGCTATTCGGCCATGTAAAAGGGGCATTTACTGGGGCAGACCACAGTCGCCAAGGCCGGTTCAGCGTCACCGGCGCAGGGACGCTGCTCCTGGATGAAATAGCCGACATTCAGCCAGCGCTACAGACAAAGCTTCTGAGAGTAATCGAAACTCGTAGTTTTGAGCTAGTTGGAGATAATTCGCAAATCGACTTCCACGGGCGGTTGATTTCCGCGACGTCAGTTGATCTCCAAAAAGCAATTAAGGACGGAAGGTTCCGACCTGATTTGTTGGGCCGGATCAACCAGTTCGGGATTACATTGCCCCCGCTTCGTGATCGGCGTGACGACATTGCGATTTTGGCTCGGCACTTTCTAGTAAAGCATTCCCGAGGGCGCGTTGTTCAGATCAGTACAAGCACAATGGAGCTTCTCGAAACATTAGATTATCCAATGAACATTCGCCAACTCGAAAACACTATCATCGGCGGTATTGCGCGTTGCTATCCAGGAGATCTGATTTTGCCAAAGCACCTACCGCCTGAACTCCTTACTCTGAATCAAAGCAAAAGCACAGTGGACTTCCATATTATCCGTGTAGCTAGGAGTGAAAACTATCAGCGCGCGAGAGAGACTGTTGCGGAGGCAATCGACGGTATTTATCTGGAAGAACTTCTTAAGCGTAATGAGGGCAACCAGTCTGCTGCTGCCACCGAGGCAGGCATCGACAGGAAGACCTTTGCCCAGCGTATTAAAGCTGGTCGGGTGAGCAGAGATGAAAACATTCTTTCGAATTCTTTGCCTGAATTTTAGCCGTGAAACCTTTGAAGGGATTCGGTCGATTGTCTGGGGGCGGTCAGGTTTGGTTCGATTAACTGACGCTGAGCCGAATTCTCCTGAAATCGGTCGACTAGTTCAAGAAGCGGATCAGATTATTCTTGATTGGTCAGCGCCTCGCATTAAAGGAGCTCTGGAATGTTTTCCGTATCTACCCGCTCGGAACGTGTGGCATTTCAGCGAGACTGATGCCAGGATTCCAGGCCGGATCCGAATGCGCCCGCTCTCTGTCTCACAGCTTCAGAAGCAGCTTACAGAGGTCGCATTTCCTGAGGCCCGGGAGCGTATTCTATGGCCTAACGACAGCTTAATAATCGAACCACTCCAGAAAGAACTTGAGACAAGCTTGCCTCTGATCCTCGAAAAATATTTACCCGACCGAACGAAATCCGCTACGATACATCAGGTTACTGATGGTTGGTCTGGAACGCCACTCATTAGACTCTCACTTGAAGATGAAAAGCAGCAGTATTTTATAAAGTTCTTTGTTAGCTCAAGCGAGTTCATCCAGCAATGGGATGCACACAAACGCGCCTCCGAGTGGTTGCCTGAAATCGTCGTTCCACTTACCCCCATACCTGGACTCTTCGAGAACGGCCAGTCGCAATTCGAAGCTTTCAATGTGCGTCTCGCTCGACACTTTCCAATTTGTTATGAGTCAGCTCAAATTACCGAAACGCTAAAGGATGTATATCGCTCTCGGTCCGGGGCGTTCGTTCAGCAGGCATACGAGACGGTGTTGAGGACCCTTTCTCTTCATCAGAAGTACGTTGAGCATCGAATCTGCCTTTCTACACTTCCAGATTGTCGACCTTTTACATTTAACAGAGTCCAGCCCCTTTTCGCGGCATTACGCGGTCGAGAATATAGAGCATTCATTAATGGAAGTATTAGTGAGCTTAGTAAGTACGGTGAGCGCATGACCGGAAAACATAAGTGGAGATCGTTACTTTTATCACTTGAGACATTCCTTGGTTCTGATCCCCCACCATGGGTAAGCGAACCATGCCAAGTTACTTTCGGAAAAATTCATGGTGACGCAAATTCACGTAATTTCCTCTTTGAAAGTAATGCCGTATCAGCAGAGGAGGTTCAAATAGTTGATTGCGGTGCATACCAGGATTCGGCGCCCATCGTCTTCGATTTAGCGCAGCTGGAAAGTGACGTGAAATTCGTTCTTATGGCTAGTGATGAGAGTGCAAATGGTTATTTGGACATCGATACCGCTCGACTCGCCCGTGTGAGAGCTGTTGAGGCTCAGGCCGTTCATGATGGCTTTGATTTTTCCAGCCCCGCTAGAGGCGACCTTGCCCTCAGGAAGGCCTACGCTGCGGTTGTGCGAATTCGTAAACGTGCCGCGAGTGTATCCTCTGGTGATCCAGACAGCCGTGCTTATCGTTTCTATTTGCTCTATTGGTCACTGAAGAAGGCGGCACGGACTAACCTATCGCACGTTAAAAGGCTTCTCGCATTGTACTCAGCGTGTGCAATCTGCGAGCATATGGCTGATTGGAAGCCACGACGATTGTGACATTTACGGATCTCGCTTCTAGGTGGAGTATGAGAGCTGTACGGAACAACCAACTCGACCGATTGGTATACATATGGGAATAGGTGATGAGCAACTACATAGAGCGGGGCTCCCTAAGGCCCGCCACCAATTAGAATTCTTCTAGTTGTTATTCATATCGCTTTCTTCTCGTCAGGGATCTTTTGTTAATGGGGAGTCAGATTCACCTGTATTGCTCCACGGATCGCTGCGGCGGACCGCGGATTATTCCACCGGTCAGATCGGTCAAATGAATCAAATAATATTCTCCCGAGGGTCGCTGGCCGACCTTGATTGTGGCGCTGAACATATGCAATCTCCTCCGACCTCTACGACTTGCTGCACGCGAATTCTCTATCACACCTGGACGGAAGCACGCAAACGTCCATACGAGAACCGCCGCCGGCGGCATGTTCGAAATGACACAGTATCTTGTATGTCAGCGATTTAGGAACATCGCGCCAGTCTTGTTCACATCAAGGATCCGTCGCTTATGGGGATTCATTTCCGCGCTTGGGGAAAAACGGCTCGTGAAGGAACTAGTGTAGTGTCCCATAAATAGATTTACATTTAAATCCCAAAGCGTTAAGCTGGGATTCATGAACAGAGCGAGCAGAATCACTTTGTCTCCCGAAGAACAATCGACA
>Ga0080064_1002019_pt1 | contig 37032 bp, 31 predicted proteins | sample Subgrocontami54m_FD_69260 | JGI IMG/M metagenome (GOLD analysis project Ga0080064, IMG submission 69260) | Subsurface groundwater microbial communities from S. Glens Falls, New York, USA - GMW46 contaminated, 5.4 m (SPADES assembly) (version 2) ...
GGTCAGCGCGATCGCCCTGGAGAACATCGCCGTGGCGCATCCGGCGGTCGCCGAGGCGGCGGTGATCGGGGTGCGCCATCCGAAGTGGGACGAGCGGCCGCTGGTGGTCGCGGTCAAGAAGCAGGGCGCCGCGGTCACGCGCGAGGAACTGCTCAAGTTCTACGAAGGCAAGGTCGCGAAGTGGTGGATCCCGGACGACGTCACCTTCGTCGAGCAGTTGCCCCACACGGCCACCGGCAAGCTGCTCAAGACCAAGCTGCGCCAGGACCTGAAGGACTACCAGTTGCCGCAGGCGTGACGCATGGACTCGATCCTCACCGAAATCCGCGACCGGGTGCAGCACATCCGGTTCAACCGTCCGGACAAGAAGAACGCCATCACCTCCGCGATGTACCTGGCGCTCGCGCACGCGCTGCGCCACGCGGAGCGCGACGCCGCGGTGCGAGTCGCGCTGATCGAGGGCGCGCCGGACCTGTTCACCGCGGGCAACGACCTGCACGATTTCCTCGAGCATCCGCCGCGTTCGAGCGACGCGCCGGCGTTCCAGTTCCTGCGCGGCATCCGCGAATTCCCCAAGCCCCTGATCGCCGCGGTCGGCGGGCTCGCGGTCGGCGTGGGCACGACCATGCTGCTGCACTGCGACTTCGTGTACTGCACGCCCGGGACGCGCTTCTCGCTGCCGTTCGTGAACCTGGGGCTTTCGCCCGAGGGGGGCTCGAGCTACCTGCTGCCGCGGCTCGCCGGCTACCAGCGCGCCGCCGAGCTGCTCCTGCTCGGCGAGCCCTTCGGCGCCGAGACGGCGCGGGAAATCGGCCTCGTGAACGCCATCGTGCCCGAGGAGGCGCTGCTCGCGACGGCGGGCGAGACGGCGCGCAAGCTCGCTGCGAAGCCCGCGGCGAGCCTGCGCGAGGCGAAGTCGCTCATGAAGCAGGCGATGAAGGAGTCGCTCAGGCGTGCGATGGACGACGAAGGCGAGGCGTTCTGCGAGCGCCTGGAATCGCCCGAGGCGAAGGAGGCCTTCACGGCATTTTTCGAGAAGCGCCCGCCGGATTTCTCGAAGTTCGACTGAAGGCCATGGAGCCCCGCAGGATCCGGGTGCTGATCGCCGACGACGAGCCGCACATCCGCGCGCTGCTCGGTGCCTTCATCGCCCAGCTCGGCGGGGAGGTGGTCGCGACGGCGGGCGACGGGGAAGAAGCCGCGCGGCTTTACGAACAGCATCGCCCCGACCTGTCGCTGCTCGACATCAACATGCCGCGGCTGAGCGGCGAGCTGGCCATTTCGCGGATCATGCAGATCAATCCGGAGGCGCTGGTGATCATGCTGACGGCGCAGGACAGCGTGGATTCCGTGCGCCGCTGCATCGACCTGGGGGCGCGCAATTACATCCTGAAGAGCAATCCGGCGGAGAAGATCTTCGAGCTTATCCGGGACTCGTGGGGCGAATACGTCGCGGAGATCCGCGGGGAGGCGGGGGGATGAGCGTTCAGGCGGGCGGGGGCAGGCGACCCACTGGGCCCTACGGGGAGAAATACGATCTCGAGGCGCTGATGAAGATCGTCGAGGAGGAGCGCGCCTACGACGAATCGGTCAAGACGCGCGTCACCCAGGAGGACATCCGCAAGCTGATCGAGAAGAAGCGCAGGAAGCGCAAGTGATGCAGCTCACCGACGAGCTCTACGCGCACCTGGAGGCAAAGGCAGGGGCCTTCTCCAAGCAGGTCTACGGGCTGCGCGCGAGCGAGGGCGGCAAGGGCGCGGCCGAATTCGCGCAGTTGCTGGTGCACTACGGCTATCTGGACCGCGACAGCGCCGGGGACATCGTCGCCGGGCAGTTCGGGCGGACCTACGTCAACCTGGGCAAGACGCTGTTCCAGCAGGAGCTGATCGCCAAGCTGCCCTCGGAGCTCGCGCACAAGCTGCGCGCCATGCCGCTCTACCGGCTGGGCAACAAGGCCACCGTGGGCATGGTCGACCCCGCCGACGAGAAGGCGATCCGCAGCCTGGAGTCGCTGCTGATGTCCCCGATCAGCCCGGTGTTCTGCTTCGAGGACGAGGTGGAGTCGGCGATCGAGGTCAACTACCGCACGGTACAGGACTTCGACAAGCTGCTGGCGAACTTCGATCTCACGCCGTTCCAGAAGGAGGAAATTCCGGAGGCGCAGTTGCGCGCGCTGCTGGAATCCAAGCAGCTGGTGCAGCTCTCCGAGACGCTGCTGCTGCTCGCGCTCAAGGACCGCGCCTCCGACATCCATATCGAGCCCAAGCCCTCCGACGTGCTGGTGAGGATGCGCGTGGACGGCGAGTTGAGCGAGAAGCTGCGGCTGCAGAAGAGCCTGCTGATGCCGCTCGTGTCACGCTACAAAGTGATCGCGCAACTGGACATCACCGAGCGGCGCCGGCCGCAGGACGGGCGCTTCGCCTTCCATCTGGGGCCGAGGAAGCTGGACATCCGCATCTCGACCCTGCCGACGATCAACGGGGAGAAGGTGGTGCTGCGGATCCTGGGCTCGACCTCCACGGCCGCGATGCTGAACCTGGACAAGCTCAGCCTCGTCCCGGAAATCCTGACCCCGCTCAAGCGCGTCATCCACCAGTCGAGCGGAATCCTCTTCGTCACCGGTCCGACCGGATCGGGGAAGACGACTAGCCTCTACGCGGCGCTCAACTTCATCAACAATCCGGACATCAACGTGGTCACCATCGAGGATCCGGTGGAGTACGAGATCCCGAGCATCAACCAGGTCCAGGTCAACGACAAGGCCGGGCGCTCCTTCGGGACGGTGCTGCGCTCGGTGTTGCGCCAGGATCCCGACGTGATCCTGGTGGGCGAGATACGCGACCTGGAAACCGCGCGCATCGCCACGCAGGCTGCGATGACCGGGCACCTGGTGCTCACCACGCTGCATACCGGGAACGCCATCCAGGCCTCGACGCGACTGATCGACATGGGGGTGGACCGGTTCATGGTCGCGCCGGCGTTGATAGGGGTGCTCAATCAGCGCCTGGTGCGGCGCATCTGCGAGCTATGCAAGGTGGAATACGATCCCGCGCCGGAGTACCTGGGGCAGTTCTTCACCTGGCGCAAGGGATTCCGACTGCCGCCGCTGTACCGCGGCGAGGGCTGCGAGAACTGCGGCGGGACCGGTTACCAGGGACGCCTGGGCATACACGAGTTCCTGAACGTCACCGCGCATCTTAGGGAAGCCATGCTGGAGGGAAAGCGCTACGACGAGCTGCATACGCTCGCGGTGGCCGACGGGTTCAAGGAAATACGCTATGACGGGTTCAAGAAGGCGCTCAGGGGGCTGACCACGATCGAGGAGGTCCTCAAGGCCACCACGAGCGAGCAGGAGTGAAGGAAGGACCATGGCGGTCCCGGCCGATCCCCTGTCGCAGAAGATCGCGATTCTGCGGGCCGAGTACGCGGCCAAGCTGCCCGGCAGAATCGCCGAGATCGAACAGGTCTGGAGTCGCCTGCTAGCCGCCGGCCATCCGGCGGCGGAGCTGGACGATCTGGTCCGGACGGTGCACGGCATCGCGGGATCCGGGGCGATCTTCGGCATGGCGGCCGTGAGCGGGGCCGCGCGCGAGCTCGAGGTGTACCTGGAATCGATACGCGCGCGCGGCGGGCCGGTCGGCACGGCGCAGAAAGAACGCGCCGCCGCGCTGATCGCCGCCCTCAAGGACGCGGCGGGCTGATCCTGCGGAAAGCGGATCGATGCGTCTCTCGTTCAGCTTCAAGGTGACCGCCGCGGTCTGCGTCGGGCTCATCGCGGCGATGGGAATGGGCGCGGTCGGCTACCGCATCATCGGCGAGCTGATCGCGACCGATCGCGAGGAGCAGCGCAGGCTGGAGGCTCTGCAGCAGCTCGATGCGATCCGGCTGGAAGCGGTGCGCGCCGAATCGCTGCAGCTCAGGCTCAGGCTCGCAGGCAGCCCGCCGGACGAGGCCGGGTTCCGCCAGATCGCACAGCGCGTCGCGGGTGCGATCGGGGATCTGCGCAGGCTGCTCGCCGAACCGGAGCAGAGGCGGCGCCTGGACGAACTGGACCGCGCCGTGGCGGCGCGCTTCGAGCTGCTCGGGGAGCTGGTCCGATTGCGTCCGGACGCCGTCGCGGCGTTTCTGTCCGGCAAGAGCTGGGTCGAGAGCAGCGGGCGCACCGAGCGGATCGCCGAGGCGATCGGTGCCCGCGAGTGGGAGTTGCTTGCGAAGCACAGGGAACGCGCGAGGCGCAATTCCGACCTGGCCGCCCAGGCCACGGCCTGGGCGGCGCTGCTGCCGATCGCGTTGCTCACGTGGGTGGTCCTTCTCATCTATCGCTACGAGCGCAGCCGGCAGCGCGCGGAAAGCGACTTGAGGGGCGCCCGGGAGCGGCTGGATTTCGCCCTCGATGCGTCGGGGGGCGCCGTGTGGGATTGGAACATGGCGAACGACGAGGTCTATCTGAGCCCCGGCTGGGGGAGGATGCTCGGCGACGCGGCGCACGAGACCGCGACGAATTCGGCCACGCTGCTCGCCACGGTCCATCCGGACGACGTTGCCGGGGTGAAGTTGTCGATGCGCGACGCGGTGAATGGGATGAGCCCCGGCTACCGCGAGGAGCACCGCGTGCGTCGATCCGACGGGAAATGGATCTGGATTCTGAGCCTGGGCCGGATCATTCAGCGCGACCAGGCGGGAAAGCCGATCCGCATGATCGGGACCAACCAGGACGTGACCGAGCGCAAGCACGCCGAGATAGCGCTCGTGGAACACGACGAAAGGTTGCGGCTCGCGCTCGAGACGGCCGGCATGGTCAGTTGGAACTGGGACGTGGCGAGCGACGAATTCACTTGGCAGGACGATCCCGAGCGCCTGCTGGGACCGGAGCCGACCGGGGGCTATGCGGGTCTCCGGGACATGGTCTACCTGGAGGACCTGGTCAGCTTCATCCGCGGCTTCAAGGAGGTCGCCGCGAGCGGCAGAACCTACAGCGACCGGTTCCGCATCAGGCGCAGCGACGGCAGGGTCGTATGGGTTTCGGCGCACGGGCATCCCGAGCACGATATCGGCGGCAGGGTGACGCGCATCATCGGCGTCGCGCAGGACGTCTCCGAGATCATGGAGACCGAGCAGGCACTGCGCGCGAGCGAGAGGCAGTTGCGGCTGGTCACCGATGCCGTGCCGGCCGTGATCTCCTATCACGACGCCGAGGAGCGCATCCGGTTCTGCAATCTGGCCATGTCCCGGATGCTGCGGACCAGCGGCGAGGAGATCGTCGGCAAGACCTTGCGAGAGGTGCTCGGCGAGGACGCCTACCGCCATGTCAGGCCGTACGTGCTGCGCGCGCTCGCAGGGGAGGAGGTACGCTTCGAGCGGTCGGTCGCAACGCCCCAGGGGCAGATCGAGCTGTCGGTGCATTACATACCGCGGCGCAACAGCTACGAGGAGGTGGAAGGCTTCTACGCGCTTGCCACCGATATCAGCGAGTTGAAGCGGCTCGACCGCATGAAAAGCGAGTTCGTCTCGACGGTAAGCCACGAGCTGCGCACGCCGCTCACCTCGATTCGCGGCTCGCTGGGCGTTCTGGCCGGCGGCGTCGCCGGGCCGCTGCCGGACAAGGCGCGCGGTTTCATCGAGATCGCCCAGAATAACTGCGAGCGCCTGATCCGGCTCATCAACGATATACTCGACATCGAGAAGATCGAGTCGGGGAAGATGAGCTTTGCGCTGCGGCCGCTCGATCTCATGGAGCTGATCGGGCAGGCCGCGAAAGCCGACGAAGGATACGCCGCGCGGCACAACGTGCGACTGCAGCTGGTCGAGACCCAGCCGGGCGCGAAGGTGCACGCCGATCCGGATCGCCTCGCGCAGGTCATGAGCAACCTGATATCGAACGCGTGCAAGTTCTCTCCGGCCGGAAGCACGGTGGACATCGCGGTCACCCGCGAGGGGACCCGGCTGAAAGTGGCGGTTGTCGACCACGGCGCCGGCGTGTCGGAGGATTTCCTCGCCCGCATTTTCCAGCGGTTTTCCCAGGCCGACTCCTCCGACGCGCGCCAGAAGGGCGGCACCGGACTGGGTTTGTCGATTTCCAAGGCCATAGTGGAGCGCCTGGGCGGGGAAATCGGCTTCACCACCGAGAAGGGAAAGGGGACCAGCTTCTTTTTCTTCCTGCCGGAATGGTCCGGGCCTGCGGCGGCGGGCGTGCGCTCAGATTGCCTACCTCCGACCAGCACCTGATCGAAGCCATCCGCGTCGCATCCGATCGTTCGCCCCGCTTCACGGTTTGCACGAAATCCCCGCCCTATGTGCGACAACGAACGGAGAGCGGCGGGCATGATCGGTATGTTGTAAGGCAGTTGCTCGAGATGCATCCGGAATCGGATTACCCTGGCGCCTGCAAGCAAGAGCAGGCCCCCTTCCCGTGCAGGATGAGCGTTTGGGCAGGCGAGGTGCCGCGCGCATCTCCGGTCACGCGATCCGCCCGACTAATTCGCGCTCCAACAGAGGTCGGTCATGTACAGGAAAATCCGCGCTTCCGCCATTCTCAAACCCGCCGCGGGCACCGCGGAGGGCATCAACGAGGTCCGACGCCAGGAGGCCTTGCTCAAGACCGGCGCCCTGCAGAGCGCGATCTTCAACAGCGCCAATTTCTCGATGATTGCCACCGACGAGAAAGGCATCATTCAATTATTCAATATCGGCGCCGAGCGCATGCTCGGCTACACGGCAGCCGACGTCCTGAACAAGATCACCCCGGCCGACATTTCCGATCCGCAGGAAGTGATAGCGCGCGCCAAGGCATTGAGCCTGGAGCTGGCCACCGCGATCAGGCCGGGCTTCGAGGCCCTGGTGTTCAAGGCCTCGCGCGGCATCGAGGACATCTACGAGCTGACCTACATCCGCAAGGACGGCAGCCGCTTCCCGGCATGCGTGTCGGTCACGGCGCTGCGCGACGCTCAAAACGCGATTATCGGCTACCTGCTGATCGGCACCGACAACACCGCCCGCAAACAGGCGGAAGAGGCGCTGCTCAAGGCGGGGGCCCTGCAGAGCGCGATCTTCAACAGCGCCAATTTCTCCAGTATCGCCACCGACGCGAAGGGCGTCATCCAGATCTTCAACGTCGGCGCCGAGCGCATGCTGGGCTACACGGCCGCCGACGTGATGAACAAGATCACCCCGGCCGACATTTCCGATCCGCAGGAAGTGATCGCGCGCGCGAAAGCACTGAGCGTCGAACTCGGCACGCCGATCACGCCGGGCTTCGAGGCCTTGGTGTTCAAGGCCTCGCGCGGCATCGAGGACATCTACGAGCTGACCTACATCCGCAAGGACGGCAGCCGCTTCCCGGCGGTGGTGTCGGTGACGGCGCTGCGCGACGCGCAGGACGCCATCATCGGCTATCTGCTGATCGGCACCGACAACACCGCGCGCAAGCAGATCGAGGAAGAGCGGAAAAAGCTCGATCAGCGGCTGCGCGACCAGCAGTTCTACACGCGCTCCCTCATCGAATCCAATATCGACGCGATCATGACCACCGATCCGTCCGGCATCATTACGGACGTCAACAAGCAGATGGAGGCGCTCACCGGTTGCACGCGTGACGAACTGATCGGCGCGCCGTTCAAGAACTACTTCACCAATCCGGATCGGGCCGAGGCGGGCATCAAACTGGTGTTGAGCGAAAAGAAGATCACCAACTACGAACTCACCGCGCGCGCCCGGGACGGCAAGGAAACCGTGGTGTCCTACAACGCGACCACCTTCTACGATCGGGACAGGAAGCTGCAGGGTGTGTTCGCCGCGGCGCGTGACGTCACCGAACGCAAACGCCTGGATCAAGTGCTGCAGGAACAGAACGTCGAACTGGAGAGCGCCAAGTCTGTAGCGGAAAAAGCCAACCTCGCCAAATCGGATTTCCTTTCCAGCATGAGCCACGAGCTGCGCTCCCCGCTCAATGCCATCCTCGGGTTCGCCCAGCTGATGGAGTCCGGTTCCCCGCCGCCAACGCCCGCGCAGAAGGAAAGCATAGCCCAGATTCTTCAGGCGGGATGGCATCTGCTGACACTGATCAACGAGATCCTCGATCTCGCGAAGGTCGAGTCCCGGCAGGTGCCGATGTCGGAGGAACCGGTGTCGCTGGCCGAAGTCATGCTCGAATGCGAGGCCATGATCGAACCGCAGGCGCAACAGCGTGGCGTCCGCATGACCTTTCCCCGGTTCGACAGATCCTATTTCGTCCTGGCTGACCGGACCCGGGTAAAGCAGGTTCTCATCAACCTGCTTTCCAACGCGATCAAGTACAACATCAGGCAGGGAACGGTCGAAGTGAAATACACCGAGGGCACGCCGGGGCGCATTCGCGTGAACATCAGGGACACCGGCGCGGGCTTGCCTCCGGAACAGTTGGCGCAGCTATTCCAGCCGTTCAATCGTCTCGGACAGGAGGCTGGCGGGGAGGAAGGCACAGGCATCGGCCTGGTGGTGGCGAAGCGACTGGTCGAACTGATGGGGGGCGTAATCGGCGTGGAAAGCACCGTCGGGGTGGGAAGCGTGTTCTGGTTCGAACTCATCGCGGTTGCGGAGCCGCGCCTTTCCATGGAAGAAGGCGAAGCAGTGGCATTGGCCCAACTGCCGATGCCTCGCGGAGCGCGGCTACACACCGTGCTCTATGTGGAGGACAATCCGGCGAACCTGAAACTGGTCGAGCAAATCATCGCGCGCCACCCCGACATGCACCTGCTGACCGCCGTGAACGGGACTCTCGGCATCGACATCGCGCGTGCATCCCGGCCGGATGTGATCCTGATGGACATCAACCTGCCCGGCATCAACGGCTTCGAAGCCCTGAAAATCCTGCGCTCAGACCCGGCCACGGCGCACATCCCCGTCATTGCCGTGAGTGCCAATGCAATGCCACTTGACGTCCAGAGGGGCCTGAAGGCGGGATTCTTCCGCTATATAACCAAGCCGATCAAGGTCAATGAGTTCATGGAGGCGCTGGACGTGGCGCTGGAATTTGCGGGACAGGGGGCCGGTCAGGGCAAATGAATAGGGACGAAGCTCATTGGTCCACTCAGCCGACATTCTGAACGCCAGAATCCTGGTCGTTGACGACCAGAAAGCCTATGTCCTTCTGCTCGAGCGAATGCTGCGCGGCGCCGGCTATGTTTCCATCGACTCTACGACGGATCCGAACGAGGTCTGCGAACTTCACCGCAACAACCGCTACGACTTGATCCTGCTCGATCTGCAGATGCCCGGCATGGACGGATTCCAGGTGATGAAAGGCCTGAAGGAAATCGAAACGGAGGGCGATCTTCCTGTCCTGGTGCTCACCGCCCAGCCGGATCACAGGCCGCGCGCGCTGCAAGCCGGGGCGAGGGATTTCGTCAACAAACCGTTCGATCTCGCGGAGGTATTGATCCGGGTTCACAACATGCTCGAAGTGCACCTGCTGCATCTGGAAACGAAGAAACTCCACGATCGCGTAGCGGCGGAGCAGAAGGTGTCGGAACGGCTGCTGCACAGCGTGCTGCCTCATGCCATTGCGGAACGCTTTAACGGGCGTCCCGAAGTCACGGCCGACAGCTTTGCCGAAGTCATCCCCGAGCGCTTCGCGGAAGTGACGGTGTTGTTCGCGGACATCGTGGGGTTCACGAAATTTTCCGAGGGCGTGAGCGCCCGGGTTGTGGTGGACGTGCTCAATGATATCTTCTCCCGCTTCGACGGCATCGCCGCCAGCCGCGGCCTCGAGAAGATCAAGACTATTGGTGACGCCTACATGGCTGCCGCGGGACTGCCTGTCCCTGTCGCGGATCACGCGGTGCGTGCGGCGCACATGGCCCTGGACATGATCGAAGCCATGGACCGCTTCAATGAGCAGAGCCCCTGCAAATTGCAGGTCCGCATCGGCATCAGCACCGGCGCAGCGGTGGCCGGCGTCATCGGCAAGCGCAAATTTCACTATGACCTGTGGGGCGAAGTCGTGAACAGCGCGAGCCGGATGGAATCGCACGGGGTGTCCGGGCGAATCCAGGTAACGGACTCGACCCGGCGGCGCTTGGGTGAACCGTTCATGCTCGAGCAGCGCGGCGCCATCGAGGTCAAGGGCATGGGCGAGATGCACACCTGGTTCCTGAATGGCAGAAATGGCTAGACAGATTTGATGCAGCACTTTCCATAATTCCAACGGGTGTAGTAAGCGGGTAAGACGGTCTGAACGCCGCATGCAATAGCGGTTTGCGAGGTGCGGGAGTAAGGACCCGTTTGGGCCAAACAGGAGACCATGGACGTGTTCCGCAACCCGCAGCCTGAGCCGCCGCGCGGCACAAACGGTTAGAATGCGGCTGCACCGGAAAAAGCCAAGCTCAACATGAAACTCGCCACCCTCAAGGACGAAACCCGCGACGGCACGCTGATCGTGGTGTCGCGCGATCTCAAGCACGCGATCAAGGCCGACGACATCGCGCCCACGCTGCAGGCGGCGCTGGACGACTGGGACTACATTTCGCCGCAGCTCACCGACCGCTACGACGCGCTCAACCGCGCCCCCGGCGGCCGCGCTTTCGATTTCGATCCGAAGCAATGCGCATCGCCCTTGCCGCGCGCTTACCAGTGGGCGGACGGCTCGGCCTACCTCAGTCACGCCGAACGCTTGCGCAAGGCGCGCGGCGCGGAAATGCCCAAGGGTTACCGCAGCGATCCGCTCATGTACCAGGGCGGATCCGACGCCTTCCTCGGCCCCTGCGACGACATCCTGATCGAGTCCGAGGACTGGGGCCTCGACCTCGAAGCCGAGATCGCGGTGATCACCGGCGACGTGCCCATGGGCACGCCGGCGAAAAAGGCGGGCGAGCACATCCGCCTGCTAATGCTGGTAAACGACGTGTCCCTGCGCAACCTCGCGGCCGCGGAGATCGCCAAGGGTTTCGGTTTTTTCCAGAGCAAGCCCTGTTCCGCCTTTTCTCCCGTGACGCTGACGCCGGACGAACCCGGTTCCGCCTGGGACGGCGGCAAGCTGAGTCTGCCGCTGCTGGTGCAAGTCAACGGCGAAGCACTCGGCCGCCCCGACACCGGCGTGGACATGACGTTCGAGTTCCCGCGGCTGATCGCATACGCGGCCCGCACCCGCCCGCTGGCGGCGGGCACCATCGTCGGCTCGGGCACCGTGTCCAACGCCGATCCCGGCGTGGGCTGCGCCTGCATCGCCGAAAAACGCGCGCTCGAGACCATCGCCGGCGGCGCGCCCGCGACGCCTTTCCTCAAGGTCGGCGACCGCGTGCGCATCGAGATGTTCGATGCCGGGGGCAATTCCCTGTTCGGCGCGATCGAGCAGCAGGTCGCCAAGTACACGCCGCCCAGGTAAAAGCCCTGCGTCAGGGCAGGCGTCCTACAACCCTTAACAAGAGCTGCCTGTCGAACTTGTTATTCCATTCGGCGCAACGCAGGATGAAGCAAACATCGGTCGAACCGGAACCCCTTCCCTGCGCCCGCCTGTCGATGGCACGCAATCTGCAGCGCCGTCGGGTGCTTGCGCCATGAGGCGCAGCAGAGGCACCCGTTCGCGGGATGTTGCGATGCCCCGGATGGGAGTGCATACTCCACCGTCGTGGATCCAAGGGGGTGGCCGGAAGGGTTTGCAGCCTCTCTGCGACAGTCGGACATGAGTGTACGACAGCATCTGAAAAAGGGTTCTCCTTTCGCTGAACGTTTGTTTCTCGGAGTGGCCCTGTCGATCCTGGGCGGCTACGTAGGCTTGCACCTGTACTCCGGCCACAGCCTCATCGAAGATCGGGAGCGGGAGCGACTTCAGAACCAGGCCAGGCTCATCGATCAAAACCTGGAACGCCAACTGGCCGCGGTAAATAATGCGCTAGTCTCGATTCGCGGCGATCTGCCTTTCCTGAACGCGCCAAGTGATGGCGGCACGCAACTCAATCACCGCCTGCAAGCAATGAGCGACGCTATGCCGGGGGTGCGCACCCTGGCGGTATTCAATAGTGAAGGCACAATAGTCGCAAGCAACCGAGCTGAGCTCATCGGGCAGAACTTCCGCGAGCGTGAGTATTTTCAGGTCGCACGCCAGAGCCGGGATCCGGCTGTACTTCACGTCTCGCCGCCGTTCAAGATCGGCCTCGGGTCCTTCGTCATCAATCTGGTACGCGTAATACCCGATGTTGACGGCAGGTTCGCGGGCATCGTCACGGCGACTCTCGACCCCGGGTATTTCAGCACCCTCCTGGGTTCGGTAAACTATGCTTCGGACATGTGGACCGCGCTGGGCCACGGCGACGGCAAGCTTTTTCTCATGGTTCCTGAGCGCGCAGGCATGGCTGGACAGTACCTGGCCAAGCCCGGCTCCTTTTTCCGCAAGCACATGGAAAGCGGTCAGACCGCCACGGTGATGACCGGCATGGTCCTTAGTACCGGCGAAGAGCGCATGCTGGCCCAGCGCACCGTCCGACCGGCCACGGTGTCCATGGACAAGCCCCTGGTCGTCGCCGTCGGCAGAGATCTGGCAGCCCTGTTTGCGCCGTGGCGCCGCGATGCTTACGTGCAGGGCGGATTGTTCGGCGTGCTGGTTCTGCTCAGCGGCGTGGGACTGTATGCCCGCCAGAAGCGGCAACGCAGCTTCGCCCGCATTGCGGCCATGCACGAAGCCGAGCAGCTGCGCAGCACCGAGCAGTACCGCACCATCATCCAGGCTTCGCTCGATGGCTTCTGGATCACTGATCCCTCCGGGCGGATCCTCGATGCCAATGAGACCATCTGCCGGATGCTCGGGTATTCCCGCGAAGAACTTCTCCACCTGAACATCTCCGCTATCGAAGCGGACAAGTCCCCCGAAAAGACCGCTGGACACATCCGCGAAATGGTGGAAACCGGAAGCGTGCAATTCGAGGCGCGGCACCGGCGCAAGGACGGCACCATCATCGACGTGGAGGTCAGTGTTCTGTACGTGGCCAATCTGGGCGAGCGCTTTTTCGCCTTCGTCCGGGATGTGACCGAGCGCAAGCAGGCAGACCAGCAGTTGCGAATCGCGGCCACGGTTTTCGAAGCGCAGGAAGGCATGCTCGTCACCGATGCCGGCAGCGTGATCCTCCGGGTCAACCACGCCTTTACCAAGATCACCGGATACAGCGCCGAGGAGGCTGTGGGCCGGACGCCGAACCTGCTCAAGTCGGACCGTCATGACGAGGCTTTTTATGCGGATATGTGGCGCAGCCAGCGTAGCCTCAGCGCCTGGCATGGAGAAATCTGGAACCGGCGCAAGAACGGCGAGGTGTATCCCGCGTGGCTTAGCATCACTGCGGTGAAAGGAGACGCCGGAGAGATCACCCATTACGTTGCGACTCTGACCGACATCACACAACGCAAGGCAGCGGAAGACGAAATAACGCACCTGGCCTTCTATGATCCGCTGACCCGCCTGCCCAACCGGCGGCTGCTGTTCGACCGGCTGCAACAGGCGCTGGCAACCAGTGCACGCAGCCAGCGCAATGGGGCGCTGCTGTTCATCGACCTGGACAACTTCAAGGCGCTGAATGACACCCTCGGCCACGACCAGGGCGACCTGCTGCTTCAACAAGTGGCCCAGCGCCTCGCCACCTGCGTGCGTGAAAGCGACACCGTCGCCCGCCTGGGCGGAGACGAGTTCGTGGTACTGCTGGAGGACCTGAGCGAGAGCCTCGAGGAAGCCGCCGCCCAAACCGAAACCGTGGGCAACAAAATTCTCGCCGCCTTCAACCAGCCCTACTTGCTCGACGGTCACCAACACTGCAGTACCCCGAGCATCGGTGCCACCCTGTTCAGCAACCACCAGAATTCCGTCGATGAAATACTGAAACGGGCGGACCTCGCCATGTACGAAGCCAAGACGGCCGGCCGCAACACATTGCGCTTCTTCAATCTGGAAATGCAGGCCACGCCACGCGCTGCGCTGGAAGCCGGGCAGAACATGTAGAGTCGAGACTGTGCGCGGCGGCGCGCACAAGTCTCAATTGGTGATTCTGCTAAACCGGACCATCGAAGGCAGTGCCTCTCGCCGCCCGCTGAATTCCCCGGCTGAATGTCCGCTTGCGCAAGCGGGGAACTTCGGCTTGGGGTCGCCGGACTTTCACGTCAGCCGCAGCCGGGTACGTCTCCTATTTTGGCGCTGCCGACCGGCTGCGCCGGCGGCTGATGGCGATGCTGACAGTCCGCTTTCGCGCGGCGCGAAGGTCAACTTGGGGGCTGCGGACGGTCGTGCATCGCGCAGGCGGACGTCATCTGTCCGGTCGAGTCACGTCGATTACACCGAATGCGCCCCCGGCGGTGTATCGACTTTCCTAGCCGTGCCGCCGGATGAAGGCGCGGATGCGCGGATACAGCATCTCGCGGAAGCGCCGGCCGCTGAATATGCCGTAATGCCCCACGTCGGGCGCGAGATAGTGCTCGCGCATCTTCGCCGGGATCGAGGTGCACAGCGCGTGCGCCGCCTCGGTCTGGCCGTTTCCCGAAATGTCGTCGAGCTCGCCCTCGATCGTAAGCAAGGCGGTCTTGCTGATCGCCTGCGGCCGCACCAGCTGCTCGCGCACGAACATGCGCCCCTTGGGCAGGGCGAATTCCTGGAACACGGTCTTGATCGTGTCCAGGTAGTACTCGGCCGGCATGTCGAGCACCGCGTTGTACTCGTCGTAGAAGCGCCGGTGCGCCTCGGCCGACTCGCCGTCGCCCGCGACCAGATGGCTGTAGAAATCGCTGTGCGCGTCGGCGTGGCGCGCGGGGTTCATGGCGACGAACCCGGCGTGCTGCAGGAAACCGGGATAGACCCGGCGCATGGCGCCCGGGTATTTCGCCGGCACCCGGTGGATGACGTTGCCGGTGAACCAGGAAAGCGGCTTTTGCGTGGCAAGGTTGTTGACCGCGGTCGGGCTGCGCCGCGCGTCGATCGGACCGCCCATCATGATCATGGTGCGCGGCTTGACCGGCGCGTCCGCTTCGGCCATGAGCGCGATCGCCGCCAGCACCGGTACCGTCGGCTGGCACACCGAAATCACATGCACGTCGGGTCCGAGGAAAGTGATGAATTCGCGCACGTAATCGACGTAATCGTCCAGATGAAACGCCCCGTGGAACAGCGACACCATGCGCGCGTCCACCCAGTCGGTGACATAGACGTCGTGATCGGGCAGGAAAGTGCGCACCGTATCGCGCAGCAGCGTGGCGTGGTGGCCGGACAGCGGCGCCACCAGCAGCACTTTGGGATGCGCGCGCCGTTTGTGTGCAACCCGGCGCGGGCCCAGGTCGCGCTCGAAGTGCAGCAACCGGCAGAAAGGCTTGTCGAGGGCGACGGTTTCGCCGACCGCGACCGCCTTGCCGCCGACGCGGGTTTCGCTGATGCCGAATTCGGGTTTGTGGTAGCGCTGGGTGACGCGGACGAAGAGTTCGCTGCCGGCTGCGATCTTGCGGCTGAGCGGGGAGTAGGAGAGCGGGCTGAACGGATGGCTGAACATGCTGGCGTTCATGCTCGCCCACATCTGCCAGGGGGCCAGCGCCGCGTGACTCATTTCATGCAGGGCATAGAGCAAATTAAGCACTCCGTTACAAACGCGTTACGTGGTTATACCAAATTCCCCCGCCCCATGCAGCATCCTAGTTCGGATTGGGCCCAGCCAAGCTCGAATAAGACCCGCTTATGCAAGCCTATTCCGGTTAACGGCCAGCGCGACGGAATGTTGACCCGATGATCAGCTCGCGGGCGCGGCGATTCTGCCCCTGAGGTAGAGATTGTTGGCGATCAGCGCCGTCACCACCAGCCCCGCACCGGCGAGCTCGATGGTGTCGAAGCGGTGCCCCTGCAGGATGCGGATGGCAAAGGTCACCACCGGCACCAGGTTGCCGAGCAGCATGGCGTTGAGCGCGCCGAGATAGCCGATCGCCATATTCCAGAACAGCACCGCCAGCACCACCGTCAACAGCGCCAGATAGGCAAGCTCCCAGCTGACGGAGAGCACCGTCGCGCCCGCCGGAATGCTCGCATATCCCGACACGGTCGCGATCGCGGTGATAAGGAAGATGCCCGCCGTCCCGGGCAGACAGGTGAGGGTGGTAAAGCGCAGCGCCGACCAGCCGGGAAAACTCACCGCGCCTATGGTGTACGCGATCCAGCTCATGGCGCCGAGAAAGATCAGCACGTCGCCAAGAAACGTGCCGCCGGTGAATGCGTGCGCGGGATCGCCTTTGGTGATGACCAGGAACACGCCGAGGATGGCGACCGCGATGCAGGCCAGGGTGAAGTTCGCCGGCCGGCTGCCCTTCAGCGCCCAGTGCACGAACGCGGCGATCGGCGTCTGCAGCGCCATGATGATGGCGGCGTGTTCCGGACGCGACAGGCTGAGGCCGACGAACACCAGGATGGAAAAGCCGCTGAAACCGACGACACCGTAGAACGAGGCCTGCAGGAATCTGCCGCGGTAGCGCAGCGCCGCGGCGCCCTCGCGCCAGCAAAGGATGGCAATGAACAGGGGTGCCGCCACGCCGTAGCGCATGCTCGATATCCAGAACGCATCCACGCTCTGCAGCGCGCCTTTCGCCACCGGGAACATCCCGCCCCAGATCAGTACCGTGACCAGCATGATCAGCACGCCCTTGAACTGGTTCGTCTGCACCGGAAATCCCCAAAGGACACGCCGCCGCATCCGCGCCGCCGCGGCCGGACCGCTACGCCGAGGCTGACTTTTCGTCGCGCAGCGCCCGCCGCAGGATTTTTCCGACGTTGGTCTTGGGCAACTCCGCCCTGAACTCGACGTACTTGGGACATTTGTAGCCGGTCAGGTTCTGATGGCAGTGCGCGCGCACTTCCTTCTCCGACAGGTCCGGATCCTTCCTCACCACGAACAGCTTCACCGCCTCGCTCGAATGCTCGTCGGGCACGCCGACGGCGGCGCATTCCAGCACCCCGGGGAGCATCATGACCACGCCTTCGACCTCGTTCGGGTAGACGTTGAAGCCGGACACCAGGATCATGTCCTTCTTGCGGTCGACAATGCGCGTGTGGCCCTTCTCGTCCATGATGCCGATGTCGCCGCTGCGGAAAAAACCGTCGGCGGTCATGACCTTCGCCGTCTCCTCCGGGCGCTGCCAATAGCCCGCCATGACCTGCGGCCCGCGGATGCAGATCTCGCCGGCCTCACCCAGCGGCAGCTCGTTGCCGGCGTCGTCGCGGATCGAGATTTCGGTGGAGGGCACCGGCAGCCCGATCGAACCATTGAACTCCTTCAAGTCGGGCGGGTTGGTGGCGGCGACGGGCGAGGTCTCGGTGAGGCCGTAGCCTTCGGTCAGGGTGACGCCGGTTATTTTTTTCCATTTTTCCGCCACCGCCTTTTGCACCGCCATGCCGCCGCCGTTGGAAATGCGCAGCGCGCTGAAGTCCAGTTTTTCGAAATCCGGATGGTGCATCAGTCCGTTGAACAGGGTGTTGACCCCGGTGATGGTGGTGTACTTGTGCTTCGCGAGTTCCTTGACGAACCCCGGCATGTCGCGCGGATTCACGATCAGCACGTTTTTGCCGCCGATCTTGAGCATCATCAGGCAGTTCACCGTCAGTGAAAAAATATGGTACAGCGGCAGCGCGGTGATGATGATGTAGTGCTTGCGGTCGTATTCGGTCAGGAACGGATCCAGCCAGGCCTCGACCTGGGTAAGGTTGGCGGTGATGTTGCGGTTCAGCAGCATCGCCCCTTTCGACACGCCGGTGGTGCCGCCGGTGTACTGCAGGAACGCGATGTCGCCGGGCTTGATCTCCACCCGGCTCAGCGTCATGCCCGCGGCCGCGCGCAGCACCTGGTTGAAGCGCAACGCGTTGTCGAATTGGTACGCCGGCACCATTTTCTTCACGTTGCGCACCACGAAATTGACCAGCGCGCCCTTGGCCGCGCCGAGCAGGTCTCCCATCGCCGCGACCACCACCTGCTTCACCTGCGTCCTGGCGATCACCTGCTCCAGCGTATGCGCGAAGTTCTCCAGGATCACGATCGCCTTCGCGCCGGAATCCTTGAGCTGGTGCTCGAGCTCGCGCGGCGTATACAGCGGATTGACGTTCACCACCACCAGGCCCGCGCGCAGGACGCCGAACAGTGCCACCGGGTACTGCAGCACGTTGGGCATCATCAGCGCCACGCGCTCGCCCTTCTGCAGGCCCCGTGCCTGCAGCCATGCGCCGAACGCCTGCGACATGCGCTCGAGCTCGGCGAAAGTGATTTCGCGGCCCATGCAATAGTAGGCCGGCCGCTCGCCGAAATTGGCCACGCTTTCCTCGAACAGGTCGCGGATCGACTGGTACTTGTCGGGGTCGATATCGGCGGGCACGCCGGCGGGATAGTGTTTGAGCCAGATTCTTTCCATTCGGGGCATCCTCCTCGAAAACGCGTTCAGGTACGGGTCGCTTGTGCGTGGCAGGCGCCATCATAAACCGCCCGGTCGAATACGCCTACCGCGCGGCAGCGGGCCGGGCGGGCGCACCGGCAGGCTGGTGCGTCCACGGCTAGGCGGCCGCGGCGCGGATGCGGCGCGCGAGATAGATGCTGGCGAGCGTCGCCAGCAGCGCAAGTATCCCGACCGTGCCGTAATGGGTCAGCTCGCCCGCCGCGTTCCTGCCGATGATCAGGCTCGCGCCGAACGATGCCGTGCCCGAGGCGAACTGCTGGATCGAGGAGTTGAAGCTCATGAAACTGCCGCGCAGGCGCGGCGTCACGCTCGCCGTCATCAGCGCCATCGCCGGAACGAAGCGCCCCGACATCATGCACATGAGAAACGCCGAGGACGCGATCGCGACATAAATGGGCACGCGCGGCAGATGCGTGAGGTTGAGGATCGCCAGCGCCGAGCCGCACGCGATCAGGGTGAACATGCGCTGCTTGCCGTGCAGATCGGTCAGCCGGCCCACCAGGTGCACCGTGGCCAGGGTGAGTGCGCCGCCGACCAGATACAGCAGCGGCAACTGCGCTTCGCTGACCCCGACGTTGGCCACCATGTAGGGGCTGATGAAGGGAATGATGGCGAAGCCGGAGAAAAACAGCATGCCCGAAAACAGGAATGCCCGTTGCAGATTCGGCTCGCGAAACACCGCCTGCGCCTGCGCCAGCGGATGGCGCTCGCGCGCCGCGCGCAGGTGGCCGCGCATGCGCGGCAGCAGCCACAACCCTCCGCTCCAGACGATGACGCACAGTCCGGCGAGAAACAGATAAGGCGCGCGCCAGGTGAACTGGTTGGCCAGGTACAGGCTGATCGGCACGCCGAGCGTCGCAGCGAGGGAGAACGAGGACATGACCACGCCCAGCGCCGCGCCGCGGCGGCGCTCCGGAATCAGGTCGCCGACGATGGCGAACACGATCGCCGACAGCACGCCGCCGAAAGCACCGGCGAGCGAGCGCGCCGCGAGCAGCATGGCGTAGCTGTCGGAGGAGGCGGCGAGCAGGGTGGTCGCGCCGAAGCAGGCGTACAGGATCAGCAGCACTTTCTTGCGGTCGAAGCGGTCGATGAAAAAAGCCGCGGCGAAGCCCACCAGCGCCGCGCTGAAGGTGTAGACCGACACGAGGAAGCCGAATTTGGTCGGGCCGATCGCGAACATGCGCATGAACTGCGGCCCCAGCGGCATCAGGATCATGAAGTCCAGAATGTGGCTGATCTGCACGCCGGCGAGCACCAGCAGCACGGCCCACTCGCGCAGGATCGGTTTGTCCGCCGGATTCATCGCAGCCTCAGGAACAGGGGCGCGAGCACGCCGAGCACGCCCAGGCTGGCATAGGCGAGCATCCAGGCGCCCGGGCTGGCGTTGCCCCCGCCTGCGTCCAGCACCGCGCCGAAGGCGAGCGGCGCGAGGAAGCCGGCGCCGAAGCCGAGCATGGAATGCAGCGCCATGCTGGCGCCGCGCAGGTTCGGATCGGATTTGGCCAGCATGCCCGAGGTCAGCGCCGAGGAATCGCCCATGTGCAGGCTGAGCATGACGAAGGAGAGGCCGACGATCGCGTACCACGGCAGGCCCGAGAGCAGGCCGAACAGGCAGGTGAACACACCGGAGCAGACCATGATCACGGGCACGATGCGATTGCGGCCGTGGCGCAGCGCCAGCTCGTTGCCGAGCACGCTGGCGCCCGGCCCGAACAGATTGGCGAGGGCCGCGATCAGCACCGGGCTCCACGGCCACGCGCCGCTCGCCGACAGGCCCTGGCTGAACACGAAAAACGCCACCATCCAGGAGCGCGAGCCGAACAGCTCCCAGCAATGCACCGTGTAGCCGAAGATATAGCCGCGCGCGGGGCGATTGGCCAGCACCGGACGCAGATCTAGCAGGGGCGTGCGCGGGGCGGCGGGCGGGCGCCGCGGCGGCAGGCCGGCGAGGATCATCAGCCCCGCCGCGAGCGGGCCGAGCGCGCACAAGGCGAAAGCCCAACGCCAGCCCAGGGTTGCGGCGATCGCGCCCGCGAGCAGGATGGAAAAACTCGCGCCGAAACCGAACACCGCCGTATAGAAAGAAACGGCGCGGCTCTGCGCGCGGTCGCCGAGATTGTCGGTGAGCGCCTTCAGGCCCGGCATGTAGGTGCCGGCGATGCCGGCGCCGGTGAGCCCCTGGAACAGCGCGGCCGACCACACCCCGTGCGCGAACAGCGCAAAGCCGAGGGTGCCGAAGGCGCACAGCAGGCTGGAGAAAAAATACACGCGGCGCGCGTCGACGCGGTCGGTGAGGCCGGAGAGCACCGGCACCGATGCCATGTAGCCGGCGAAGAACATGCCGGAAATCAGGCCCGCGGCGGAGTTGCTCGCGTCCCATTCGCGCTGCAACTGCGGCAACAGGGTCGGGTAGATCGCATAGCACAGCATGCTCGCCACGTGCGCGAGGCAGACCCAGGCGATCAGGCCCAGGGGGGTGCCGGTTATTTTCCTGATTCTCAAAAAGCGCCCCTATTGACGAGAACCCGCGTATGACAAGTCGGGGCGGGACCCGGCTTACTTGTGCCTGAACTTCGGCTTGCGCTTCTCCACGAAAGCCGCCATGCCTTCCTTCTGGTCTTCGGTGGCGAACAGCGAATGGAACGCGCGCCGCTCGAACAGGATGCCTTCGTTGAGCGTGCTCTCGTAGGCGCGGTTGACCGATTCCTTCGCCGCCATCACCACCGGCAGCGAGTATTCGCAAATCTGGCTGGCGGCGGCGAGCGCCTCGTCGAGCAGCTTGTCCGCCGGCACCACGCGCGACACCAGGCCGGCGCGCTCGGCTTCGGCGGCGTCCATCATGCGCGCGGTGAGCACCAGATCCATGGCCTTGGCCTTCCCCACCGCGCGCGGCAGGCGCTGCGTGCCGCCGGCGCCGGGAATGACGCCGAGCTTGATCTCGGGCTGGCCGAACTTCGCCGTCTCCGCCGCGATGATGAAATCGCACATCATCGACAGCTCGCAGCCGCCGCCGAGCGCGTAGCCCGCGACCGCGGCGATCACCGGCTTTCTCACCGAGCGGATGCGCTCCCAGTTGCGCGTGATGTACCCGCTCTTGTACACATCCATGTAACTCCAGTCCTTCATCGCGCCGATGTCGGCGCCCGCGGCGAACGCCTTGCCGCCGCCGGTGAGCACGATGCAGCCGATGTTCTCGTCGGCGTCGAACTTCGCCAGCGCGTCGCCGAGCTCGTCCATCAGCGCGTCGTTGAGCGCGTTCAGCGCCTTGGGGCGGTCGAGCGTGATCAGGCCGACGCGGCCGCGGGTTTCAACCAGGATGTTTTCGTAGGACATTTCGGTGCCTCATAGTGATGATTGAAAATCGTGAAACCAATGGCGGTTCAAGTGACGTCCCCGCGGTTGCGGAGCTGCAATTTTGCGCGGACAAAAACCCGTCCGCGCGGATCATCGATTGCGCATGGATGAAAAGCGCATCCATGCGCAATCGACGATCTTGTATAAAACCCCCACCCCGCGTGTTGGGGTCAACCATAACCGTGTTTTCCGCGCGGACACGCTTTACCTCCGCGTGGAAAACACGGTTGGCGCGCGCAACGCGCAAGCCCTTTCGTCGCATGCCACGGTCGTCAATACGCCATGCAAAAGCCGTTACTTTAACGCCTGCACCATGCTCTTCGCCGCCGTGGCAAGCAGCATCAGATCCATGCCCGCGATCGGCAGCGTGTAACCCTTGCGGATATACGGCCTCATCGCCTCGGCGCTTGCCGCGAAAATCCCCAGTTTCATTCCCACGGCGACGCAGGCCTGGCGCACGGTCTCCATCGCCTGCTCCACCTCGGGGTCGTTCACCCGGCCCAACTTGCCCATGGTACCCGACAAATCGTAAGGCCCGATCATCAGCGCATCCACCCCGGGCACGCGCACGATGGACTCGATGTTGGCGACCGCGGCTATGTGCTCGATCTGCAGCATGACGATGACGTTGTCGTTGGCGCTGGCCACGTACTCCTGAAAGTCCAGGCCGTAGCCCTGCGCGCGCACGATGCCCACGCCGCGGCTGCCGCGCGGCGGATATTTGCAGTAGCGCACGATGCGCTCGGCCTCGGCGGCGGAGTTCACCTGCGGCACGACCACGCCGGCCGCGCCGATGTCGAGCGCCTTCTTGATCAGCGCCTCTGCGCCCGCGGCCACCCGCACCAGGCAGGGGCAGCGCGCCGCCTGCAGCAGGCTTTGCGCGGCGAGCGGATCGAGCGGCGCATGCTCGGTGTCGATGAACAGCCAGTCGAAACCGGCGCGCGAAAACAGTTCCGCCACCTCGGCGCAGGGCAGCGCGATGATGGCGCCGAGCAGGGTCTCGCCCGCGCGCAGGCGCGCGGCGAAGCCGGCGTTGATTTCGGCTATGGACGGATGGCTCATCGCGTTACCGGTCACGCAGTCCGAATTCGGCGTTCAGCCGCCGACTTTCTTGTTCTTCCGCGCCGACAAGGGCAGCACCTCCGCCATGGACAGGCGCTTGCGCCCCGGCTCTTCCTCGGTCAGCGCGACCGTCTCGCGCAAGCTCGCCAGGCTCCGGCGCGCGAGATTCTGGTAGGTGCGCGTGGCATCCAGCTTCCATGCCATTTCGCCTTCGCTCAGATCGCGCAGCACCTTCGCCGGAATGCCTGCCACGAGCGTGCGCGGCGGCACCTGCATCCCCGCCTTGACGAAGGCCATCGCGGCGACGAAGGCCGATTCGCCGATTACCGCATTGTCGTTGACCACGGCGCCCATGCCGATCAATGCATTGCGGCAGATGCGCGCGCTGTGGATGATGGCGCCGTGGCCGATGTGGCCGTCCTGCTCGATCACCGTGTCCGACTCGGGAAAGCCATGCACGACGCAGCAGTCCTGGATATTCGCGCCGGCCTCGATCACCAGACGCCCGAAATCGCCGCGCAGGCTGGCCGACGGACCGATGTACACGCCGGCGCCCACGTGCACGTCGCCGATCAGCACCGCGCTCGGATGCACATAGGCATCCGGATGCACGACGGGGGTGAGGCCGTCGATGGAATAGACTTTGACCATGAGGGTGTCGCCCGCGGCAAAGCGCTCATTTTACTGCTGTTGGTGTATGCTCTGAAACCTCAATTTTTTACCTTTGCCATGCACAAGACCGCGCAACAACTGGCCGACGCCGCCGCCGCGGCGATGCACGCGCGCGATCGCGCCTCCCTCGCCCTGGGCATGAAGCTGCTCGGCGTCGGCCCCGGTTCGGCGAGCATGCAGATGGCGGTGCGCGCGGACATGGCGAATGTCCACGACACCTGCCATGGCGGACTCATATTCACGCTTGCCGACTCGACCTTCGCCTACGCCTGCAACAGCCACAACAAAAATGCGGTGGCGGTCACCTGCGTGATCGAATACCTGCGCCCGGCCTACGTCGGCGACCTGCTCACTGCGAGCGGAAAGGAACAGGGGCTGGAGGGCCGCAACGGCGTATACGACATCCGCGTCGAAAACCAGAAAGGCGAACTGGTGGCGCTGTTTCGCGGCAAGTCGACCCAGATCAAGGGCGAAGTAACCGAACTGAACAAGCGCTAGCGGCTATCCGCATCCGGCGCCGCAGCACGCGATGGCGCAGCGCCGCTTCATTTGCCCTTTGGTCCCCGGGAGAGTAGCGTTGTAACCGCAGGCTCCCGTATTGCAGCGACGGAAAGCGAGAGACGCATGTCGCATCACACGCATTGCAATAGCCGCAGCCGATTTTCAAATGAAATTGCCGTGCTCCAACGCAAACACGAGAATCGTTTACCGCCATGCAAGGTTTCACGGACTGTTAGATCAGGCACTTAGTCGTTTTGAAACCATCTATCACGGCGAGGGCGATCTGCGATGCAAACCTATCCAGTTGTTTCGATGCTTGTTTCGTACTCTTTTGAAAAACTGGCTGCGGTGATATATGGCTTTTAGGCAAATCGTTACACGTTAGCCGCTAAGGAGAGTCATGGTTACCTGCTATCTGCGCTACATCATTGACCCTTTCAAACTCAAGGAGTTCGAGCACTACGGCAAGCTCTGGATTCCTCTTGTGGCGAAGTTCGGTGGCGATCATCACGGCTACTTCATGCCGTCTGAAGGAACCAGCAACGTCGCGCTCGCCCTTTTCACCTTCCCGAGTTTGGCGCTGTACGAGGAATACCGTGCAAAATCATTTCAGGACCCAGAATGCCAAGCCGCGTTTAAATACGCAGAAGAGACCCGCTGTATCATCAGCTACGAACGCAGCTTCTTCCGGCCTGTCTTCGAGTGAGCGCGGCTAACCCTGTGTTGGTGCCGACGGGCCGCGAGCGTCGCGTCCCATCAACCGCCTTGCCGGCCCGCGGCACAACACCACGTTAGAGCCCCAGAGAAGGAGTTCCAGTTACTGCATCTTTCGGGGAGGTCAAATGCAAACAAAGGCGGTGCGAGTGGCGGCATATTTCCTGATCGCGCACTATTTGATTGTTACCGCGCTGGCACTTCTTGGCAAAGAAACACCCGATCTCGTAAGAGTTGGAATCACGCTCGGAACGCTTATCGGATCGGTTGGCGCGCTATTCAGGCCAAGGAAGCTGGGGTGGCTGATGGTTGTCGCATACGCATGGTTCGCGGCGAGTCCCTTCCTGTTGGGGACATGGACGATTTGGTCCTCGCCCGAATTGCAGTCCAGTGCAAAGATCACTGCGTCGATTGTGGTGGCGCTGATCCACTCGCCATTGGTCGTAGCCCTAATACTGGTATTTAAGCCGGCCAGCTTCGCGTCCTTCAGGAACCCTCCCACTGAAAATGTCGCGACGCAGCCCTCGAAACCTGCCGGCGTTGACAGTAGCCGAACTGGCGCGCGCGGGTTGCCGGGGACATCAAGGTTCATGGCCGACACACCGGACAAACTGGGTCCCGACGTAAAGACCGCGAGGCCGGTGCGGATCGCGCTCGGCGCGCTGGTGTTGGTAGCCGCGCTTGTGTTCTTACTCACGGCGGCCGCAATCCTCAGTGGCGACAGATCGCGGATGCCTTCACCGCAGGGGGCTCTCGCGCTGGGTTTGTTCTTTGTCGCCCTTGGGCTCGGTTTCAGCTTCATTGGCGTGCGCCTCATGAAGATGAAAGAGGCAACTGACAGTTTGTTTAGCACCAGGGCGGCTCTTGTTGGCGGTCCTTTCATTTCAGTCGTCGGTCTCGTCGTTGGGATGTTAGCGATCTATTACGGGCAAATAGACGCCGCATATAGCGGTATCGCTCTTATCCTCATGGGATTTGGAGTGTATTGGTCTGGGCGCCAGCGGAAATCTGCGTTAGAGACCTCGCTTGCGAACAATGAAGTTACTGAACATCCGAGCCCAACGCCGGATCCAACCCGCGCACACATCGACAAGGCGGACGCCGGGAACCTTGCCGCTATTTCCAGTAGCCGGACCCGTTGGCTTGGATGGACCGTAGCGATTGTCGTGGTCGCGGTCGCCGCTATCCTGGCCGCCAAAGCCTACCGCACCGTCCCTGGCTCACAATGGATGACATCAGCCCAATATCAGCGGGAGTTCGACGCGCGGGCTCGGGAAGGTTTCTATCCGCACGAGGTGGAGGGTAAATGCCAGAGCGGCGCAGAGAAGTTTCGCGCTGACTGGAAGGCCACTCCCCCGGGCGCCGCTTTCTTCGCTCATCATGGCATGACCAGGCAAGACTATGAACGCAGGGACCAGGAGTATCGTTCCAAGGATTTTGCTCCCGGGCCGCTAAGGCAGTTCAAGGATTGCTCCGGCGTCGACAGGTATCAAGCAACTTGGCTCAAGAGACGATCGGGTACGTGAGCGCGTCAGGGCAGGCATTTTGAAATTGCGCTCTAACCGCCCGGCCAACGCGGACGCGCGCGGAAGCACCGTGCTGTGCATGCGTCAACGAGCGCGCGCCGGTTGCCGTGGACGTTGAGGCTGTAGAAAAACCCTGATTTCTTGAAATTCACGCTCGCAACTTATTGATCTGTAAAATAGCAAAAATGCAAAAACAGCTTTTTCTACAGCCTCGTTAGGTGGTGTCCGGTGCGCTGCAGCCTTTGGACCGTGACCGTTTCATTGGCACTTCTCGCCTGCGGCGAGTCGCTGCTATCACCGGAACAAGTAAAGAGCGAACTCGATAGCAAGCTGCGACCTGGTGATCCACACACCACAATTGAGAAGGTTCTTAATGATCGGAACTTGCCGTTTTCGTATGACAAGCACGCAAATCGATATCAGAGCATCCTTCGCCAGCGCGACTCAAACTATAAAGCTGTGGTTATCTACATAAACGTCGATACGGAGAAACGATTTGTTAGCGCTGCGGCTCACAACAGCTATACGGCGCCGTAGCCTAGGCCGCCACCACCCAACCTCTAGGTGGAACGGACGCCGTGAAGCGTTGCACTTCGTGGTTACAACTTACGCGGCGCGCCTTAGTTTCACGTTATACGTCGCTTTGATGGCTGGTGACAAAAGGCACACAGTGCCGTAGAATTGCGTGATGAAACCGTTTCGGTGGGACCCTGAGAAGAACGATGCACTCAAGGGCGCTCGCGGATTATCCTTTGAGAGCATTGTTGTCGCGGTCGAGTCCGGCGGACTACTCGACATCGTAAACCACCCGAACCAAGCCAAGCATCCGAAGCAGAGGGTGCTGGTGGTCGCGATCGAGAACTATGCCTACTTGGTGCCATTCGTAGAGGAAGAAGAACACTATTTTCTGAAGACGGTTATTCCAAGCCGTAAAGCCACGAGAGATCATTTGCACAAAGGTGAGCCAGATGTCAACACTTGATGCTTACGAACTGAAAGTCTTGCGCGCATTTGAGAAAGGCCAGCTCAAGTCGGTGGCCACGAAAGCTGAGCTTGAAAAGTTTAAGGCCGCTGCGAGGGCTACTGCGATCAAAGATCGAAGAGTGAACATCCGTTTGTCCTCCATCGACCTAAGCGATATTCAGGTGAAAGCGCTGGAAGAAGGCGTTCCGTATCAAACTCTGATCGCGAGTGTTCTGCATAAGTACGTCACTGGTCGCCTATCGGACCAATCGCAACGTATAACTAGTCGCTCAACACGGACGTCCCGCCAGCGGGCCGCCGGTCAGCGCAAACGTTGAGGGGTCTTTTTTGCCGACCACGACGCCAGCGTCTATTTCCGAAAGCATATTGACGCTTTGCGACAAAGTGGTGCCAGGGTCAATTCCTGTGTATGTCCCGGTTCGTTCCGAATCCGATGCCAATGTTGACGATTGCTTTATTAACGTCGCCCACAAGGTTGAGAGAGATGGAGGAACACTGCTCCACGGTTGGCAAATCCGGGAATGGATTAGCGTAATGATCGAGGCAGAATTTCACGCGATTTCTCACTGCGACGGTTCCCCTATAGCATCATCTACTGCCTCCGCGACGATGAACTTCGTGTCGTGGCCATCGCCCGTCACAGGCAGGGGCCCGGCTGCCGGGCGGATCGAACCTAGCCCGGTTTGCCGATGGAAGAATTGAGGCCCAACCGTGCCTTGCAGCGGACGCCGGACGGCTCAGGATGCGGCCCTCGACAGTGAGCAGGATCTTGGGCGGGTACTTCATTGCGATGGCTATTGCGGGGACCGTGGCGGCGCCCGCAAGCGCTGACGTGGGTGTGCCTCGCAAGCTTGCGCCCGCGGATGAACAGAATCACAAACTGCTGATGCAACAGCTCTCCGTTGAACAGATTGCAGCATTGAACGCGGCCTATCCCGGGTTTCGCGTTCTGAAGCTTTGCTCCGGGCGCTTTAGCGGCGCCAACCGCGACGAACTGGTACTCGGGCTATGGCGGCCAGTCGACTCTGAACAATGGTGGAAGCGCGAGGTTCATCGCGTTGGGCTGATCTGGACACCGAAGGGTTGGGAAGTCCATGTCATTGACGATGAAATCGAGAAGGACGCGACCCGCAGCCGGTCGTTCCCGATGAACTGGGCGTTTTCCCTGACGAGCACGGGCTTGGCTGCGGATATGAAGTGTGGAATCGAGGGAGAGTTCTCGGAGCATTCCCAGCTAACGCATTTGCTTGGAGACAAGCCTTTCTTCGATTTGGACAAGGAAGGCTTGAAGACGAACAAGGTCGTGTGCTTCGCGACGAGCGATACATACAACAATTGGGATTGTCTTGTATTCAGCCCCAAACATCGTCGGTTTCGTCTCTGGTACCAACAGGCACATGCTGACTGAGCCGTCCAACCACCCGCTTCACCCGGCCCCAAAGGGACCGACCACGGGCGAAGTGACGGATTTGAACAAGCGATCGTGTCCGGCCGCAGGCACCGGCCTGGCGCCCTGCGCCTGACCCTGCCTACCCGTCCTCCATCTCCGCGCGCAGCCGCCGCGCCATGACGCGCGCATAGTAGCCGGGCGCGAGCCGGCTCACCCACCAGGCGAGTTTCGCCATGCGCCCGGGCAGCAGCAACTGCCTGCCCGTGCGCGCGGCAAGCACAATGGCCGCAGCGATATCTTCCGCCCGCGCGCGTTCGCCGACGATCTGCTGCGCGTGCCGCGCCGGCCGGCCGTCGCCGCCGAGCGCGTTCCTGTCGATGCCGGTATCGATGAAGGACGGGCACACCATCAGCACCCCGACCCCGTCCTCGGCGAGCTCCGTGCGCAGGCTCTCGAAAAAACCGTGCAGCGCGTGTTTCGCCGCGGCATAGCCTGAGCGCGCGATCAGCGGGGCGAAACCGGCGACGCTGGAGATGACGATGATGAGCCCGCGCGATTGGATCAGCGCATCGAGCGCCGCGCGCGTACAGTGGACCGAACCGAAAAAATTCACCTCCATCACGCGCCGGATCACTGCCGGATCGGTGCGCCGCCAGGCGCTGCGGTGGGTAATGCCGGCGTTGTTGACGAGCACGTCGATGCGGCCCCAGCATGCGATCGCCGCGGCAAGCGCGCGTTCGCACTCCGCCGCATCGCTCACGTCGCAGGCCAGGCCCAGCGCCTGCCGGCCCTGGCCGCGAAGCGCCGCGGCGAGCGCCTCGGCCGCGGCCCCATCGAGGTCGAGCGCGGCGACATGCGCGCCGGCAGCGGCGAACGCATGCGCCAGCGCCCGCCCCAGGCCGCCGGCGGCGCCTGTGATCGCGACCACCTTGTCGGCAAACTCGCGCCGCATCATCGGGGAATCCGGCGCGCGCGCGCAGCCAGGTAGAACTCGAATACCTCGGCCGAAGTCTTTTGCGGCACATAGCCGAAGACCTCCTTCAGCCGGCGATTGTCCAGCACCGGACGGTAGCGCAGGAAATTCACCTGCTCCGCCCCGTACTGCGTCAGCCCCAGGGGCTTGAGCACGGCGAGCACCGAGCGCAGCAGCCACGCCGGCAGCACCACGCAGCGCTTGCCCAGGCGCGCGGCGATTTCGCGCATGCCCAGGGCGCCGTCGCCGGCGACGTTGTAGATGCCGGACTTGTCCGAGTACACCGCTTCCAGCATGCAGCCGACCACGTCCCGGTCCCAGACGAACACGAACGGGCTCGCCGAGCCGCGGATCGCGATCAGGCGCGGCTTGTCGAACAGGTCGGTGATCTGGTTGCGCACCGTCTCGCCGAGGATGGTGCCGATGCGGAACACCACCTGCCGCAGCTGCGGCTGGCTCGTCCGGTGGTCGGCGAGCATTTCCTCGACCAGGCGCTTGTGCCAGGAATAGGCGAATTCGCGGTTGCCGCGCACGGGCGCATCCTCAGTGATCCAGGCCGGATTGTCGGCGTGATAGCCGTAGGCCGCGCCGCTGGAGGAGACGACGATCTTTGTTACTCCGGCGGCGACGCAGGCTTTGAGCAGATTCTCGGTCCCCATCACGTCGACCGAGTACTCGAATTCGCGCTTGCTGTTCTTCCCCGGGGTGACGATCGAGGCCAGATGCACCACCGTGTCGATCGCATGGCGCTCGATCATCGAAGCCAGACCGGGCGCACGGATATCGGCGGTTTCGTAGGCGACGCCGGCCAGGCGCCCCGCCCGCGGCGGCTCGCGCACATCCATCGCCACCAGCGCGGCGGGCCTGCGCGCCGCGTCCGCCGCAAGGGCCGCGACCAGCTGGCTGCCGAGGTAACCGGCCGCGCCCGTCACCAGTACGCGCGGCGCGCCCACTACCTGCCTTTCGGCTCCTGGTGCATGTCCTTGAAGTGGATCAGGCCCGGCGCCCACATGTGTTTCACCGGATTCACGTCGACGTGAATCACGGCGCAGCGGCCGCTGGCGCGGCAGCGCTCCAGCGCCGGTTTGAGTTCCTTCGGATCTGACACGCGCTCGCCGTGCGCGCCCATGGCGATCGCCAACTTGTCGAACTCGATTTCGCCCAGGTCGGTGGCGATGTTTTCCTCCGGCGGCAGGGATTTCATCAGCAGGGTCTTGATCGGATGCAGGGTGAAGGACTGGTTCATTTTCACCATGCCCCAGGCCTTGTCGCACAGCACCAGATAGATCACCTTGAGCTTGTTCCTGACGGCAGTCTCGATCTCCTGCGGATGAAAACCCATCGCGCCGTCGCCGATGATGCACACCACCTGCCGCTCGGGGCACGCCACCGCGGCCCCGAGCGCCTGCGCCACGCCTGCGCCGAGCATGCCGAACTTGAACGTCGACAAGAGCGTATTCGGCACGCGCATTTCGTAATAGAAACTCGCCCAGATGGTGGTGTTGCCGCCGTCGGCGACCAGGATCGCATCGTCGGCGAAGAATTCGCGGCACGCGTTCGGGACATGCGCCGGGTTCATCGGCGCCGAGTGATCCGCGAGCGCACGGTCCCAGCCCGCGCGGTCGCGCCGCTTGGTCTCGTTGTAGCGCGCGATACTCTTCTGCCGTGCCTCGGTGCGAATTTCGCCCTGCCGCGCCGCAAGCCGTTCGGCAAGGGCGGCAAGAAACAGCCTGGCGTCGCCGAGAATGGCAAGATCGGCGGGCTTGTTCATGCCGAGCATCTCGCCGTCGGCATCGACCTGGATCATTTTCTGTTGCGACGGATGGCGCCAGTAGGGCGCCTTGCCCCACCAGTCGGTTTCGCCCAGGCGCGTCCCCAGCGCCAGCACCAGGTCGGCGTCGTTGCGCGCCGCATGGTTGAGCTTGACGTGGATCATCGGCAGCGACAATGCGGAAGTCTCCGGCAGCACGCCGCGCGCGGACCAGCTCGTCGTCACCGGCGCGCTGAGCAGTTCCGCCACCTGGCGCAGTTCGGCGTAGGCAGCGGCGTGGATGATGCCGCTGCCGGCGTGGATCAGGGGCTGCCCGGCCGCGATCAGCATGTCGGCGGCGCGCTCGATCAGTTCGGGCGAGGGCACGGTGGGCGCGGTGCGGCGATACTGGTGCGGGGCCCAGAACGCCGGATCGGCTTTCACCTTGGTGTTCATGATGTTCTCGGGCACGTCGATGTGCACCACCCCGGGGCGCCCTTCCCAGGACTTTCTCAGCGCCATGCGCACCAGTTCGGGGATGCGCTCGAACGATTGAATCACGCAGCTCCATTTCGCCATCCTGCCGATCACGCCGGACTGGTCGAAGCACTGGTAGCTGCCACCGCGGTCGGGGTAGGCGATGCCGGGGCGGCGGCAGGCGGTGACCACCAGCACGCGGTTGCCCTCGGCCTGTTCCACCGCGATGCCGGGCAGCGCGTTGGCGACACCGGGCCCGTTCGAGGCCATGCACACGCCGAGCCTGCCGCTCAAGCGCGCGTAAGCGCCGGCCATGTGCACGGCGCTGGTCTCGTGGCGCGGCGTGACGAGATCGATGCCGTGCGTGCGCAGGCTGGCGTAGAAACCGAAATAAGTGCCGTCGATGATGCCGAACACCTTCTGCACGCCCTCGGCCTGCAGCATCCTGACGATGACTTCACCACCGCTGATTTCAGCCATGCCCTCTCCCGTTGTTGTCCGTTATCCGCCTGGCAATGGTACCTTGCATGGCGCGCGCGGGAACCGGTTCAGCGCGCGGCGCCGAGCAGCCGGCGAAACGCTTGCGGCGGCACCGGTTCGCTGAAATAGTAGCCCTGCACCTCGTCGCAGCCGTGCTTCCTCAGGTATTCGAGTTGCGCTTCGGTTTCCACGCCCTCGGCGACGACCTTGAGATCCAGGCTGTGGCCGATCGAAATGATGGCGCGCGCGAGGACGCGGTGGTCGGGCACGCCGGCCACGATGTCGCGCACGAACGACTGGTCGATCTTGAGCGTGTCGATCGGCAGGTTCTTCAGATAGGCGAGGCTGGAGTAGCCGGTGCCGAAGTCGTCCACCGACAGCTGCACGCCGAGCGCGGTCAGTTGCCGCAAGGTGGAGACGACCGCGTCGGCGTTGTGCATGATCATGCTCTCGGTGAGTTCCATCTCGAGGAAGCAGGGATCGAGGCCGGTCTCGGCGAGGATGCGCGACACGGCGTCGACCAGGATGCCCTGGCGGAACTGGCGCGCCGAGACGTTGACCGAGACCGTGATCGGGGGCAGCCCTTCCCTGCGCCAGGCCTGGTTCTGCGTGCACGCCTCGCGCAGCACCCACTCCCCGATCTGCACGATCAGCCCGGTTTCCTCGGCCAGCGGCACGAACAGGTCCGGCAGCATCAAGCCGCGCTCGGGGTGGTTCCAGCGCAGCAGCGCCTCGGCGCCGACGATCGCGCCGGACTTCACGTCCACCTTGGTCTGGTAGTGCAGCACGAATTCCCTGCGCTCGAGCGCCCGCCTCAGGCTGTTCTCGAGCGCGAGGCGCTCGTTCACCTTGCTGTTCATCTCCGCGGTGTAGAACTGGAAGTTGTTGCGCCCGTGCTCCTTGGCGCGGTACATCGCGGCGTCGGCGTTCTTCAGCAGCGTCTCGACGTCGGTGCCGTCCTGCGGGTACAGGCTGATGCCGGCGCTGCAGGTGACGCAGAGTTCCTTGCCGTCGATGACGAAGGGCTCGCTCACTTTGGCGTTGATGCGCTGCATCGCGCGGAAGATCACGTCGTCGCGGGTCTGGTCGTTCAGGATCAGCACAAACTCGTCGCCGCCGATGCGCGCCACGGTGTCGCCGTCGCGCAGCCCCTGGCGCAGGCGCTCGCCCATGCCCTTCAACAGCTTGTCTCCGGTGCTGTGGCCAAGGCTATCGTTGACGAACTTGAAGTGGTCGAGGTCGAGGAACACCACCGCCACCGCGCGCAGGCTGCGCTGGGCGTAGACCGCCTGCTTCAGGCGGTCGTGCAGCAGGTTGCGGTTCGGCAAACCGGTGAGCGCGTCGTAATTGGCCTGGTACTCGATCTGCTGCTGGTATTGCTTGCGCTCGATCGAGTAGTGCATCGAGCGCATCAGCAGCTCGCGGTCGAGCCTGCCCTTGACCAGGTAGTCCTGGGCGCCGGTCTTCACCGCCGACAGCGCCACCGTCTGGTCGTCGTTGCCGGTGAGCACGATGATCGGGATCTGGGGCGAATGCGCGTACACCTTGGCGAAAGTATCGAGCCCGTGGCTGTCCGGCAGCGACAGGTCGAGCAGCACCAGCCGGGTGGTTTCCGCGGCGAGGAATTCCAGCCCGTGCGACAGCCGCCCGGCCGTGTGCAGCCGGAACGGCGCACTCGGATCCTCCGCCAGCATCTCGCGGATCAGACGCGCATCGCCCGCGTTGTCTTCGATCAGCAGGACGGTGTGCCGCGGCAGGTTCATTTGCCGTTCGGAAGCGTGACCACCGTGAGCCAGAACCGGTCGATCGACTGGACCACGACGATGAACTTCTCCAGATCCACCGGCTTGGTCACGTAGCAGTTCGCGTGCAGCTCGTAGCTGCGCAGCACGTCCTCCTCCGCCTTCGATGTGGTCAGGATCACCACCGGGATGCGTTTCAGCTCGTCATCGTTCTTGATTTCGAACAGCACTTCGCGCCCGTCCTTCTTCGGCAGGTTCAGGTCGAGCAGGATGATGTCCGGGCGCGGCGCCCCGGCAAACTTGCCCTGGCGGCGCAGGAACTCCAGCGCCTCGACTCCGTCCTTGGCCCAGTGCAGGTTGCTGTAGACCTTGCCCTCCTTGAGCGCCTCCCTGGTCAGGCGCACGTCCCCCGGGTTGTCCTCGACCAGCAGGATCTCCACCGGCGAACTCCTCGTCGAATCAGTCATGTTTTCTGCCTCTCTCCTTCGGTAGCGTGAAATGCATGGTGCTGCCCGCGCCCGGCCTGGACTCGACCCAGATGCGCCCGCCGTGGCGGTCGACCACCTTCTTGCAGATTGCCAGGCCGATCCCGGTTCCCGGGTACTCGCTCTTGTTGTGCAGCCGCTGGAATACGAGAAAGATGCGCTCGAAATACTCCGGCTCGATGCCGATGCCGTTGTCGCGCACGCGGAACTCCCATTCCGTTGCGTGCTCCGCCGCGCCGATGTGGACCCGCGGCGCCTCGGCGCCGTGAAATTTGAGCGCGTTGCCGATCAGGTTCTGGAACAGTTGCGCGAGCTGGGAGTCGTCGGCCTCGAGCAGCGGCAGCGGATCGTGCGTGACCGTCGCGCCGCCGGCCTCGATCGCCGCGCGCAGGTTGACGAGCGCCTTGCCCAGCGCCTCCTCGGACGCGATGGGCCGGAACTCCCGGCCGCGCGTGCCGACGCGCGAGTAGGCGAGCAGGTCCTCGATCAGCTGCTTCATGCGCGCCGCGCCATCGACGACGTAATCCATGAACTCCTTGGCGTCGCCGTCGAAGCGTTCGCCGTAGCGCCGCAGCAGCAGCTGCGTATAGCTCGACACCATGCGCAACGGCTCCTGCAGGTCGTGCGAGGCGACGTAGGCGAACTGCTCGAGCTCGGCGTTGGAGCGCGCGAGTTCGTCGTGCGCCTGGCGCAGCTCGGTCTCGGCGTTCTTGCGCTCGGTGTCGTCGTCGAACACCGCGATCTCGTACAGCGGCTGGCCCTCGGCGTCGCGCACCACTGCGACGGTAAGATCGACCCAGACCGTCGCGCCGTCCTTGCGCAAATAGCGCTTCTGGAACCGGATCGACTCCAGTTCGCCCGCGCGCACGCGCTCGCGCCCGGCATCGGTCGAATCGCGGTCCTCGGGATACGAAAGTTCCTTCACCGTGCGCCCGACCAGCTCCTTGTCGGAATAGCCGAGGATCGCGCACAGGCTGCGGTTGACGCGCAGAAAATAGCCGTCCAGGCTCACGTGCGCGATGCCCGAGCCGGCGAGTTCGAAGGTCAGGCGGAAGCGCGCCTCGCTCTCGCGCAGCGCCGAGTCGGCCTGCTTGCGCTCGGTGATGTCGACGATAGTGCCGACCAGCCCGGCGACCCCGCCGTCCGCGCCGGGCAAAGTGGCCTTGTAGTAGATGGTGTCGCGCCTGCGGCCGCCTTTCGCGGCGACCGTGATCTCGTAGCTCTGGCGGCCGGGGTGCCGCCACAACTCCTCGTCCATCGCATGGTGCTTGTGCGCGACCTCGGGGCTCTGCGGGTAGAGGTCCTGCACCTGCTTGCCGAGGAAGTTCTCGCGCGGAATGCCGAAGAACTCTTCCCACGCCTTGTTCACGCCGAGGTAGCTGCCTTTGCGGTCCTTGAAGAACACGGGAACGGGCAAGGCTTCGATCAGTTCCTGCGCGGCGAGCACCGTTTCCGGCAACGGCTGCGGAACGTCGAGTACGATAAACGGCAGCCGGGACTCGCCGCCGTGGCTGCCAGCCACGGCCCCGGCACTGGACGTGTCTCCGTCTTGGCGCGCCTCCGGCATGCGCTCGCCTCCTCTTTGTTCGGACCGGCGGCACCGCGTCCGGGAACTATCGCGCGATTGCCGCCAGTCCGATATTGTTCGAATTATTTTGCACCAACCCGCTCGCGTGAGGCGGCGTCACGAATCAGACAAAGGCGCCCCAGCGTCCGCGATGATACTCCAAGACACGTGCCGCCGTCCGGGTCACGGCTCCCACCCTGGAGCAATTCGAACGCGGCCTTGAGCTTGCGTTCGTGCCCGGCCTTCGCCGCCTTGGTCGTCTGCGGCGTCCGCTTGAGGAAGCCGTCGCCCGATTTCATCCCGATCCTGCCCGGCGCCACGCGCTCGGCCAGCGGCCCCGCCTCTCAGGCCCCACTCTCCTTCATCGGCAGCAGCCACGCGAGCACCGCGCACTGCGCCGCGGCGATCAACCCGAAGGCGAGCATGTAGCCGTCGGGCGAGTAGCGCCCGTCGATCACCGGAAACATGCGCAGCACCACGCCGACGCCGAACTGGCACAGAAACGAGACGAAAAACATCGCCACGTTGGCCGCGGTGTTCACGCGACCGGTCATCTCCGGCGGGAAATGCCGGGTGAGCAGCGCGTAAGCGAGCGCGGCCGAAATGCTGGAGAAGCCGTACACCATCAGCAACGGCATCTTCGCCGGCACCAGGTCGAAGGCGATCGCGATGACCGCGGCGACGCCGACCGCAGTGCCCAGCTTGTACAGGCCCAGCCGCGACAGGCCGCGGTCGCCGAGGAAGTCGGCGAGCCAGCCGAAGAACAGCGCGCCGACCGAATACGCGAGCGCGGTGGCGAACAGGTGCGCGGCCATCGCGGCGCGCGCAAAGCCGCCCACATCGGCGAGGCCCGGCGCGGGCCAAAATCCCCGCAAATCCTGGGATGGGGCCGGGCGAACCACACGCGGGAAGCCGATGGGCCAAGACAGAAAACG
>Ga0080064_1002022_pt1 | contig 36983 bp, 32 predicted proteins | sample Subgrocontami54m_FD_69260 | JGI IMG/M metagenome (GOLD analysis project Ga0080064, IMG submission 69260) | Subsurface groundwater microbial communities from S. Glens Falls, New York, USA - GMW46 contaminated, 5.4 m (SPADES assembly) (version 2) ...
CACCGCGGAGCATGGCAAGACGCTGGCCGATGCCGGCGGCTCGGTCCAGCGCGGCATCGAGGTGGTCGAATTTGCCATGGGGATACCGCATCTGGTCAAAGGCGAGCATAGCGAGGAAGTCGGCACCGGTGTCGACACGCATTCGCTGCGCCAGCCGCTTGGCGTATGCGCGGGCGTCACGCCGTTCAATTTTCCGATCATGGTGCCGTTGTGGATGTTCCCGGTGGCGCTTGCGTGCGGCAATACGTTCGTGCTGAAGCCTTCCGAAAAGGTGCCCTCGGCGGCGATGCGCATGGCGGAGCTGCTGAAGGAAGCCGGCCTGCCGGACGGCGTATTCAATGTCGTGCATGGCGACAAAGAGGCGGTCGATGCGCTGCTCGATCATCCCGGCATCAAGGCGATCTCGTTTGTGGGCTCCACGCCGATTGCGAAATATATTTACGAGACCGCGTCGAAAAACGGCAAGCGCGTGCAGGCGCTCGGTGGCGCCAAGAATCATGCGGTGGTGTTGCCCGACATGACGGCCAGCGCAGCGGACCTCGAATTCACGGTCGATGGGTTGATGGGCGCGGCCTACGGTTCCGCGGGCGAGCGCTGCATGGCAATCTCGGCGGTGGTCGCGGTGGGCGCAGCAGCCGATCCTTTGGTCGCGAAACTCAAAGAGAAAGCGTCGAAGCTCAGGATCGGGCCCGGCGACGGCAAGGTGGACGGCAGGGAAATGGACATGGGTCCGCTGGTTACCCGCGCGCACCGCGACAAGGTCGCCGGGTACGTCGACAAAGGCGTGGCCGAAGGCGCCAAGCTCGTGCTGGATGGCAGGGGGCTGAAGGTCACGGAATATCAGGACGGCAATTTCCTGGGCGCATCGCTGTTCGATCACGTCAAGACCGACATGACGATCTACAGGGACGAGATCTTCGGGCCGGTGCTGTGCGTGCTGCGCGTGGATACTCTGGAGGACGCGATTCGCATGATCAACGCCAATCCGTACGCGAACGGCACCGCGGTGTTTACGCGTTCGGGGGGGGCGGCACGCAAGTTCGAGCGCGAGATCGAGGTCGGCATGGTCGGCGTCAATGTGCCGATCCCGGTGCCGATCGCGTTCTTCTCGTTCGGCGGCTGGCGCAATTCCCTGTTTGGCGACCAGCACGTGCACGGCATGGAAGGCGTGCGTTTCTACACGCGCGGCAAGGTGGTCACCACGCGCTGGCCGGATGCGAATGCAGTGCCGCAGGGATTCAATATGCCGACGCTCGGGTGAGCGCCGGGCGAAGAGAGACGCGAGGGTGAGGGGGAATAATGGCTGCACGAGAGAACATCCTCAACCGCATCCGCGCCGCGCAAGGCCGCGGCGGTGCGCCGGCGCCGCAGGAACGCGCGGCGGTGGCTCATTACATCAAAGCGCATCCGCAGGGCCCGCGCCCGAAGTCCGGCTGGGAACCGGTCGCGCGCTTTCGTGACCGCGCGCTGAGCCTCGCCAGCACGCTTACCGAAGTAACGTCGGTGACCGGCGTGCCGGGGGCGATTGCGACTTACCTCACGAGCCACTCGCTGCCGCCGGCTGCGGTGTGCTGGCCGGAGTTCGGGACACTGGACTGGCGGGGCGCGGGTCTTGCGGTCGAAGCGCGCGCGGCAGGGGAATCGGATCTGGTCGGCATCACCGGCTGTTTCTGCGCGATTGCCGAAACCGGCACGCTCGTGCTGTTGTCGGGCCCTGATACCCCGCCCGGGGCGAGCCTGCTGCCCGAAACCCACATCGCGGTCGTGAATGTGAATCGCATCGTCCCCGGCATGGAGGAGGCGTGGACGCTGCTGCGCGCGGCACCCGGCGGCGCCATGCCGCGTGCCGTCAATTTCATCTCGGGCCCATCGCGCACCGCCGATATCGAGCAGACGGTCACGCTCGGCGCGCACGGGCCGTACCGGGTGCATATCGTTCTGATCAGTGCGAGCCCCGTTGCCGCTTCGGGCGGTGAGGCGGCAGGTTGCGGAGGAACAAAATGACAATCGCGCGGCCCTTGCGGGTGTCGATCAGCGCAGTTCTCTTGCGGCATGCTTGATTCCGCCGGATTTCTCGAACGCGTCAGCGCACGCGCTGCCATTGCGTTCAGCCTTGCGCTGCTCGCCCTGTTGATACTCGGTGACTACGCCATCGGGAGGGAACTCAGCCTGGCGCCGCTCTACCTGATTCCGGTCATGCTGATCACGTGGAAGACGTCGGCGACCACGGGGGTTGCGGCTTCCATGCTTGCCTCAGGGCTGTGGGCGGCCGTGACTTTGCACCAGGACGGGACCGGGCTTGCGGCCTACGTGCTGTGGGAAGCGGCGATCCGGTTGGCGACCACCGTGTTGTTCGTCGTGTTGCTGTCCAGCCTGAAATCAAGCCTCGCGCGAGCCAGTCTGCTGGCCAGAAAGGATTCGTTGACCGACCTTGCCAACCGGGGCTCTTTTTACGAACTGGTGAATCAGGAAATGTTGAGGTGCAAACGCTATGGCGGTGCGATTTCCATCGCTTTCATCGACCTGGATAAATTCAAGGCGCTGAATGACCGGGCCGGGCACGATGTGGGAGACGAGGCGCTGCGCGTGGTCGCGCAAACCCTGCGCTCCCAGCTTCGATCCACGGACCTGCCGGCGCGTCTTGGGGGTGACGAGTTTGCGGTCATGTTGCCGGGGATGGATGCGCGGGGCGCCAGCCAGGCGACGCAAATACTTCAATCCCGTCTGCTGAGCGCGATGGAGCATCGCGGCTGGCCCATCACTTTCAGCATCGGTCTTGCCACGTTCGCCACCGCCCTTGACTCGGTCGATGAAATGATCAAGCGTGCCGATCAGTTGATGTACAAGATGAAACGCGAAGGAAAAGGCGGAATCAGCGAGCAGGTATTCGCGTAACGGGGGGATTCAGGCGGCGCGCTCAGAATGCCTGGTCCCAGCGGATGCTCAGGCGTATCGCCGCATTGATCAGTCCGACCATGCTGTAGGTCTGCACGAAATTGCCCCACTGCTCGCGCGTTTGCGGGTCGATATCCTCCGCGAGCAGACCGTGCCGGTTGCGGCAGGCGAGCAGCTTCTCGAACAATTCGCGGGCCTCCGCCATGCGGCCGATGGCGGCGAGCGCGTAGATGTACCAGAAAGTGCAAACCGCAAACGCATTGGCCGGCGCGCCGAAATCATCCTGCTCCACGTACCGGAAAATGAAGTCCCCCCTGCGCAATTCGTTTCCGACGGCGGTGACGGTGCCGATAAAGCGCGGATCGTCTGCCGCGAGAAATCCGACTTCATGCAGCAGCAGCAGGCTCGCGTCGAGGGCATCGCCATCGAAGGTCGCCACAAAACTGTTGCGCTGCGCGTGCCACGCGCGTTCGCATACGACGCGATGTATCCTGTCGGCACAATCGCGCCAGTAGTCGGCACGGACAGGCAGGCTCAGCCGGATGGCAATCCGGGCCAGACGGTCGCACGCGGCCCAGCACATGACGCTGGAAAACGTGTGTATCCGCGGCGGCCCGCGCCGCTCCCAGATCCCGGCGTCGGGTTGGTCGTGGAACTCGAGCGCCCTCTCACCGAGCCTCTCGAGTTGATGAAACAGCGTCTCGTCACCGCTGCGCACCAGGCGCTGGTCAAAGAACACATGGGTCGCGGCCAGAATCGCCGAGCCGTAGACGTCGTGCTGAATCTGGCAAGCCGCCTGGTTGCCGATGCGCACGGGCCCCATGCCGCGATAGCCCGGCAGCGTATCGATTTCCTTTTCCTCGAGCGTCGACGCGCCGGAGATGCCATAGACCGGCTGCAGCCGTCCCTGCTGCGTGCCGGCCGCGATGTTGAGGATGTAGCCGAGGTGGCGTTCCATGGTACGGGTCGCGCTGAGCCGGTTAAGGGCATTGACGACAAAATACGCGTCGCGCAGCCAACAGTAACGATAATCCCAGTTTCGTCCGCTGTCCGGCGCTTCGGGGATGGAAGTGGTCATCGCCGCGACAATCGCGCCGGTGTCCTCGTAAGTGTTCAGTTTGAGCGTGATGGCGGCGCGGATAACCGCTTCCTGCCATTCGAACGGGATATTGAGAAAACGCACCCATTCACGCCAGTAGGCGGCGGTTTCCTCCAGGAAATTGCGGCCGACGTCGACGACTGATGCCTGAACGGTTTCGTCCGGGCCAAGCAGCAGAGTCACCGTGTGCGCGAGGAAAAACGGCGTCTCTTCCAGTATCGCCGTGATCGAGGCATCGGTCGTGACCCGGAATACCAGGCCGGGAGCGACGTAGCGGATATGGTGACTGCCGTAGGTGACGCTCGGCCGCTCGGCGCCATAGCCATGAGCGGGACGGATACGAAGGCAAATGCGCGGGTTTCCGGCAAGCCGCTTGATGATGCGCACCAGCGACATCGGACAGAACATGCGTCCGTGCTGCCTGAAGCGCGGCGCAAAATCCGTGAGTTCGATACCGCCGCCGTGGCGATCGTAGAGGCGCGTGACGAGGATCGCGGTGTTGGGGAGGTATTCCTGCTCCGCGCGCGCAAAATCCACCAGCTCGACGGCGAAGAAACCAAAATCCTTTTCGGTCCTGCGCTCGCGCAGCAACGAGCAGAACACGGCATCGCCATCAAAGCGGGGGAGGCACGCCCAGACGATCTCGCCCAGGCGGTCGACCAGCGCGCCGACGGTCGAATTCCCGATCAATCCCAGATCGAGCGTGTTCATTCGGCACGCTCGCGGGATTGTCCGCCAGGTTTCGCAGGAGCCAGGGTGCCCGCGCACTGTTCGAGCCACGAGCGCACGGCGTGGACGTCCGGCAGGCGCCATCGCGCAGCCGACCGGCCGGGCCCCACCTTGATCGAGTGTCCCTTCATGGCATTGACCACGGAAAATCCGTACTCGTCGGTTACATCATCGCCGAGGAACACCGGAATTCTCCCGCGAAACGGACTTTCGGACATGAATTCCGAGATCGCAATTCCTTTATCGCTTCCCTTGGGCACGATTTCGAGCACCATTTTTCCGCGCTGCAGCCGCAGATCGGCGGCTGAATCCACCCGTTCGCGCAGCAGCCGGTGCAGGTGCCCTCCGAGGCTCGGCACCTGCCGATAATGGATGGCCAGCGTAAAGCCTTTTTCCTCCAGCAGCAGACCGGGATGGCGGGCAACGAGCGGCCCGAGCCGATTCTTGATCTCGCTGAACCGGTGCGAGGGCGCCGCGTGCCGGTGTACGACCCCGCAACTGTTGCGGCGTTCAACGCCGTGCTGGCCAGCGGTCGGAAGCCGCAGCGGCGCGAAAAGGCTGTCCACTTCACTGATCCGGCGCCCGCTGACGAGCGCAACCGCGCCCGCGGTGGCCGCGCACAGTTGTCCCAGCGTCTGCTTGAGTCCGCGGCCCACCGTTACGCCCGCGGGGGCGGCCGCAAGCGCGAGCAGCGTGCCGTCGATATCGAGGAAGAAAGCCCAGCTTGGCTGGGCTCGGAGCAGGACCGCCGGCTTGGCACGATTTGTCTTTGCTGGCCCGATCACAGGCCCGTTCATGTTTGCGCCACTGCGTGGAAATGTATCACCCGAGGAGTCCAGCCACATCCTAATCCCAGTGCGTGCATGTGGCAACTACTCAACAACGCGTTCGCGGGCATGCTCGCGACAGCGATGCGTATTCGTACATCAATCTGTCGACGGGGCCGGAAATGCCGGATTGCCTGTTCAACAATTTCCGGACTCCCCGATGCGAGCTGGGCTATGAACAGTGGCAGGGTGAAGCCGATACCGGCCAGCCAGTGCCGCAACCAATGCCAACGACGCCAACCGAAAAAGATTTGACAAAGAGACGGGCCACTCCGTAGCCTGTCAGAATATGGAAACTTGTCCCGGATCTATCGGTCACATCCTGGAAATATACTCCTAGCGCTTCAGCCTGAGCGTCTCCGGGGCCGGCGAGTGCAAAGGGATTTCGCATGAAGCTATTACTCCAGGCATGGCGCGCGAACGACCTTTACGACTGGACGATCGCCGCCGCCATCGTGGCCGGTGTCGTAGTCGCCACGCTCGTGATCAAGTTTGTGGCCCTGCGCGTGGTGACGGCGCTGTCCCGGCGCACCGCGACGTCTATCGCCGGTTTCCTCGCGCAGGCGATCACGGCAACCAAGGTCTGGCTGTTGTTCCCGGTGGCGATCTATGCCGGCGCCTCGGTGGTCGATCTGCCGCGCAAGCTCGAGCAACTGGTGGACACCGTGGTGGTGGTGGCGCTTATGGTGCAGGCCGCGTTGTGGGCCAACCGCTTTATTCGGGGCAGCTTCGAGCGGCAAATTGCGAGGCGGCGCGGAGTGGACGGAGAGGCCGTCACCACGCTCGCGTTGCTCGGTGTCGCCGCGCGTGTGTTGATATGGGTGCTTACGGGTCTGCTGGTACTCAATCACCTCAAGTTCGACATCACCGCCCTCATTGCGGGACTGGGAATCGGCGGGGTGGCCGTTGCGCTCGCGGTACAGAACATCCTCGGCGACCTGTTTGCCTCGCTGTCGATCGCGCTCGACAAGCCGTTTGTGGTCGGCGATTTCGTGGTTGTGGGGGAACTGCGCGGCACCGTCGAGCACATAGGACTCAAGACCACGCACGTGCGCAGCCTTGATGGCGAGTTGATTGTGTTCTCCAACGCCGATCTGCTCAAAAGCCGCATCCGCAACTTCAAGCGCATGCAGGAGCGCCGCGTCGCGTTTACAGTGGGAGTCACCTACGAGACGCCGCTTGCGAAGCTCGAACGCATTCCCGCGATTCTCCGTGAAGCGGTGGCGCATTGCGACCGGGCGCGTTTCGATCGTGCGCATTTCTCGGCTTATGGCGACTTCGCGCTGCAATACGAAGTCGTCTACTACGTGCTGAGCCCGGAGTTCAACGTCTACATGGACATTCAGCAGGCGATCAACCTGGAAATCTACAGGTGCTTCGCCGACGAAGGCATCGAATTCGCCTATCCCACGCAAACCGTTTTCTTGCGGGGCGCCGCCATTTCGCCCAAGTGACAATGCCGGCTTGGCTTACGGGCTGCGACCGCAGCCCGCCGGTCAGCGCTGGCCCCGGGCCGGCCGGCACTTATCGCCGACCGGCCCTGGCGCCACCCTCCTCCTAGGGTGCCAATCCGTCGAATGCAGGCATTATGTCCAAAGAATACGGCGCCACGTATCCGAACGGTTGCGTACGTAAAAACACCCATGGCGGCCCAGGCGCGGACGCGAACTCAATGAATTACGGGAATAATCGCGCAAGCCCGGATCTGACCGGGCGGCAGGGCCGGCAACCTGATGAATGCCTCAGGAGTTCTTGTCTGCAGTGAGCGCGAACCGCACCAGTTCGGCGACATTGCGCGCGCCGAGCTTGGCCATCATGCCCGCCTTGTGGACCTCGACCGTACGCGGGCTGATCGCGAGAGCGCGGCCGATTTCCTTGGCGTGCAGGCCCTGCCCGACCAGCAGCAGGACTTCCCGCTCGCGGCGCGTGAGCCTGGCAAGCTTTGAGACGTCGTCGTTTTCGGCCGTCCGCCGCTTCATCCGTCCCAGCTCTTTTTCCATGCTTTTTTCGATTGCGGCCCGCAACTCTGCCTCATCAAAGGGCTTCTCGAGAAAGTCCACGGCCTCCGCCTGGAACGCCGCGCGCGCCGACGACACATCACCGTGCGCGGTGATGATCACAAAGGGCAGGCGGCTTCCCCGCGCCCGCAGTTCCGCCTGCAATTCGAGACCGCTCTTGCCGGGGAGCCTGAGGTCGGCCACCACGCAGCCGGTCCATTTGTCCTGATACGCGGCAAGCAAGGCTTCCGCGCTGGCGAAAGAGGCCGCATGGTAACCCAGCAGTCCCAGCATCATCGCGAGCGAGTCGCGCATCGACGCATCGTCGTCCACGATGTAGACGATGCAACCGCGATCCGTCGCGTCACTCATTCGCGGCCTCGGTGGGTAACGTCAGGTGGAATTCGCCGTGTCCGCCATCCGCCGCACCCAGAGAGCCGCCGTGCGCGTCAGCGATGGCGCGACAGATGGACAGGCCGATTCCCATGCCGGTTGCCTTGTTGGTCGAATAAGGCTCGAACAGGCGCCGCCGCGTCGAAGGCGACATACCTTCCCCGGTATCCACGACGCGAAACAGTATCCGCCTCCCTTTCAGCATGCGGGTCGATACCGTGACTGCCTTTTTTCCCGGCGGCAGGCCCGCCACGGCCTCGAATGCGTTTGCAATCAGATTGCGCAGCACCAGCTCGATCTGCACCTGGTCCACCAGCAGCGTTCGTGCGCCATCCGCGCCGTCCACCCTGAATGTCACGTCCCCGGACCGGTTGAGCTTCTCGCCGACGGCCTGCGCGCTCGCCAATAGTGTAGCGACTTTTACCGGTTCGAGCCGCGTCGTCCCCGCGCGAAAGAAATCCCGCAGCCGGCGCACGATTTCGGCCGCCCGCCTCGATTCCTGAAGCATTTTTTCGATCGTGGCGTTCAGCGCGGAACGGGCAGTCGCGTCGTTTTCCTGGCGCAGCATGATCTGGCAGGCGCTGCCATAGTTGTGTAGCGCGGCAAGCGGCTGATTGATTTCATGGGCGATTGCGCCCGCCATTTCGCCGGCGGCTGCCAGGCGCAACGAGCGCTTGAGATCTTCTACCGCGCGCGCCCGCTCGTCCACGATGATTCCCAGAGCCAGGCCCGTGAGCGTAAGCGCGGACACCCGCACCTGCAGTTCCACGATGGCAAGGGACTGCAGGGCCCCGACCTCGGCGCCCAGCACCACGCCTACCTGAACCACGGCCGACGCCGCCGCGGCGCCACTCAGGCCGCCGCGCAAGGCGATCCAGATCAGGGGCAGGAACAGCAGATAGAAAGAGCGCCGCGGTTCGTCGCCGCTTTGGAACATGAAGTAAACCAGTCCGCCGAGGATGACGAATTGCAGCGCGGTTTCCGGTTTGCGCCAGGACTGGATCAGATGCCGGCGCCCCGCGGGATCCGCCGCAACCATGAGCAGCGGCGCGGTGACGAGCACGCCCACCGTGTCGCCCAGCCAGAACTGAAATGCGGCGGCGATAAACGAGTCTCCAACGCGAAAACCGGCGGACCAGAGTATTCCCACGTAGCAAACGCCGATGATCGCAGCGCCGGCCCCGGTGACCGCGATAAAGGTCCACAGTTGCCGCGTATCGTGCAGTCTGCCGTAGAACTGGAAGCGTAATCTGAGCGCCGCGGCGACCCCGGTGTAGCCTGCAGCGAGGATCAGCGAGGTCACGATCGTAAGCGCCAGACCGGCTGGCGCATCGCGTATCAGCAATTCGGCAACGAGGATCGCCGCGAATACAACCGGTGCGTAACGCAGCCCGCCGAGCAGCATCCACACGATGCTCAGCGCGGGCGGCGGATTCCAGGGCGTAATGTTGAATGGGCCGAGCGGATAAATGGAGCTCGTCCAGTCGAGGGCGACGTAGCAGGCGCCGAACAACACCGCGTCTCTCGCGTGAGCGGCGAGCGAACGGCGCGCACCGGCTGCCCGTAATTCAGCCAACGTAATCGCGCTCCACAGTGGCCGATCCGGCGTATCCAATCGTTTGCATGGACGGGAACAAGTACGTAATTGCCCCTACTTAAATTCTCTTATAGCCAATGCGCTTTCCCGGGGCTATTTTGCCATAGAGATCAATCCGCAAGGCAACCAAGGGTCTTGCGTCCAGTGCAGGGTAGCACGATGAGAGCAATTCTTGATTTCAGCGCATGGGCCGAGTGGTTCGGGGCGCTGGATACCGCATGGCTGTTCGCGCCGATCCTGGTATTCGTAATCGTGGTCGTCCGGTTGTGGAGCAGGGGCCTCAGAGCGGACCGCACCCGGGAGACGAAGTCTGACTGATCGGGCTCGTGAATGGCGCCACCCGGGGTGGAGCGGACATCCGGGGCGGCTGACGACCGTCAATAACCCGTAGAACGAGGAGTTAAAACATGAAACTGCTTTACCGTATGACTGTAACGGTTCTTGCTCTGGCGATATATTTCCCGGCAATCGCCGTTGCGCAGGCCTATCCCGACAAACCCGTGCGCGTCATCGTCGTGTTCCCGCCCGGCGGTTCCAATGACGTGGTAGCCCGCATCGTTTTTCAGAAGATGTCGGAAATAGTGGGCCAGCAGTTTGTCATCGAGAATCGCGGCGGGGCCGCGGGCACCATCGGTTCCGAAGTGGTGGCGGGTAGTCCCGCTGACGGCTATACGATCATGGTGCAATCGGCCACGCACGTGGCCAATCCGCACCTCTACAAGAAGCTTTCCTACGACGCTCTGAAGGACTTCGTCGGCGTAACCACGCTCGCACGCCAGGTGGGCATGCTGGTCGTTCATCCCTCCTTGCCGACGAAGTCGGTGAAAGAGTTCATCACGCTGGCCAAGGCGCGTCCTGGTGAGATCAACTATGCTTCGGCCGGCAACGGCAGCTTCGTGCATCTGACGATGGCGCTGTTCGCTTCGGTCACCAACAGCAAGATGGTACACGTGCCGTACCGGGGCGGCGGGCCGGCCGGGACCGCCCTGATCGCCGGGGAGACACAGGCGATGATCGCCACGATAGGTTCGCTGTTTCCGCACATCAAGTCTAACCGGGTGCGGCCGCTGGGCGTGACTTCGGACAAGCGCACCGATCAGTTCCCCGATGTTCCCGCGATCGCGGAAACCGTACCGGGCTATGAGTTCACGGCGTGGGTCGGCTGCTTTGCGCCGGCGGGCACGCCCAGGCCGATCGTCGACCGGCTCAATGCCGAGCTGAAGAAGGCGCTCGCCGATCCCGGCGTGGCGTCGAAACTGACCGTGCAGACGCTCGACCCCATGCATATGACGCCCGAGCAATTTGCGGCACGCCTGAAGTCGGACTACGACAAGTACGAGAAGGTGATCAGGATTTCGGGGGCCAAAATTGGCTAGATTCGATCAACCCGCGCGAGGGGATGCAAGGAGGCCGGACACGATGAAATTCAGTGTGCAATTGTGGAGCTCGCTATTGATCGCCGCAGCCGGACTGCAGGGCGGGGCCGGCGTTGCGCTCGGGCAATCGTACCCGACCAAGCCGGTGCGACTGATCATACCGTTTGGCGCGGGTGGAGCCACTGATGTGGTGACACGCATCATCGTCAACAAGCTGCCTGACGTGCTGGGCCAACAGGTTGTGGTCGACAACCGCACCGGCGCCGGAGGCCTGATCGGCACGGAGCTCGCGGCCAAGGCCGCGGCCGACGGCTACACGCTGCTCGCCACCGGGACACCGCACGTCATCGTGCCCAATCTCTACAAGAAGCTGCCGTACGATCCGCTGCGGGATTTCGCGCCGATCATGCAATTCGGCAGTCAGCCCTACGCTTTGACCATCCACCCGTCGCTGGGGGTCAACTCGCTCGCGCAACTCATCGAATTGGCGAAGCGCCAGCCTGGCAAGATCGACTATGCGTCGTCCGGAAACGGGGGCGCGCAGCATCTGTTCGCGGCGATGTTTGCGTCGATGGCCAAGATCGACTTGCGGCATATTCCTTACAAAGGCAGCGGAATGGCGCGGGCCGATCTGCTGGGCGGCCAGGTCAAGCTCGGTTGTCTGGGCGTATCGAGCGTGATCCACAGTCACCGCGCGGGACAGCTGCGGATGCTCGCGGTGACGAGCGCTCAACGCTCCGCGCAGTTGCCCGACATTCCGAGTATCGGCGAGACGGTGCCGGGTTACGAAGCGACGCTGTGGAGCGGGATGCTCGCGCCCGCCGGCACGCCGCCCGCCGTGATCAACCGTATTTACGGCGAGATGGCGAAACTGCTCCAGCGGCCCGACGTGAAGGCGGCATTGACGGCCACGGGGACGGATATCGTTGTCAAGGATCCGAAGCAGTTCGCGGCGCTGCTCAGGGTCGAATTCGACAAGTGGGGCAAGGTCGTGCGCGAGGTCAAGCTGCAGATCAACTAGGCCCTTGCCGTTCCCGGGCCGGCGCCTTTTTGAGCAGGCGTCCGCGCTTGCGCATGGTCGCCGCGTCGAGCAGCATGCGTCCCGCCCAGCGGTAGACATTGAATTCCCGGATGAGCCCGCGCATGGTGCGCATGCGGTCGCGCTGTTCGTTCTGCGGCATCGTCAGCGCCACCTGCAGCGCGGCGGCGCACTGGTCGATATCGTAGGGATTGACGATGAGCGCCTCGGGAAGCTCGCGCGAAGCGCCGGTGAACTGGCTGAGCATCAGCACGCCCTTTTCGTCGTCGCGCGCGGACACGAACTCCTTGGCGACGAGATTCATGCCGTCGTGGAGACTGCTCACAATGCAGACATCGGCGGCCCGGTAATATTCGTAAACCTGCTCGGGTTCGTGATGTTCGACCTTGAGGATGATGGGGACGTAATTGTCGCGCGCGAAACGCTCGTTGATCCTGGCGGCAAGCGCGCGCACATGGACTTCGAATTCGTGGTACTGCTCGATGCTCGAGCGCGTCGGCGCGCCGATCTGGACGAAGCTGAACCTGCCGATCCAGCGGGGTTGCAGTTCAAGCAGGCGCTCGATCGCGAGAAAGCGCTCGAGTATGCCCTTGGTGTAATCCATGCGATCGACGCCGACGCCCAGCGCATGGTCGGGGTGCAGGTCATGCCGCTGGCGGACGTCGGCACGGCAGTCGCCCACGGTTTTCCGCACCAGGCTCGCGGCGGGCGGCGACTCGATTGAAATCGGATAGCGCTTGACCGCGGTCAGTTTTCCGCCGTAGGAGATGGTGAACGATTCACGGTCAACCCGCGCCTCCAGCACGCGATCCACGGTGTCGACAAAGTTGTTGCAGTGAAACTGCGTGTGAAAGCCAAGGATGCTGCTGCCCAGCAGACCGTCCAGGAGTTCCGCGCGCCACGGGCAGATGGCGAATGCCTCCGGATTCGGCCAGGGGATATGCCAGAACGTCACGATCGTCGCATCGGGCAGTTTTTCCCGGATCATTTTGGGCAGCAGCGCGAGATGGTAATCGTGAACCAGCACGATCGGGTCGTCGGTCTTGGCTTCCTCGAACACCGCGCGCGCGAATCGGCGGTTGACTTCGATATACTGGTTCCAGTCGCCCGTGCGGAAGGTCGGGCGCACGTGCGCAATGTGGCATAGCGGCCAGAGCCCCTCGTTCGCGAAGCCGTAGTAATAACCGGCTTCCTCCTCTTTGGTGAGCCAGATCCGGCGCAGGGAATACGCCGGATTCCCGGGTGGAACCGCCACGCGGTCGTTGCGGTCGACGACCTCGGCATCCGCCGGGCCACTGCCGTGGGCGATCCACGTTCCGGAGCAGGCGCGCATGATGGGTTCGAGCGCGGTGACCAGTCCGCTGGCGGGCCTCTGAACCTCGATGCGCTCGTCGCGCCGCACGTGAAGGTAAGGCTCGCGGTTCGAGACCACCATGATGTCGTCCCCCCGCAGGTCCTGGCGCAGAATGGAGCGCAGCGCGTCCGCCGTCCACGTGAGTTGCATCTCGTCGCGGGGCCGGTATTCGGACTCGATGTCCCGGATGAGCGAGCGCAGGTCCCTCGCCAGCGGCCGCAGTTCAGGGACGTTGATTTTCTCCGCGGGCCGCAACAGACCTTCACCCCGCAGCAAGGCGCGGAATCCCTGCATCCAGCCGCGCCAGCTCAGCTGGGCAATGATGACCGTGATCAGCGAAACGATCGCGGCGAGGCCGACGAAGAAATAGAAGACGTATTTCTTGGTCTCCTCGCTGCGGCGCTGGATGAAACTCATGTCGTGCACCAGCACGAGCCGGCCGATCCGCGTATCCTCGTGCTCGACGTCCTGCACGGAAACATGCAGGGGGCCGCGCGGGCTGTCCAGCACGCGCGCGCCGGGGTCCCGAAACTTTTCAATGTTCTTGCAGGACAGACCCGGTGGCAGCGTCCGGGTGGCGATGATCTGCGGGGAGGCGTCGCCGCAATAACCGATGGCGAAGAGCCGCTCGTCCTGGGTGATTCGGCTGAAAAAGGCCACTATCTTGTTCCGCGTCCCGGCGCGTATCAGCTCCAGCAGCGGGTCCTGAACGGTATTCGCGACGAAGGCCGAACGGATATCGAGGTCACGCACGAACCATTGCAGCGTCAGCCGGTCGACCAGCGGAATCACCGCATAGGCGATTGCCGCCAGGACAATGGCGAGGGGGATCACGAATCGCAGGGACAGGCGCATGCGGGGATCGGCCAAAAACCGTGACGCTGCAATGATACCTCTTCTGCCCGCACTCTCACCGCATGGAGTTTCGCCATAAACGCGCCTGCCATCGCCAAGGGGGGCCAAACGGCATAAGATGCCAGTCAAGCAGTGGGCATGCCGCGCCGCATCGCGCCGGGGCGGCAGCGTAACTAACAGGGGGGCTGGCTCGGCCGAGCAGCGTATGTGGCTCATTCGACTCTGTCGTGTGTTACTGCTCGCGGGGTGGCCGCTGGCAGCGTTGGCCGCGCCGGCGCCGGTGATGGTATTGACGCTTGATGGCGCGGTGAGCCCGGCGACCGCGGACTACGTGGTGCGCGGTATCGGGCAGGCCGCGGACCAGGGCGCGGCGCTGGTCGTGCTGAAAATCGACACGCCGGGCGGTCTGGATACCTCGATGCGCAAGATCATCAGGGAAATCCTCGCGTCGCCGGTGCCGGTCGCGACATTCGTTGCGCCGGGCGGCGCACGTGCCGCGAGCGCCGGGACTTACATTCTTTACGCCAGCCACGTGGCGGCGATGGCGCCCGCGACCAACCTGGGGGCTGCAACGCCGGTGCAAATCGGGATCGGCCCCCAGCGCGAACCGGAGTCCACACCGGGCAAACCCGCGGGAGGGGATCGCGGGAAGCAGAAAGACGGCACGGCGAAGGAATCCCGCAAGAGCGAGCCGGTGGCCAAAGACGCACTGACGCGCAAGCAGGTACACGATGCGTCGGCTTACATCCGGGGTCTCGCGCAGTTGCGCGGCCGCAACGCCGAGTGGGGCGAGCGGGCGGTGCGCGAAGCGGTGAGCCTGTCGGCGGAGGAAGCGCGCAAGCTCAAGGTGATCGATGTCATTGCACAGGACGTGAACGACCTGCTCCAGAAGCTCGATGGCAGGCGTGTGACGGTGGACGGGACACAGCGCGCGCTGAAGACCAGGGACGCGGCGGTCGTGGAACTCGAGCCCGACTGGCGCAGCCGGCTGCTCGCGGTCATCGCAGATCCGAACGTGGCGCTGCTCCTGATGATGATCGGCATCTATGGCATGATTTTCGAGTTTTCCAATCCCGGTTACGTGCTGCCCGGCGTGGCGGGTGCGATCTGCCTGCTGCTTGCGATGTTCGCGTTCCAGTTGCTGCCGATCAATTACGCCGGCCTGGGCCTGATCCTGTTGGGCATTGCGTTCATCGTGGCCGAGGCATTCATGCCGAGCTTTGGCGCGCTCGGCATCGGCGGGGTCATCGCGCTTGTGATCGGCGCAGTGATTCTGATCGAGCCGGAAGCGGCCGCCGCCGGATACCAGATGATGCTGCCGCTGGTGATCGGGATTTCGCTGGCGAGCGCGGCCATCGTGTTCCTGATCGTGGCGATGGCGGTCAAGGCGCGGGGACGACCGGTGGTAAGCGGGCACGAGGAGCTGATCGGCGCTACGGGTGAAGTGCTGGACGATTTCGCGCACGAGGGCTGGGTCCGCGCCCATAGCGAGAACTGGTGGGCGCGCAGCGCCATTCCGCTCGCGCGCGGGCAGAAAGTCCGGGTGGTGGCGCGCGATGGGCTGATGCTGCAGGTTACGCCGGTTGCGGAACGCCCGGACGCGGAGCAGTCGTGAGCGCCGGTTTCAAAGCGCAATACAATGGAGGCAGATCATGATCTGGGAATTCGGCTGGCTGGGCGTCACCCTCATCGTCGTCATTCTGGTGTTTTCCGCGCTCCGCATCCTGCGCGAGTACCAGCGCGGCGTGGTGTTCATGCTCGGCCGCTTCTGGAAGGTCAAGGGTCCCGGGCTGATCGTGGTGATACCCGGGATTCAGCAAATGGTGCGCGTCGATCTGCGCACGGTGGTGATGGACGTGCCGAGCCAGGACGTGATTTCGCGCGACAACGTATCGGTCAAAGTCAACGCGGTTCTCTATTTCCGCGTGCTCGACCCGCAAAAGGCGATCATCCAGGTCGAAAATTTCCTCGAGGCGACGAGCCAGCTCGCGCAGACCACGCTGCGCGCGGTGCTCGGCAAGCACGAACTCGACGAAATGCTGGCGGAACGCGACAAGCTCAACCTCGACATCCAGAAAATTCTCGATATCCAGACGGATGCCTGGGGGATCAAGGTCGCCACCGTCGAGATCAAGCACGTCGACATCGATCCGTCGATGGTGCGCGCGATCGCCCAGCAGGCAGAGGCGGAACGCACGCGGCGTGCCAAGGTGATCCACGCGGAAGGCGAGTTGCAGGCCGCCGAAAAGCTGCTGCAGGCCGCTCAGATGCTCGCGCGGCAGCCGGAGGCGATGCAGTTGCGTTATCTGCAAACATTGGGCAGCATTGCCGGCGACAAGAGTTCGACCATCGTCTTTCCCGTGCCGATGGATCTGTTGTCACAGTTTCTCGATATGGCGAAGAAAAACAAGCCGGCGGATGGTCGCTGAATCGCGGCATGGGCAGGGCCGGGGGTGACCCGGGCGCCGGGCATGGAAGTTGCCGCGCCGGTCAACGCGGCTTATGCCGTAAGCATCCGGGCGCCGCGGCGTTTTGGCCGCTGGAGCGTTCCCCGCTGGCCGCGCCGCGCTTGATTTTGCCCCATGGCGGGTATAGCATTACCCGCCTGTCGCAAGGCATCCGCGCCAAATAAAATACCGAAAAAGCGATTTTTCCGCCCGCCTTGCAACGAGTTCGTCCGAAGTTAATCTACCCATCTACCCATTAACCAGGAGGTCAATCATGAGCAAACAAGACCTGAAGAAAAATACGCAGGCCCAGCCTGACGTATCATCGCGCCGCAAGTTTTTGACCGGCGCCGCTGCCGCGACAACCGGCGCCGCGATTGCCGGATTCCCCATGATCGCGAGGGGTCAGGCCGGCCCGATCACCATGCGCTGGCAGAGCACCTGGCCGTCCAAGGATATTTTCCACGAGTACGCGCTCGACTTCGCCAAGAAAGTGAACGACATGACGGGCGGCGACCTCAAGATCGAGGTGCTGCCCGCGGGCGCCGTGGTGCCGCCCTTCGGACTGCTCGACGCAGTTTCGAAAGGCACGCTCGACGGCGGACACGGCGTGCTCGTCTACCACTACGGCAAGCAGAATGCCTTGGCGCTCTGGGGATCGAGTCCCTGCTTTGCCATGGACGCGAACATGGTGCTCTCATGGCACAAATACGGCGGCGGCAAGGATCTGCTCGAAAAAGTGTACAAGTCGATCGGCGCCAACGTGGTGTCTTTCCCGTACGGGCCGATGCCGACGCAGCCGCTCGGCTGGTTCAAGAAGCCGATCACCAAGCCGGACGACTTCAAGGGCCTCAAGTTCCGCACGGTGGGTATCTCGATCGACTTGTTCCAGGGCCTGGGTGCGGCGGTGAACGCGCTGCCGGGCGGCGAGATCGTGCCGGCGATGGACCGCGGGCTGCTCGACGCCGCGGAGTTCAACAACGCCACCTCCGACCGTCTGTTGGGTTTCCCCGACGTGTCCAAGGTGTTCATGCTGCAGAGCTACCACCAGAGCGGCGAGCAGTTCGAGATCACTTTCAATAAGACCAAGTACGACGCGCTGCCCGCCAAGATGAAGGCGATCATCGCCAACGCGGTGGAAGCGGCTTCCGCCGACATGTCGTGGAAGGCGATCGACCGCTACTCTCAGGACCACATTGAGTTGCAGACCAAGCAGGGGGTCAAGATGTACAAGACTCCGGACTCGGTGCTGCAGCGGCAGCTCAACATCTTCGACGGGGTCATGGAGAAGTATTCGGCGAAGAACCCGCTGTTCAAGGAAGTCGTCGACTCGCAGAGGAAGTTCGCCGAGCGCGCGGTGCGCTGGCAGCTCGACACCGTGGTCGGTGCGCGCATGGCCTACAATCATTACTTCGGCAAGAAGCCCGCGGGCAAGGCGGCCGCGAAGAAGGCCTGACGTTCAACGCACTTGTGACAGACACCATCCGGCGCCCCCGGATGGTGTTTTTTTTGGCGCGCTTCTCCAATAACGGGAGGCAAGTAGTAAAATAAACGTCCCGTTTGCCGCTACAACGCGAGTTTTCAGCCATGCAGAAACTGTTGCTGTTCGTTGACAAGGTGAGCACCTGGGTCGGGCACGCGTTTTCCTTTTTCATCGTGGGGCTTACCCTGCTCATCTCGTGGGAAGTGTTCTCGCGCTACGCACTCGATGACCCGCACGCGTGGGCGTTCGACGCCATGACCATGATGTACGGGACGCTCTTCATGATGGCCGGCGCGTACACGCTGTCGAAGAACGGCCACGTGCGCGGCGATGTGATCTACGGCTTTTTCACGCCGCGGGCGCAGGCCACGGTCGATCTCACGCTCTACATCGTATTCTTCCTCCCGGGGGTGATCGCGCTGACGTGGGCCGGCTATACCTATGCCGCCGAGTCGTGGGCGATCAACGAGCACTCGAGCATCACCGCCGGCGGACCGCCGGTCTACCCGTTCAAGACCGTCATCCCGCTCGCCGGGGCGTTTATCCTGGTGCAGGGCATCGTCGAAATCATCCGCTGCGTGATCTGCCTCAGGCAGGGTAACTGGCCTTCGCGCGAAGCGGACGTGGAGGAAGTGGACGTCGAGGAACTGAAAAAGATGGTCCACGTCAAGGACGAGGACATCGCGAAGCTTGACCAGTTTGTCGTGCGCCAGGAGCACGGCAAATGAAGCTGCGCAAGGAACTCTGGTTCGGTTTTTCGCTGATGGCGATCGTCGTGATAGCCATACTCGTGCTCATGCCCTGGGGCCATATCACCAACGGCCACCTTGGCCTGTTGATGCTCGCACTGATCGTGGTGGCGATCATGCTTGGCTTTCCGACCGCGTTCACGCTGATGGGCCTGGGAGTGTTCTTCGGCTGGCTCGCCTACCGCAGCGTGAACCCGGCGATCGCCAACCAGCAGGTTCTCGATCTCATGGTGCAGCGCACCTTCGGCGTGATGTCGAACGACGTGCTGATCGCGATCCCGTTGTTCCTGTTCATGGGCTATCTCGTCGAGCGCTCGGCGCTCATCGACCGGCTGTTCAAAAGCCTGCACCTCGCCACCTCACGCGTACCGGGTTCGCTCGCGGTGGCGACCATCATCACCTGCGCGATTTTCGCCACCGCGACCGGTATCGTCGGCGCGGTGGTCACGCTGATGGGCCTGCTCGCATTTCCGGCGATGCTCAAGGCCGGCTACAACGTCAAGGTATCCGCGGGCGCGGTCACCGCGGGGGGCTGCCTCGGCATCCTGATTCCGCCCTCGGTGCTGCTGATCGTCTACGGCGCGACCGCGGGCGTGTCGGTCGTGCAGCTCTACGCCGGCGCTTTCTTCCCCGGCATCATGCTCGCGGGGCTCTACATCGGTTACATCATCGTGCTCGCGAAGTGGAAGCCGGCGCTCATGCCGCCGCTCGCCGAAAGCGAACGGCGCGTCCCGCTTCCGCCCTTGGCGCAGACGCTGGCGCAGCGCGGCGACAACGCGTTGACCGGGCTTTTCGGCGCGCTCACCGGCGGCGGCGCCGGCATCGCGAAACACACCGTATTCGTGCAGCTATTCATTGCGCTGCTGCCGGTGCTGTTCATCGCCGCGGTGCTGGGCGTCACCTGGCGGGCGACGACCGCGCCGGTGATCGAAGCCAGCACGGCCGGACTGGTGCAGGCAGGCGGCCTGGTGGCGGCGGACATCAAGGAGGAATCGACGGGCATCATCGGCGGCGCACCGGAAGCGGAAGAGAAGGACTCAGCGGAACTCAAGGAACCTCCGGCCGAAGGCGTGAAAGAAGCCGCTCCGGCAGCCGGTGCGGAGGCGGCGGGGCCCGAAGCCGCCGCATTCGAGCGGCTCCCGACACCGGCCTGGTTCTGGATCGTGTTCGGCTTCGGCATCGCCGGGCTCGCCATCCTGTACTGGCTGTGGAACTGGGAGCGGCTCGAAGTATTCAAGCTGCTGCTCGCCTCGTTCTTTCCGCTCGCGTTGATGATACTCGCGGTGCTCGGCTCCATCGTGTTCGGGCTGGCCACGCCCGCCGAAGCGGCGGCGGTCGGTGGATTCGGCGGATTCATTCTCGCGGCAGTCTACCGCTTCATCGCCCGTTGGCGTGAAGCGGCGCCGCGCGGCCCGGGCGTCGCCGCCGTCATTGCGACCACCGTTAAAGATCTCGGCGGCATCGTCAAGGAGTCGTCGTTCCTCACCGCCAGGACGAGCGCGATGGTATGCTGGCTGTTCGTCGGCTCCGGCATCTTCTCGGCATCGTTCGCGCTGCTCGGCGGCCAGGAACTCATCGAAAAGTGGGTGCTGTCGCTCGACATGAGTCCCATGCAGTTCATGATCCTGGCGCAGATCATCATTTTCCTGCTCGGCTGGCCGCTCGAGTGGACCGAGATCATCATCATTTTCATGCCGATTTTCATTCCGCTGCTGCCGCATTTCCACATCGATCCGCTGTTCTTCGGCCTGCTGGTGGCGTTGAACCTGCAAACCGCGTTCCTGTCGCCGCCGGTGGCAATGGCGGCGTTCTACCTGAAAGGCGTTTCCCCGCCGCACGTGACGCTGAACCAGATTTTCGCGGGCATGATGCCGTACATGGGGATCCAGGTGGTCGCCCTGATCCTGCTCTACACGTTCCCCGGCATCGGGCTGTGGCTGCCGCATACTCTTTATAAGTGAAAATCGAGCACGCGCTGCGCCGCCACCGCTGGACTGCGTTTACGCTGGTGGTGCTGGGATTCGTGCTGGCATTTTTTCACCGCGTGGCGCCGGTCGCGGTCGCGGGCGAACTGCAGCAGGCATTCCATGTCAGCGGTGCCGCGCTGGGCGGCCTGGCAGCGACTTATTTCTATATCTACGCGGTGATGCAGCTGCCAACCGGGGTGCTGGTCGACACCCTCGGGCCGCGGCGGATCGTCGCGCTGGGCGCCGTGCTGGCGGGGATCGGCTCGATCGCGTTCGGCATGGCGCAGACGTTGGGTGCCGCTGCGGCAGGCCGTACGCTGGTGGGCCTCGGCGTGTCCGTGATGTTCGTTGCGATGCTCAAGATCAACGCGGCATGGTTTTACGACCGCCAATTCGCGACCGCAACCGGGGCCGGCGTCCTGATCGGAAACCTCGGGGCGGTAATGTCTGCAGCGCCGCTCGCGTACCTGGTGACGGTGACCTCGTGGCGTAATGTATTCGCCGCGGCGGGAATATTTTCGCTGCTGCTCGCCATTGCCACGTGGCAGTGGATGCGCGACAGTCCGCGTGCCGCCGGCCTGCCGTCGATGCGCGAGCGTGATGGCCTGCAGGCGCATCCGGATCGCGCGGGCCACTGGTGGCACGGGATGCTGCAGGTGTTGCGCAACCGCGATCTCTGGCCGGGATTCCTGATGATGTTTGGCGCGGCCAGCTCCTACATCACGTTCGCGGGGTTATGGGCGGTGCCGTATCTGATGCAGGCGCACGGCATGTCGCGCGGCGCGGCCGCAGGACACGCCAGCGTCATGCTGCTCGGGTTTGCGCTGGGTTCGATCGTGCTGGGATACTGGTCGGACCGCAGCGGGCGGCGGCGTCCGCTTCTGATCGGCAGCCTCGCGCTGCACGTTGCATGCTGGGTGCCGTTCGTGACCGGCGCCGCGCTGCCGCCGGCCGCGAGCTACGCGTTGTTCGCGGCGCTGGGTGCGAGCGTCACCGGGTTCACGCTGGCGTGGTCGTGCGCGAAGGAGCTCAGTCCGCCCGCGTTGTCCGGGATGTCTACGAGTTTTGTCAACACCGGGCAGTTCATCGGTATCGGAATCCAGCAGCCGCTGGTAGGATGGCTGCTCGACCGCGGCTGGCGCGGCGAGATGGTTGACGGCGTGCGTATTTACGCCCGCGACGATTACCAGCTCGCGCTCGGGGTGCTGATGGCATTCGCGGCGGCCGGGCTGGCGAGCGCGTTTTTCATGCGTGAAACTTATTGCCGCAACGTGACGGTGCCATGATCGATTGGGAGGCGGCGTGAAACCGAAAGTCCTCGTAACGCGTGAAGTATTTGACGAAACGCTCGCTTACCTCGCCGAGCATTGCGAAGTCGAATCGAACCAGGCCGACATGCCGTTCGATCCTGAGAGGCTGGCGCAGCGGCTCAAGGACAAGGATGGCGTCGCGTGCTGTCTGACCGACCCCATCGACGCGAAGCTGCTCGCGCGCTGCCCGCAACTCAAAGTGGTGGCCAATATCGCGGTTGGCTACAACAATATCGATCTCGCCGCGTGCACCGCGCGTGGGGTGATGGTAACGAATACGCCGGGCGTGCTCGATGACAGCACTGCCGATCTCGCATTTGCGCTGATACTGGCCACCGCGCGCCGCCTGACCGAAGTCGGGAGTTACATCCGGGCCGGGGAGTGGACGGGGTGGCGGCTCAAGCAGTGGCTGGGCGTCGACGTGCACCACGCAACGCTCGGCATCATCGGCATGGGGCGCATCGGCCAGGTGATCGCGAAGCGCGCGCTGGGCTTCGACATGCGCGTGATCTACCACAACCGCACGCGGCTGGCTTTCGACATCGAGAAGCGGCTCAAGGCGACCTGGGTGACGCGTGACGACCTGCTCGCACAGGCCGATTTCGTGGTGCTGCAGATGCCGTATTCGCCGCAGACGCACCATCTGATCGGCGCGGCGGAGTTGAGTCAAATGAAATCGAGCGCGATCCTGATCAATTCGACGCGCGGCGGGGTGGTCGACGATGCGGCGCTGATCCGCGCGCTGAAAAGCGGCACGATCCGTGCGGCCGGACTCGACGTGTTCGAAGGCGAGCCGAAGCTCGATCCGGGGTTCCTTGAACTGAAAAACGTGGTGCTCGCGCCGCACGTCGGCAGCTCGACCGAGGCGACGCGACGCGCGATGGCCATGACCGCCGCGCGGAACGCCGTCGCGGCGCTGACGGGCGGCGTGCCGCCGAATCTGCTCAATCCCGGGGTAAAGTCAAAAGCATAGCCGCAAGACGGTAATTCGTGATTGGTGATTCGTGATTAGCAAAACCGGCGTTCACCAGTCACCGATTACCAATCACGGTTCTTGGCACCCATCACCAACGAAGGCAACCATGAGCTTCACATCCTATGAGCCCGTCACCCAGCGCCTGCATCGCTCCGAACTTGCGGTGCCGGCATCGAATCCAAGAATGATCGAGAAAGCGAGCCGCTGCGCCGCCGACGTGGTGTTTCTCGATCTCGAGGATTCGGTGGCGCCCGACGACAAGGCGCGCGCGCGCCGCAACGCGATTGCGGCGCTCAACGACATCGACTGGGGCGGCAAGACGGTGAGCGTGCGCGTCAACGGCCTCGACACGCATTACACCTGGCGCGACGTGACCGAAATCGTCCCGGTTTGTCCGCGGCTCGACATGCTGTTCATTCCCAAGATCGGGGTCGCCGCCGATCTCTATGCGCTCGACGTGCTGGTGACGCAGATCGAGCTCGAGCAGGGACGCGCCAGACGCATCGGCTTCGAGGCCATGATCGAAACCGCACTCGGGTTGTGCAATGTCGAGGCGATCGCGCAGTCCAGCCGGCGCCTCGAAGCCATGTGCTTCGGCTCCGGGGATTTTGCGGCGTCGACCGGCGCGCGCAGCACCACCATCGGCGGACTGAATCCCGATTACGGCGTGCTCGGCGAAGCGGATGCCGGCGGCCGGCGCGCCTATTTTCAGGCCGATCCGTGGCACTCGGCGCAGGCGCGCATCGTGGCCGCATGCCGTGCCTACGGCCTGCGTCCGCTCGACGGCCCCTACAGCGATTTCAATGATGCCGACGGCTTCCGCGTCTCGAGCAAGCGTTCCGCGGCGCTCGGATTCGAAGGCAGAATGCTCATCCATCCCTCGCAGATCGACGGCGCCAACGACAGTTTCAGTCCCGCGCCGGACGAAGTGGTGCGCGCCCGCCGCATCGTCGAGGCCATGGCGCAGGGTGCGCGTGATGGCAAGGGCGCGGTCACGCTCGATGGCCGCATGATCGACATCGCCAGCATCCGCATGGCAGAGCGCGTGCTGCGCAAAGCCGATGCGATCGCAGCAGCAAAGCCGTGACTGGTGATTAGTGATTGGTGACTGGTGAAAACCAGTATTGCTAATCACGAATCACCAATCACGAATCACGGTTTCTATCATATCCCGCCTGCGCGCGGTTCGTGTCACAATGTGCCGCCGATCCGCGCTCCGAGGGTAGCCACACGCATGGCGTTTACTTCAGATACAGCCGCCGCACCGGCCGAAGCCGCGCTCAGCGCGGGCGCGCCGGAGATTTTTGCCGAGCAGGTGCGGCTGCTCTACCGGCTGTCCAAGCCCGCCTACGTCGGCACGCTGGTCAACGTGATGGTCATCGCGATGGCATTGCGAAATGTCGTGCCGCTGCCGTCACTCCTGATATGGGTCGCGCTGGTGACGATGGTGACTCTCGCGCGCTACCTGCTATTCAAAGCGTATTTCGCGCGTCCGCTGCCGGTCGAGGACGCGCCGCAGTGGGCCAACCGCTTCAGCGTAGCTGCGCTGGTGATGGGATGCATGTGGGGCCTGCTGGGCAGCGTGCTGATGCCGCAGGAAGAGATCATGTATCAGTTTCTGATCGTGTTCCTGATCGTGGCCATGGTATCCAGCGCGCTGGTGGTGCTGACGCCGTTGAAGCTGCCACTCCTTGCCTTCTCGATGCCGGCGCTCCTGCCGGTGATTTTCGCGATGTTCGTCCAGGGCGGCGACGTGCACTTCTACATGGGCGTTCTGCTGCTCGTGTTCGTCGCGGTCCTGATCGGCACCTATCCGATCACGCACGAGACGCATGTGGCCTCGCTGCGCATGCGCCTGGAGAACAACGCGCTCATCGCGCATCTGTCCGAAGCCAACCTCCGGCAGACCAGGCAGATCGAGCAGCAGAAAATAACGGATGAAGCGCTGCGGCAGTCGACGCAGAAGCTCGAGGCGCTGATCGCCGCCTCGCCGCTCGGGATCGCCGTGTTCGATATGGAGGCAAAAATCCAGCGCTGGAACCCGGCTGCGGAGCGCCTCTTCGGCTGGACTGAACAGGAAGTGCTGAACCAGCCAAACCCGATTTTCCCGCCTGCCGTGGCGGAGGGCGCGAGTACTCACCGTGAGCGCATCCTGAGCGGAACCCTGTTTGATAACGTGGAGGCCGTACGGGTCAGGAAAGACGGCACGCGGGTCAATGTCAGCCTGTCGGCGGCGCCGCTGTCCGACAGCACGGGCAGGATCATCGGCAGGGTCGCGATGTTCGCCGACATCAGCGAGCGCAAACGGGTGGAGCAGCGCCAGAGACTGCAGAGCGCGATCACCGAGATGCTTGCCGAAGCCGAGCGCGTCGAAGAAATCATTCCGCGCCTCATCCAGCAGTTGTGCGAGAGCTGGGGGTTCGCCGCCGGCGCGCGCCGCGTGGTGGGGGAGGACAAGTTGCTGCGGCAAAGCGAATACTGGTGTGTCCCCGTTCCCGCGATTGACGTCTTCTTGCGGCAATCCGCCGCACGCGTCGACAGCGTGAGGGAAGATGCCGGACTGCTGCGCCGGGTATGGGCGACCGGCCAGCCGGTGTGGCTCGCCGACCTCGCCCGGGAAACCACTTTCTTTCGCGGTCAGCAGGCGCTCGAGGCCGGACTGCATTCGGCCTTTGCGGTTCCGGTCATGGTGGGCGGCGAATTCTTCGGCGTGATCGAGTTCTTCGGGCGCGAGGTCCGCCGCTACGACGCGGAGATCGTGGCGTTTGCGCAGAACGTCGGCAGCCAGCTCGGACAGTTCATCGCGCGCAAGCAGGCGGAATCGAACCTGACCTTCTTCGCCAATCACGACGCGCTGACCAGCCTGCCCAACCGTTTCATGTTCAACGAGCGGCTGACGCAGGCGCTGGCGCGGGCGCATCGTCAGGGCCAGATGGTCGCGGTGCTGTTCATCGATCTCGACCGCTTCAAGGTCATCAACGACACGCTCGGCCACGATGCGGGCGACCGGCTGTTGATTCAGCTGGCGACGGAACTGCGCGGTTGCCTGCGCGAAAACGATACCATCGCCCGGCAGGGTGGAGATGAGTTCGTGGTGCTGGTCGAGGACATCCACGATCCGAACCAGGTGACCGGGGTGGCTCAGAAGATACTGGAAACCGTCGCGGAGCCGCACATTCTGGGCGGCCAGGAATTCCGTATCACCGCGAGCATCGGCATCAGCGTTTATCCCGACGAGGGCGCCGACCTGCAGACGCTGCTCAAGAACGCGGACATCGCCATGTATCGCGCCAAGGAGCAGGGCAAGAACAACTTCCAGTTCTATTCGGCCGAGATGAATCAGCACACTTTCGCGAGGCTCGCGCTCGAAACCAGCCTGCGGCGCGCGATCGAGCGCGAAGAATTCCTGCTGCACTATCAGCCGAAGACCGACCTGCGCAGCGGCCGTATCACCGGCGTTGAGGCGCTGGTGCGCTGGAGGCACCCCGAACTCGGGATGGTGTCGCCCACGCAGTTCATCCCGCTGGCGGAGGAAACCGGCTTGATCGGCCCGATCGGGGACTGGGTGCTGCGCACCGCGTGCGCCGAGGCTCAGCGGTGGAATATGCAAATCGCGCCCGGGATCAGTGTCGCGGTAAACCTTTCGGCACGGCAATTCGCGCGCGAGGATCTTGCCCAGAGCATTACCTCGGTGCTGTCGGAAAGCGGCCTGGAGCCGCGCTTTCTGGAGATCGAAATCACGGAGAGTACCGTGATGCACGATGCCAAACGGGCGGCTCACGTCCTGCAGCAGCTGAAGGACATGGGAATCCGCGTTGCGATCGACGATTTCGGCACGGGCTACTCGTCGCTGGGCTATCTCAAGAGCTTCCCGATCGACAGCGTGAAGATCGACCGTTCCTTCATTCTCGACATTCCGCACGACCACGACGATGTCGCGATCACGCGCGCGGTGATCGCGATGGCGCACAGCCTGCGCCTGAAGGTGATCGCGGAAGGGGTCGAAACCGCCGAGCAATATAATTTCCTGCGCGATCACGATTGCGACGAAATGCAGGGCTACTTTTTCAGCGAGCCGGTCGACGCGGCGACACTGGTGCGCCTGATCTCCGGGCCGGGCGGCGGGTCCAAATCCGAATCGGCTTGAGCCGCGCGGCGCTGGCGCTTGCCTTCCCGTGCCGATGCGCTAAACTTTACCGGCAAGCCGCAGGGCGCAACCAGGGGGAAGTCGATGAAAACGCTCAGGCAACTGTTGCAGGCGAAACCGCCCGGCATTCTTTCGATTGCGCCTGAGGCGCGGGTGATCGACGCGTTGAAGGTGATGGCGGAGAAAAACGTCGGCGCGCTGCTGGTGATGGACGCGGGCCGCCTGACCGGCATCATCACCGAGCGCGACTATGCGCGCAAGGTAATCCTCCGGGGCAAGTCATCGCTCGACACCCCGGTGCGCGAGATCATGACCGAGAAGGTCCTGTGCGTGCACCCGGATCAAAGCGTCGAGGAATGCATGGGGCTGATGACCGACAAGCGCGTTCGCCACCTGCCGGTGATGGAGGGCGACAAGCTGATCGGCATGCTGTCGATCGGCGACCTCGTCAAGGAAACCATCTCCGAGCAACAGTTCGTGATCAAGCAGCTCGAGTCGTATATTCACGGCTGACGCGGTGAACAGTGTTTGATTCCTGATTCAACGCTGGACTCATGGTGCAATTCGGTGCAATCATCATCGGCGACGAAATCATGTCCGGCAAGCGCCAGGACAAGCACATGGCGCAGGTCGTCGCCACCCTGGGCGAACGCGGGCTCGAACTCGCGTGGTGTCAGTACCTCGCCGACGAACCCGACCTGATCACGGCGACGCTCCGGCGCACGTTGGCCACCGACGACGTGGTGTTCAGCTTCGGCGGCATCGGCGCCACGCCCGACGATCACACCCGGCAATGCGCGGCCGACGCGGCCGGCGTCGTGCTCGAGCTGCATCCCGACGCGGCGGTTGAAATCCGCGCCCGTTTCGGCGCCGACCTCACGCCCCAGCGGCTGATGATGGGCGAATTCCCGCGCGCGAGCCGCATCATTCCGAATCCGTACAACCGCATCCCCGGATTCAGCCTGCGTCATCACCATTTCCTGCCGGGATTTCCGCAGATGGCGTGGCCGATGATGGCGTGGGTGCTCGACAACTGGTATGCCGGATTGCAGTCGGCCGGGCGCATCGCGGAGAGCGCGATCGTGGTGCGCGGCGCGGGCGAAAGCCAGCTGATCGATCTGATGAATGCGTGTCTTGCGCGCTTTCCCGGCATCAAGGTGTTCAGCCTGCCGCACATGAGCGACGCCGATCGCTATATCGAGCTTGGCGTGCGCGGGGAGGCGGACCGGATCGCAGCGGCGATCGCCGAGTTGAAAAGCGGCGTAACCGCGCTCGGCTTCCGCTGGTCTGAAATCGCCTGAATCAAGCGGCTTTTTTCTTGCCCGCGTGCACTGCCTGGCTCGTTGCCGCCTCGATATTGGCCTGGCTCATTTCGGCAAACTGTTTCGCCGATTTCGACAGGTTATCGTAGGTCGAATTGACCGCCGAGATCGCTGACTTGACCGCGGCGACCGCCATTTCAGAGCCGGCCGGGGCCGATTTCGCCATTTTGTCGAGCCCGGTCGCGACATTCCTGTTGTATTCCGCCACTTGCTCGTCGATCAGCTTGCTGATTTCCGACTGGGTCGCTGCGGCAGCGTCATAGACGCTCTTGACATAGCTGGTCGCTTTTTCAAGGTTCGGTTGCGCCAGCGTGTTCTTGAGCTGCGCGAACTCCTGCGGGTCTTTCACGGCGGCCAGCGCTTTGGCTTGCTCGACGCCATCGGCGAACGCGTTTTTCGCTGCTTTCAGTTGTAATTCCAGCACGCGTTCGGCGCCATCCAGCGCGATACCGGCAAAACGCACGGCAGTTTCGAGGTAGGCTTTGTTCCATGCCATCAGTTGTTCGGGGGCCTGATACATTTGGATCTCCTTTAACAAGACGTTTGACGATTACCAGCCTGCGGGGGATCTCAGGCCAGAAATGCTGCACTGCACAATCCGTATTATATCGATGGGAGATGGCATGTCAAGGCTTTTGAAGGAAATTTATTGCAGCGCGGCAAACATCGGGATCTGGATCGCGAGCTTTGAATATAAACGTTTCCCGATCAGGGACCTACGCTGGTAATCTCAGCGGTTGCGTCCAACCAACTTCACACCACGGAAGCGCCAGCCAGCAAGGAGAAATTCAATGGCCGACACCCTGTTCACCAGGATCATCGACCGGCAGATTCCAGCCGATATCGTTTACGAGGACGACCTGTGTCTAGCCTTCAGGGACATCAATCCGCAGGCGCCGGTGCACGTGCTGCTGGTGCCCAAAAAGCCGATTGAAATGCTGGCGTCAGCGCAGGCGGAAGACCAGGCGCTGCTCGGCCACTTGCTGCTTGCGGCCGGCAAGATCGCGCGCCAACTCAAAGTCGAGAGCGCGTTCCGGCTGGTGATCAACAACGGCGAGGCCAGCGGACAGTCGGTGTTTCACGTCCACCTGCACCTGCTTGCCGGCCGGGCGTTCCGCTGGCCTCCGGGATAACGGGGATGCGCACCGCGCAATACGCGGAGTGCGTAACCCATGGGTTCGTTTACAGCTTGTCGCCCGCCGCTTTGCTTTTGGCGTCGAGCTTGGTCAGGTCGAGGTTTTCCACAAACACGTTGGGATAAGCGAAGCCGGCGGTGAGAAAGAACCCCACCATGCGGCCCCCGTGGGCGAGCCGGTCGGCAAAGGTAACCCGTTTCGATGCAGCGGATGCGAGAAGAGTCATCGTGATCTCCTGATTACGACCACGATGAGCGCTTCGTGGCTAAGCGTAGCCCCAGTATGCGCTCTTCGCCCGCCCTTTAGTGTGCGGTGGGCAACATAAGGGTAAAGAAATCGATACAGCGGATTCGGCGGTTGCAGGCAACTCGCATTGAATCATCAGCTTGCAACTTTCAGACGCCTGATTTCCGCAGTTCCGCCCTGCGCTTCGTCGAGCATGCGGAAAATATCCGTCGCCTCCCTTGCGATGGCGCCCGCGACGTCGTTCAGCATCTTCAGGCCTTTCTCGACGCTCGCGTGCTCCGGTGCGCCGTACCAGCCGGTCTCGGCGATCGTGCGGATGTCGGTCAGCACCGGCTGATAGGCGCGCGTGCGGCGCAGTTTGTCCCACTTGCGGCCGTGCGAGTGATCGGATGAGTAGTCGATGCGGTCAAGATGCACGAGGTCGGGGCGGCAGGCGAGCACTGCCAGCGCTTCGATCTCGCCGCCGTGCGTGAGCCCGCCGCAATCGTGCCCATAGAGTTCCGCCGCGACGTAGCACGCCTGCACCGTCAGCACCGTCATGCCGTGCTCGCGGTGCAGCGCCTCGGATGCGATGGCGAGCGACGGAATGTTGCCTTCGTGCCAGTTGATGATCAACAGACGTTTTGCGCCATGTTTGACCGTCGATACGCAGGTCTCGGTCACCACGCGCTGAAAGGTGTCGGTCGACAGCGTGATCGTACCCTCGAACGGCATGTGCATCGGCGTTACGCCAAACGGGGTCGCCGGCAGCAGCAGGCCGTCCATGCGTTCGGCGACCGCGTGGCCGATCGCCTGGCTCGCATAAATGTCGGTGCCGGTGGGCAGGTGCGGGCCGTGCTGCTCGACGCTGCCGGCGGGCAGGATGACCAGCGGATTTTGCTTGAGTTGCTGCGCGATCTCTGGCTGGGTGAGATCGATGAAATGACGGGTTGGCAGCATGGCGTTCATCGGCGGCAAATCGCCTTTTCTAGGTTCATAATTTTGCTTGCGTTTCGCTGATGATATCAGCGATTTTCACGTACTGGCCGTTGCGCGCAAGCGAGGCGAGCGCCGCGTTGACGACCGCGACGGCGACATTGCCGTTGTACGCGGTGAGCTCGCGCACTTCGCCGCTGACGCAGCTCTCGGCGAACATCTCGAGTTCCGCGCAGAACATGTCGCTCGGCGGCAGCTTGATTTCCTCGCGCCTGGCGTAACCGTCCTTGCCGCGCTGGATATAGAGCGTGGAGGTCGTGTGCAGCTTGTCCGGCGTGTCCCACATGCCGAAGTCGATTTCATAATGCATGAGGCCCCTGGAGCCGAAGACGCGCACCGCGAAGATGCCGGGCGAGGTCCAGCACGAGCCGACGTAGCCGATCTTGCCGTCGGCGAATTTCATCAGCGTCATCGATTGATCGTCGACTTCGGCGCCGACCGGCGAGAGCTTGGACGCCATCGAAGTGACGGCGCTGATTTCACCGCCGAGATAGTGCAGCACGTCGAACTGGTGGATTGCAAGCTGCGACAGCGGGCCGCCGGGCGCGCGGTCCTTGTACCAGCGCCACGTCTGGGGTGTGAGTTCGAGTGCGCGCTCGTTCGAGAAATTGGCTTCCATGAATGCCACGCGGCCGAGTTCGCCGCGGTCGATCATCTCGCGCATGATGCGCACGCCGGCCATCAGGCGAGCACTGTGGCCGACCGTGACCGTGACGCCGTATTGCTTCTCGAGCGCCGCGATCCTGAGGCCGTCTTCGAGCGTATGGGCGATCGGCTTCTCGGTATAGACGTGCTTGCCGGCCCGCGCGACCTGTTCGGCCAGCGGCAGGTGCTGCTCGTTTGGAACCGTCAGGATGACGCCCTTGATCGCGGGGTCGGCGAGCAGCGTTTGCATGTCGGGTGCCGCCGGCACGCCCATTTCCCTGGCAAACGCGGCACGCGTGTCCGCGGAGCGGCTGTAGCCGGCGACGATCCTGATCCTGCCGGATTTGGCAACGGCGCGCGTGAGCACCTTGGCCCAGCGGCCGAGTCCGACGATGCCGACTTTGACGGGAGAGGTAGCAGTCATTGCGGAAATTCCTGTGGCATTGAAAAAACGCGATTCTACACCGGGATTGCCGCAGCGCCGCGGCAATTACGTCGTGATCCGTAAAGCCGAATTTTAAATTACCAATCACCCGTCACGAATCATGGCTTTTCTTGCCAGCCTGCCGCGAAGCGCCGATTTCGGATACTCTATTGCCATGTTGCGTTTCCTGCTCCCGTTGTTCGCATTGCTGCTCCCGGCCTGCGCGCTGGCGCCGCACGAGTATCCGCGGCTCGCGCCACCGCGCGCGGTTGAGTTCACGCCCATACGCTCCGACCGTCCGGTCATAGCGCTGGTGCTCGGCGCGGGAGGCGCACGCGGTTTCGCGCACGTCGGAGTCATCAAGGTGCTCGAGGCCGAAGGTATCCGGCCCACTGTGGTGGTCGGCAGCAGCTCGGGTTCGGTGGTCGCGGCGCTTTATGCGGGCGGCTACAGCGCCGCCGCGCTCGTGGACCTGGCGCTCAGTCTCGAAGACCGGGACATAATCGATTTCACGCTGTTCGGGCCGGGCCGGGTGGAAGGCGAAGCGCTGCAGGATTACGTCAACAAGGCGCTCGGCAACCGCTCGATCGAAGCGCTCGAACACCCGTTCGCGGTGATCGCCACCGAGCGGGCGACCAACCGGATGATAATCTTCAATCGCGGCAATACCGGGCTTGCGGTGCGCGCCTCAAGCAGCATCCCGAACGTGTTCTGGCCGGTCATCATCGACGGCACCGAATATGTCGACGGCGGACTCACGAGCCGCGTGCCGGTGCCGGTCGCGCGCCGCATGGGCGCACAGGTGGTGATCGCGGTGGACGTGTCGTGGCGCGGTTCCAGCGACGTCGATGCGGCCGACGTTGCGATCCGGCCCACGACCCCGCGCACGCGCACGCTCGATTTCTCGGCCCGGCTCGAGAGCATCGCCGCCGGCGAGACGGCGGCACGCGCGGCACTGCCGGAAATCCGCGCGCGCATCGCGCAGGCCGAGCTCGCAAATCGCCAGCGCGGTCTCACCGCGGCATTGCACTGAGAGCTTGCCGCGGCACGCGCCCGATGTGCCAGTTTGCGATTGCCCATTGCCACAGTGGCGCGGTTGCCGCAGCGCCGCGGGCCTCGCAGGCCTCGGCAATTTCGCGCGGCGGTGCGTGGCCGAGAAAACTCAGTGCGGCAACGAGTCCCGGCAGCGGCGCGCTGGCATCGATCGCCGGCGCGTGCGTCTGCTTGCTGAGTTTCTCGCCCTGCGCATTGACTGCAACCGCGACGTGGGCATAGCGCGGCGTCGGGAAACCCAGCAACCGCTGCAGGTAGATCTGGCGCGGCGTCGAATGCAGCAGATCGGCGCCGCGCACGATATCGGTAATGCCTTGCCCGGCGTCGTCGATCACTACCGCCAGTTGGTACGCAAACACCTGATCGGCGCGATACAGCACAAAATCGCCGACCTCGGTTTCGAGGTTTTGCTGCACCGGCCCCTGCACCGCGTCATCGAACGCGATGCTGACGCCGCGCGTGTCGACGCGCAGCGCGTGTGCTGTTTTGCCCGCAGCTACGCCGCGGCGGCAGGTTCCCGGATAAACGGGCCCCTCGATGCCGGCGAGCGCCGAGTCGGCGATTTCCCGGCGGCTGCACGCGCACGGATAGATCACGCCGCGTTGCCGCAGCCGGTGCAGCGCCGAGTGGTAAGCGTCGAAGCGCGTGCTTTGATAGACGATCGCGCCGTCCCACTGCATGCCGCACGCGTCAAGCGTGCGCAGAATGTCGTCTGCCGCCCCGCGTGCAACGCGCGGCGGATCGAGGTCCTCGATGCGCACCCGCCATTCGCCGCCGCGGCTTTTCGCATCGAGATAGCTCGCGACCGCCGCGATGAGCGAGCCGAAGTGCAGCGGGCCGCTCGGAGATGGCGCAAACCTGCCGCGATAGACGGAATTCATTTCGGGAACTTGCAGAAAGCAAGTTCAGTCATACTGCGCCATAAAATTCCAAAGTAACTCCTTCCCCCTTGATGGGGGACGGTTGGGATGGGGGTGAAAATGTTGCGAGTTGTGGTGATTCTCACCCCCACCCTGGCCCTCCCCCGTCGAGGGGGAGGGAACTGGTTTACCAGTCCTCACTTGTCGCTTTTGTCATCGCGGCGGCGCATCTGCCTGACGACCCACCAGATCGCAAGCGCGGTCAGCGTAACGTTGAGGATGATGCCGAAAATCCAGAATGCGCTCATGGTTGAGATTGATCTTACTGGATTCCGGCGTTCGCCGGAAAGACGAATATTGACCAGGCACCTGGCAATGTATGGATGACAGCAGGGCGTTGCCTGGGGCAAAATGCCCGTCTGATGGCGGATTTTCTGCGCACTGAATTGCCCTACCGCGCCGACAGCGCGACGCTGTTCGAGGCCGTCGCCGATTTGCCGTGGGCGGTATTTCTCGACAGCGGCCTGCATCACCTGACGCAGTCGCGCTACGACATCATTGCCGCCGAGCCGCATACCACGCTCGTGACCCGCGGCAAGCTGACCGAAATCCGCGGCGATGAGGTCGGGTTGTCCCGCGAGGATCCGCTCACGCTGCTGCGCCGGCACCTGGATAGTGACCCCGCCAGCGCGTGCGATCTGCCGTTTGCCGGTGGCGCGATCGGCTACTTCTCATACGACCTTGCGCGGCGCCTCGGGCGCCTGCCGGCGCTCGCCACGGACGATGACAGGATGCCCGAGATGGCGATCGGCATCTACGACTGGGCGGTGGTGGTCGATCATCTCGAATGCCGCTGCTGGCTGGTCGGGCAGGGGCGGGACCCCGAGACCGACTGGAAGTGGGACCGGCTGATCGCGCGTTTCAGCGCAGCCGCGGTCGAGCGCGCGCGGGTGCCGTTTCGCATCACCGCGCCGCTGGTATCCAACCTGTCGCACGACGCGTACGCCGCGGCATTCCGCCGCGTGCACGACTATATCCACGCCGGGGATTGCTATCAGATCAATCTCGCGCAGCGTTTTGCGGCGCCGGCGGCCGGCGACCCGTGGCTTGCCTATCAGGCGCTGCGCATCATCAATCCCGCGCCCTATTCGGCGTTTCTGAACACGCCGCACGGCACCGTGATGTCGGCCTCACCGGAGCGCTTTCTCAGGCTCGCGCGCGGCCATGTCGAAACCAGGCCGATCAAGGGTACGCGGCCGCGCGCCGGTCATCCGCGGCGCGACGCCGAGCTGGCCGAGGCGCTGCGCGCAAGCGCGAAGGACCTCGCCGAGAACGTGATGATCGTCGACTTGCTGCGCAACGATTTGTCGAAGAACTGCGAGTTGGGCTCGGTCAAGGTGCCAAAGCTGTTCGAGGTCGAGAGTTTCGCCACCGTGCATCACCTCGTCAGCACGGTGACCGGCCGGTTGCGGCAGGGACGCGATGCGCTCGATCTGCTGCGCGGCTGCTTTCCCGGCGGCTCGATCACCGGCGCGCCCAAGCTGCGCGCGATGCAGATCATCGAGGAACTCGAGCCGCACCGGCGCGGCGTGTATTGCGGCGCGATCGGCTACCTGGGTTACGACGGCAACATGGATACCAACATCGCGATCCGGACGCTGGTGTATTCCGGCGGCACGATCCGCTTCTGGGCCGGCGGCGGCATCGTTGCCGACTCGCGGCTCGAGGACGAATACCAGGAAACTTTCGACAAGGCGGCAGCGATGCTGCGGCTGCTGCAGCAGACCGCTGCGAGCCAAGTCGGCGGGTGAAGCCATCTCGAACTTGGCGCCCGTCATGACGTATCATGGCCAGGAACATGAAAGGAGAATCAGATGATGCACGGATCGCTGGACAATCTGAAGGCGGAAGTCGACATGCTGGCCCCGGGGGCTGAGCGCCTCGTCGACAGGAATCCACCGCTCGATATCATCGCCCGGGACATCGTGTTCGGTGAAGGCCCGGTGTGGGACGCGCGCAACAAGCAGCTCTACTTCACTGACATCATCGGCGACACGATCTGGAAGTGGCAGCCGACGTCGGGGCTGGAGGTGGTGCTCAGGCCGTCGGTCAAGGCGGACGGTCTGGCGCTCGATCTCGAGAACCGGATCGTCGTCGCCGGCTGGGGCGGGCGCACCGTGTCTCGGGTCGAGCACGACGGCTCTGGCCTGTCTGCCTCCTCGCGTCCGGGATTCTTCATCAAGCTCATCCGCGAATCGCTTGTCTTTTGAGATCGCTACCCCCATCAATTTTGCGCCCTCCTTAAGGAGCACCTCGGTCTCCTCGAACGCCTTTGACGCTTCGACTTTGTTTATCGTACGCAGGATCCGATGCACTTTGATTTTTGCGGGGATTTTCAACAATAGAAAATTGAACACGCGCCCCACTCCCGTCGTTCGCCCCGATACTCTTTCTTTGATAAGATTCGTCGCCTCCTCCCTGTCAAGCGCGAGGACTGTCTCATCTTCTTTTCGCGCAACCTTCGCCGCCGGACCGCTAAGGCCAAAGTGCCTCGCAAGTCTGTCACCCCAAAGCTTCCATCGAATTCCGAAGTGCGCCTCATACCCACCGCGGATATCCTCTGCGCGTTTTTTTGCGCTTCCGCATGCTCCCTCGCTTCTTTGGGAGTAAGGCTTCCTTCTTCGAGAACAGAGAATTCTTCGGGCCTAAATCCGCGTTCGGCGAGCTTACTCGCTTGCGCAAGTGCAGTCTTATATTCCCCGGTTTTCTCGAGCTCCTGCATCTTTTTGAATACCCCGACCACTGCCGCCGCCCTTGGCTCATCGTTAAAAGCGAGATCGGCAAAGTAATCGCGCAGTAGTGCCACCGTCCGATTCCTATCCTTGAGGAGGTCGGCATAGTATCCGAAGGATGACGGAGCGACATCGGCAAACGCTTCGATGCCGTCAATCGTAATGTGATTTTCCATCGTTACCGCAAGCTTCCTTCTGTTCGAAACCTCATGAGGAAATTGATTCTGCGTCGCCTCAAGTCGCGTCTTGTCGTCGTCGGTCAGAGTTCCCTGATGCATGCGATCATAGAT
>Ga0080064_1002023_pt1 | contig 36976 bp, 19 predicted proteins | sample Subgrocontami54m_FD_69260 | JGI IMG/M metagenome (GOLD analysis project Ga0080064, IMG submission 69260) | Subsurface groundwater microbial communities from S. Glens Falls, New York, USA - GMW46 contaminated, 5.4 m (SPADES assembly) (version 2) ...
CGGATGGTCGATTCCGGCCTGATCGACGAGGCGATCCCACACCGGCTGGGCGGAAACCAGGGTCTCGAAATCGGAGATCACTTCGACGCGCAGGCGCGAATCGCCGGACGCGACGTGGTTGTTTGGAACCATCAGGCCTGCCAGTGTCATTCGATTCATCATGCAAGATGCTGTAGGCTTACCGGAACTTTCCGCTCAAGCCCAATATCGTCTGCCTCGGTAATTTAACCGCAAACCGCTATCACTGATACGCAAGAACCATGCCAGGGTGATCCGACCTCCAACTCGATACAATCTCAACCATATCAGTAGCTTACATCAACGTTAAGAATGCTGGCTCCAAGCATCGTGGAATTCGGTTTCTCCTGAATGGAATCACCGAACACCCACCACACCCTGCTGTACCCAACCACTTCCACTGGCTCCTACCAGCCAAGATTTGGTCCGCATTGAAAACAATACTCCTCCAAGCTGTCGAACTTGGTTTTCGCCGAAACATCCTTGTGCACTTCACTGCCACTATTGTGAATCCGCCTACCAAAATCTTGCGGCTCGATTCCCCAGGGTTTTGTTCGCAAGCCATTACAATCGCGCTCACAATTACACCAAATGGGGTTGGCTTCCGGCTTGCTACAAAGTAACTTGATCAGTTCCAATCATACATAGGCGGGCAATGCCCTTAGGAATAAATGAAGTTATATAGTTCTTTGTAGTTTCGGGAATCTTCGGCGGCAAAAGAAAGGCGAACCCAATGAAGATTCGTCTAGGCAATCCATATCCGCTGGGTGCCACGTGGGATGGGGCGGGAGTGAACTTCGCCATCTTTTCGGAGCACGCGACGAAAGTGGAGCTCTGCCTATTTGATTCTCCCGATGCAGACCGCGAATCGATGCAATTACTCTTGCCCGAGCAGACGGACTTAGTCTGGCACGGCTATCTTCCCGGCATTCTTCCTGGCCAGCTCTACGGCTATCGGGTCCAGGGTCCTTATGATCCCGGTGCTGGGCACCGTTTCAACCCGAACAAGATCGTATTAGATCCCTACGCCAAGACAATTGGTCGCGCAATTCGGTGGTCCGATGAAATGTATGCCTATCGAATTGGAGATCCAGACGAAGACCTATCGATGGATGAGCGGGATAATGCCGCCTGGGCCCCTTTAGCCGCCGTGGTTGATTCATCCTTTACCTGGGGTGACGACCATCCTCCGCGGACCCCCTGGCACAAGACCATTATTTATGAACTTCACGTCAAGGGTTTCACCAAACTACATCCCTGCGTCCCTGAAAAAATGCGAGGAACTTATGCCGGCATCACTTACGAAGAACCGATTCGTCACTTGAGAGACCTCGGCGTCACGGCTGTGGAACTATTGCCGGTACACTCTCATGTCCACGATCATCACCTGGTCCAAAAGGGACTCAGTAACTATTGGGGATATAACACGCTGGCTTACTTCGCACCCGAGATTGGTTATGCTATGTCACCAACTCCAACCGGCTCGGTGCGTGAGTTCAAGACGATGGTTCGAAACCTTCATTTGGCCGGTTTGGAGGTTATCCTGGACGTCGTTTACAACCACACGGCAGAGGGAAATCACCTAGGCCCTACCCTTTCTCTGAGAGGCATCGACAATGCATCGTACTACCGGCTATCGGCGGAGAATGCCCGCTATTATGTGGACTATACGGGGTGTGGCAATACGCTCAACATGCTTCATCCTCGTGTTCTGCAGATGATCATGGACAGCCTCCGCTACTGGGTTCTGGAAATGCACGTGGATGGTTTCCGCTTCGATCTGGCCAGCACGCTGGCTAGAGAGCTGCACGAAGTCAATAAGCTGGGAGCTTTTTTCGATATCATCCACCAAGACCCGGTGCTCTCCCAGGTGAAGTTGATTGCCGAACCTTGGGACCTGGGAGAAGGAGGCTACCAGGTCGGGAATTTCCCTATCGGATGGACGGAATGGAATGGGAAATACCGGGATACGGTGCGCCGTTTTTGGAAGGGGGACGGCGGCGTGGTCTCTGAACTGGCAACCCGCCTGGTCGGAAGCAGCGATCTCTACGAACAAAGCGGAAGGCGGCCCTATGCAAGCATCAACTTCGTCACCTCCCATGACGGCTTTACGCTCCACGATCTGGTCAGTTACAACGAAAAGCACAACGAGGCCAATGGCGAAAGTAACAATGACGGCGAGAACAATAACTTGAACTGGAACTGCGGCGCCGAGGGGCCCACCGACGATCCCGCAATCCTGGCTCTTCGGGAAGCGCAAGCAAGAAATTTCATTGCCACGCTGATGCTGTCACAAGGAGTTCCAATGATCAGTGGGGGAGATGAGATCGGCCGCACGCAGTTGGGCAACAACAATGCCTATTGCCAGGACAACGAGATCAGTTGGTTTCACTGGGATCTGTCAGCCGCTCAAAAGGACCTGCTCGAATTCACTCGTTATCTGATCCATCTCCGGCTGAGACAACCTGTTCTGAGAAGGAGGAAATTTCTCCAGGGCCGGAGCATTCGCGGGGCGGAAGTTAAAGACATTGCTTGGTTCAAGCCGAATGGGAAAGAGGTGGACGACAGCGATTGGAACGCTTCCTTCGCGCGGTGCCTCGGTGTGCTCTTGAGCGGGTCGGAAGCGGATAAAACGGACGAGAACGGGAATCCTCCTATAGGAGACACCCTATTCCTGATGTTCAGCGCCCACCATAGAACCATGCGGTTCGTCTTTCCCGGAGTAAAGGCGGAAGAACGTTGGGAAAGGATCGTGGACACAGCGGACTCGGAATGGGGACGGCATTATTTGCTGAAACCTCAATCCTACAAGCTGCGAGGACGCTCCATCGCTGTGTTTCGGTTGCTGACTCCGAAGACGAAAATGTAAATGGTGAGACGCAACAGCCCTACTCCTGGGCTGGCGTTACTCTCCTCCAAGAACACGGCCAAGGAGTCATTCAGCATGGCATGGCAACCTTCCTTAGGCGCTTGGCGGCAAGAAAACTTAACTCACTTCCGGGTTTGGGCCCCCAATGCCAAAGAAATCGAGGTGGTTCTGGAACCGCCTGGCAACGTTTCTGCGTTCTCACTCCGAGAGTCCGCGGACGGGTATTTTCAAGGAGCGATTCCCGAAGTTACGCTCGGCGCTCTCTATCGGTATCGGATTGATGGCCAGGACAGTTACCCTGACCCGGCTTCACGGTATCAGCCCAGAGGAGTGCACGGTCCCTCGCAGGTGATCGATCCGGCCGCTTTTGCATGGACAGATCAAGGCTGGAAAGGCATAGGTCTAGAAGATTTGATTCTTTATGAAATGCATGTAGGCACGTTCACGGCGGCTGGGACCTTTGCTGCTGCTGCGGAGCGCCTTCCTCTGCTTCGCCAGCTTGGGGTGACTGCCGTGGAACTGATGCCGGTTGCGGACTTCGCTGGAAACCGCAATTGGGGATATGACGGCGTGGCGTTGTTTGCTCCCGCACGATGCTATGGCACAAACGATGATCTGCGGCGCTTCGTCAATTATGCGCACGAGTTAGGTCTGGCCGTTCACTTGGATGTGGTTTACAACCACTTCGGACCGGATGGCGCATACATGAGCATATTCAGCCCTTACTACTTTTCTTCCCGGCACAAAAGCCCCTGGGGTGCGGGCGTCAATTGTGACGGGCTGCATTGCGCTCCCGTGCGCCATTTCTTTATCGAAAGCGCGCTGCATTGGATTCACGAATATCACATGGATGGCCTGCGTCTGGATGCCACCCACGCCATCGTGGATGAGAGCCCGCGTCATTTTCTGGCGGAGCTTTCGGGTGCCGTTCGGAGTTCTTTGGAAAACTCCCGCCGAGGTGTGCTTGTTCTCGCGGAGGATGTGCGCAACCTTGCAAGAATGGTGATGCCGGAAGAGGAAAAAGGCTGGGGATTGGATGGAGTCTGGTCGGACGATTTTCACCACCAGATGCGAAGGAACCTGACGGGAGACGAGCAAGGCTATTTCCAAGATTTTGATGGAAGGATAGAAAACATCGCTGCAACGGCAAGCCGGGGATGGTTCTACTGTGGCCAACAGGCCCCGTTTTTCGGCCAGCCGCGCGGTACGGAACCCACCAGCATTTCTCCTTTCCGGTTCGTATTTTTCTTGCAGAATCATGATCAGGTTGGGAACCGTGCTTTTGGCGATAGGCTGCACCACCAGGTTGATTCGGCGGTTTACAGGGCTGCTGCGACACTTCTGCTGCTATTGCCCCAGACTCCCCTGCTTTTCATGGGCCAGGAATGGGCGGCCAGCACGCCGTTTCGCTATTTTACGGATCATAACCCGGAGCTGGGCCGGCTGATTCAAGAGGGAAGGCGAATCGAATTCAGCGGCTTTGCCGAGTTTACAGATCCGAAAAACCGAGAACGCATTCCGGACCCGCAAGACTTGAAAACGTTTGAGGCGAGCCGCCTGAACTGGGAGGAACGGGAAGCCGAGCCGCATCTCTCGATGCTGCGGTTTTATACCAAGCTCCTGGCGGTGCGCCGGACAGAACCCGCGTTGCGTGCCAGGGGCCGGGAGAACTTTGCAGTGGAATCCTTGAATGGCAATGTATTGCTGTTGCGCCGGCACGCACCTTCGGTGCCCACGCTGTTGGCCGTCATCCGGCTGCGCGGAGCGGGGCGGGATAACCTGCAAGGAAATTCCTACGCCGATGCAGGCGCGACTTGTAAATGGGAACTCTTGTTAACGACCGAGGACAGTTCGTATGCGCCGGACCCTTTTCCCCCGCGTGTGGAACTATCCGGGCCAGTGATCGAATTTTCCAGGCCTGGAGCGGTCATTCTGAAAGCGGCAGGCAGGGATCTTGAGATGAGGGCAGGATGAGCGCTCCGAGGCCAGCACGTGTGCCGGTGAGCACCTACCGGCTTCAATTCAACGCCGGCTTCACATTTCGGGATGCCACAGCAGTGGTGCCTTATCTTTCGCGACTCGGGATCACGGAGTGCTACTGTTCTCCCTTGCTGGCGGCCCGGCCGAACAGCCCCCACGGCTACGATATTTCCGATCACACGCGTCTCAATCCGGATCTCGGTTCCGAAGAAGATTTTGAGGCTTTCACCGCCGCCCTTGCGGCCCACGACATGGGACTGATTCTTGACTTCATCCCCAATCATATGGGGACCGATTCATCTTCCAACCTCTGGTGGAGAGACGTTCTGGAAAACGGGCGGTCATCGCCCTATGCTAAATTTTTCGATATCGATTGGCATCCGGCAAAGAACGAGCTCAAGAGAAAGACCTTGCTCCCGATTCTTAGCGACCAGTATGGCGTGGTATTGGAGAATGGGGAGATCCAAATAAGATTTGAGGATGGCGCGTTTTCGCTGCAATATTCCGGCTTCAATTTGCCGCTCAACCTCAAAGCGATGGGTATGCTGTTCCGATACAACCTGGAAGCGCTCGACGCGGAGCGCAGCACGGAGAATCCTCACATTCGCGAGTTCCTTAGCATTCTTTCTCAATTGGACCACATACCGGCCTACACGGAAACAAATCCGGCGCTGGTCCAGGAAGGATGCCGCGAGAGGAAAGTGGCGCAGAAGCGGCTGGCGGAACTGGTTCGGGACTCTCCGCTCATTCGCGAACATATCGAACAAAATGTGCGGAAGTTCAACGGCCAGCCGGGCCAGCCGGGAAGTTACGATCTGCTGCACGAGCTTTTGGAGTCGCAACCGTACCGAATCTCTTATTGGCGTACGGCGATGCACGAAATCAATTACCGCCGCTTTTTCGATATCAATGAACTCGCCGGCATACACATGGAGGACGCACAGGTCTTCGAGGCGACTCACAGCCTGGTTATGCAACTCATCCGGCGGGGCGTAGTGACGGGTCTTCGCTTGGATCACGTGGATGGTCTGCTGGACCCCACAGAATATTTTAAAAGATTGAATGCGAGCTGCATGGAAACGACTCCCATTTATATTGTGGCGGAGAAGATCCTCTCCAACGGAGAATCCCTCCGGCAGGATTGGGAAATCCACGGTACTACTGGATATGAATTTCTGAACGATCTCAATGGACTGTTCGTACATCCCCAAAGCGCGCAAATTTTCAAACAAATCCATGCGCGGTTCGTGGGACGGAAAGAATTTTTCTTCGACGTTGTGTATGAAAGCAAAAAGCTGATTATCATGACCTCGATGGCTAGCGAACTGAACATGCTGGCGCGGGAGTTGAATCGAATTTCCGAAGCAAATCGCCGCTACCGCGACTTCACCCTCGCGAACCTGCAAGAAGTGCTGCGCGAGTTGGTGGCGTGTTTCCCCGTCTATCGGACCTATTTCACTCCCAGGGGCTGGGACGAATTCGACCAAAAGACCATCGACACCGCGTTGGCAAGGGCTTTGCGACGCAACCCGGCAATGGAAGCATCCGCCTTTCAGTTTATCCGGCAGATGCTGCTGCCGGAGAGGATCCCGGGCTCGCCGGAGGAAGAATATAAAACACGCGCGCAGTTTGCAATGAAGTTTCAGCAGTATACCGGTCCAGTCCAGGCCAAGGGTCTGGAAGATACGGCCTTTTATCGCTACGGCCCCCTGATCTCCCTGAATGAAGTTGGCGGCGATCCGGCTCGATTTGCCCGATCGCCCGACGAATTCCATCAAGCAAATATCCAACGGCGGGAATCATGGCCGCTGACCATGCTTGCCACCGCAACACACGATACCAAACGAGGCGAAGACGCCCGGGCGCGGCTGAATGCACTCTCGGAAGTTCCCGACGAGTGGCGCACGATTCTGTTTCGGTGCGCCCGCACGAATGCCGGAATGCGTACTCTGGTGGACGGCAAACCCGCGCCGGAACGCAGCGACGAATATCTCTATTATCAAACGCTGCTGAGTGCCTGGCCTGCCGACTGCGGGAAGGAACCTTCAGCCGGATTTGTGGAACGAATCCTGCAATTCATGCAGAAGGCCATCAAGGAAAAGAAGGTTTACACCAGTTGGATCAATCCCTCCGTGGAATACGACGGCGCCATGGCTGGATTCGTTCGCCACACTCTGACCGGTTCCGGTTCCAAACGCTTCCTTCGGCTCTTCCTGCCTTTCCAACGGCGCATCGCGTTCCCGGGAATGATAAACTCCCTGGCCCAGCTGGTACTAAAGATGGTTGCCCCAGGCATTCCGGATTTTTTCCAGGGTTCGGAGCTATGGGATCTGAACCTTGTGGATCCGGACAATCGAAGACCCGTGGATTATCGGCGGCGCCAATATCTCTTGGAACAAATGGAATCCTTTCGGTGTCCGTGCTCTCCGGATGCCACCGCTGCGTTTGTAAAGGAAATGCTCACGGACTGGAGTGACGGCCGGATCAAGCTCTACTTGACCTCGGCGGGCCTGCACCTGCGGAGAAGATATCCAGCATTGTTCCTCGAGGGCAACTATCTACCGCTATCCGCGGACGGAGAGAACAAGGAACACATTGTGGGACTTGCGCGAAACCTGGGTACTCAAAGCGTCATCGCCTTGGTCCCTAGATTTGTGGCCCGGTTACTGGGTGGATCGCAATCCTGCCCAATCGGACCAGAGGTATGGAAGGATACAACGATTTCTCTTCCAGCGGAACTGGCGGGGCATATCTATCGGAATGTTTTCACCAACGCTCGTGTCACGCCCACAAGTCAATCGGATCGAATCCAGGTTCCGGTCGCCGAGGCGCTGGGTGCCTGTCCCGTCGCAATCCTTTGGGGTGAAGCAAAAACAAATTAGTAGCGTTTTCAGGGTTGGTGTATAGTTCGCGGAGAGAAAACAGAAGTGCAGATCCCTCACTTCGTTCGGGATGACAGCGTATGTAAGCTATATAGCAACGATGGTCTAGAAGCTGTCTCATAAATACGCGCAATGACGCAACCGGCGAAGAGGAAGAAACCCTCAGGGGCTGAAGCCCATTCTTTTGGGGCGTTCTAGAGCGATTCAACAAATAGTGTAGACCAAAGGGAGAAGCAGATCCTTCGCTTCGCTCAGGATGACATCATTGTGAGAGGGGCGGTGACAGCCTCCTCAAGCGGTCTATAGCAATTGTGGAAATGTTCTAGCGGCACGGCTGAAGCCGTGCCCTTTCGGTTGCCGCAAAAAGTCCATTTATGAGACAGCTTCCAGCAAAAAGGGATTCGGGAAGGTTTTTTCCGTTCGCGAAGGTGCTAACATTACTTAGGGAGGTTCTGATGAATTCCTCCACGCGGGTTCTCGCCTTTGTAATGGCCGGAGGGCAGGGAAACCGTCTCCAGCCACTCACATGCTATCGCGCCAAACCGGCTGTCCCGTTTGGCGGTTCTTACCGCATCATCGATTTTGTCCTGAGCAATCTGGTCCACTCCGGCGTTACATCGATTTACATTCTGACCCAGTACAAAGCCCAGCCGATTATCGATCATGTCCACCGGGGATGGACACGCCGCGTCTCCGGACGGCACAACTTCATCCAGGTGGTGCCCGCTCAGATGCAGATCGGTATGGATTGGTATCGGGGCACCGCCGACTCGGTTTATCAGAATCTCAATTTGGTTCAGCAACTCTCTCCGGATGTCGTGCTGATCTTTGGCGCCGATCATATTTATAAGATGAACATTGGCCAAATGGTGGAGTTCCATCAAGACTCGCGGGCTAAAGCTACGGTCGCTTGTCTGCCTGTGCCACGGGCGGAAGGCTCCGCTTTTGGGATCATGGATGTGGATGAGCGTGGCCGGGTAAAAGAGTTTATCGAAAAGCCTCGTGATCCACCCGCGATGCCAGGGAATCCAGACCAATGCCTGGTTTCGATGGGGAACTATGCATTTGAACCGAAGACTTTGACCGAAGTATTGCACGACATGGTAGCGAATCCGGGCACGCAGCACGACTTTGGCCGAGATATCATCCCGGCCCTGACGCGGGCAGGAGTGACCTACGCCTACGATTTTTCCCAAAATCGAATTCCGGGCACCTCGGCGGGCGTGGAGCAGGCATACTGGCGGGATGTGGGCACGCTCGATGCCTTTTATGATGCGAACCTTGATTTGAAGGACGTCGAGCCACGCCTGAATCTGTTCAATTGGAAATGGCCGATTTTGACTGTCAACTACAACGACCCGCCCGCCAAATTCGTTTTTGACGACGCGGGTAGACGTGGAGAAGCCCTTCAATCCATTGTGTCCGCAGGTTGCATCCTAGCGGGCGGCCGCGCTAAAGACTCGGTGCTGGGGCGCAACGTCTTCCTGGATACGGGATCCGATGTTTACGAATCTATCATAATGGATAATGTTCACATCGGCTGTAGAGCCCGCATCCGCAGGGCCATCATCGATAAGAACGTGCACATAGCTCCGGATACAACCGTAGGATACAACTCGGAGACAGACCGGCAGCGATATCATATTTCCGAGAGTGGTATCGTTATCGTGCCCAAAGCCCCGGAGACTCCTGAAACCCGCGAACGCGACTTGTAGAACCTTTATATGTGATCCGGCATGGGGTCATTTTCATTCCCGCACGCTACCCCTGTTTCTAGGGCGTTTTTCGTATTGGTGTAGACCACGATTTACTGCAATTGGGGCGACGAAGAAAGTGCAGATCCCTCGCTTTGCTCGGGATGACAGCCACTTGGTATGGTCTACACCAATTGTGAAAATGCTATACCGATTGCGATTGTCTTGATTTACTTCTGCTGGATTTCGCGCCGTATCCATTATTGGCGACACTCAGATACATGGCAAGGTAATGGTTAAAACTTTTTGCGTACTTTCACCTGGACGGAATAACCGCCGTTCTGGTCGCGCAGGGCACTCACGGAATACTTGCGCGTGATCTGGTACTCGATCTGAACCAGCTCTCCCTGCGTTGAGCTGACGTCCGTGGCAAAAGTGAAAAACAGGTTTTTCGTCACGCGTTGCTGCAGCGCCAGACGCGCGCCCGGGTTGGTCCCGTTTCCGCCAATCTGCGGATCGATGGTGAGCGAAGAAATGCCCGCCAGCTTCTCTACTCTGCTGCTGACCTGGCCGGCCATCTGCCCGGCCAAAAGGGATTGCGGCGTGGTTGTAGTGGCGGAAGCGGCTTCCGACGTGTGGCCCGTCATCAGGAGGTTGATGACATCAACTGGAGGAAGCGGTGGATCGGACGTATAAGTGGTGCGCATGCGATCCAGGGGACCAACCAGCCTGACGTTGAGATCGAACTGGTTGACCGTGGTAGTCACCACAAGATTCACGACCGGTTCGGTGCGAACCGGATTCGTGAATTGGATCACTCCGCTCTGCACTTGATAGCGCCGCCCGTTGAAGAAAAGTTCGCCGCTGGTAATATTGGTTCGGCCGATGAGAATGGGTTCCGCCGCCGTTCCACGCACCTGGAGGTCGGAGGTGCCCGCCACGCTCAACTTGGCGCTCGATAGCTCCATCTCGCGAGTTGACTTCAGTGCGACGTTCAGCCGAATCTTCTGAGCGATCCCCTCGCCGGGAGGCGAGGACGGCCCGGTGAACTGTTCCGCAAAGGTTGCGAGATCGATGAATCCGTGAAGGACACCCGATTCAGCAGCGCTTGCCCGCTCAACAGAGAAGAATCAGGAGTCCCGCTCAGCGTCAGGTTGCTCGAGAGCACCGCCCTGACACCGTCCGGATAACGCACGCGAACTTCCCTGGATTCCAGCGCGATGTTGAATTGAACGGCCGGCTGGTAGGTCGCGAAGCCGTGGACCGTGAGCGTTCCGCCACCGGTTTCGGCGTTGAAGCTTTTGATATTGACGCGGCCGTTTTGGACCTGAAATTCGGCGTTGACCTTCTCCGCTCCGAGCGGCGCGTCCGGCGCTTGAAAGGCGCCGTCAATCACACGCACCACTCCGCGAATATCCGGGCGGGCATAATTGCCTTGAGCGACGATGTCGAGCTTGGCCTGGCCGGAACTGTCAATCTCGGGATTCAGCAATTGAACAACATGAAGATCCATGGTGCCCGTGGCCGATGCGCGCAAGGTTCCGCCACCCGAAACCGGAACGGAACCTTGTATCTGAAGATCGGTCCCCGTGCCCTTCAGCTCAGCGCGATCCAGCGTGAGCGTGCCGTTGCGGTAATCGATCCGTATTGGGGAGGCGCTCGCGAGCTGCACGGATTGGTAACTCAGGCTGAGCCGCGGGATGTCAATCTGGGCATCGACACGCTCCGGAAATTTCAAAGGCCCCTGGAGCGAAGCGTGCAACTCGGTTTGTCCTGTGACATCTCCGGCACGTCCGTGCAGATAGCTGGCCAGCAGAGGGCTCAGGTTTATGGTGCGCATATCGACATTCGCCGTAGCGTCATAGTTTGAATTCAGGTTCACCGTTCCCCGGGCCTGGAAGTCAGCGTCGGAGACTTTGGAATCCAGAGTAAAATCCGCCCTTTGTCCCGCGACAGTAGCATGTGCTTTCACCCCATCGAGAGTCTGCTGCCGAAGCTGTAGTTTTGGAGCCGTGATCGTGGCATCGAGCTGAGGCGCTTTTAAAGTACCTTGCCCTTTGGCCGAGACCTTCACGAATCCGGTCATTTCCAGATTGCGGGCGCGGACGGCCTGGAGTTGCTCCACTTGCAGGCGCGGAAAATCGAACTGCGCATCGTAACCTTCGTCCTTGGGGTTGTAGCTGACTTTGGCGCTGCCCGAGCCCGCCGTAGTGCGGACATTCGCCGTGGCGTGAACGACGGTCCCGTTTCCGTCGAATTGTATCGAGAGATCCTGAATAGGCTGATCCCAGGCCGTGCCTCCCGACAGCCGCACAGTCCCTTGCCCGGCCGGATTCAGTTGCGATCCTTGAACGGAAATATTGGCCGACACGGTTCCGCTTACGGGGTACTGCAGCTTGGCAAGATGCTGGAGATCGGCCACCGTCATATTGCTCGCGACGATTTTCATCGTGATTGGATTTCGAGGTTCATACGACCAATTTGTCAGCCCAGCGGTGATGTCGAATTGAGCGTTGCCCTGCGATCCCGTTTGTAGCTGTCCTTGATGCAAAGCAATACTGGCCGGGCTGGCGTCCAACTCGGCGCGGACGGCACGCAGAGTTGTGCCCTGGTACTGAATGTTATTCCCGGCGATTTGTCCGGCCAGGCGCGGCGCTTTCGTGGTGCCTTGAAGCTGACCGGTGAACGACGCCGATCCTCCCAATCCCAGCACCTCGCGCGGCTTTGGCGCTCGCGCCGTTCGGGCGCCGGCAGGGGCCGGGAAGGCAGCCGCGAGCAGATCCACTTCGCGCAAATCGTCCGACTGCGCTTGTATTCGGATGCTCGCCTGCTTGCCCATGGTTCCATCGAGAGTTACGGATGTGTGCGGGGTCCGCAGATACGTGCGCTCGAAAGAAATTACGTGAGTCGTGCCGTCGTATGCGAGATGCGCCGCGCCGTTGACGGGAATGGAATTCGAATTCGCGGCAGGTCTGCGGCCCGCCGGGGTGGAAGCGGCAATCGTTGCGTCCGAGCGGACTTGCAGATCTTGCATGCTGCCGCGCCAGGAAGCCTGAATCGTTCCATTGAGACGGCCGTTGACTTCCGCGCGCTGGAGCGGTTTTGTGGTCAACGCGTCGTTGACCTCTGCCAGTGACACCTGGTGTAACGATCCTTCAAAGCGAGCCTCCCGCTTGCCGGCCAGATCCCGGACTGTCAAACCACCATCTACATGCCCGCCTGACACCGCCCCTTTCAGGTTCTTGGCTTCCAGGGTGCTGTGATCCAGGCGATATTCTCCGCTGAAAGATCGAATCGTGGTCCGCGCTTCCGGTAAATCAATTGTTAGCGAGGGGCTTGAGATCAGCCCTAGGGCGGAAAAAGATTCTAAAAACGGCCGGCCGGAAATGCTTTGGTAGTGGAGGGAACCTTTCGTAGTAACTTCACCCGTGGGCAAAGCATTGTTCTTGAGGAAATTTGCCAGCTCCACGCCGGAAAGCACAGCGTCGTAGGAAGCTTCCACGATGGGGTTGCTGTAATCCTTCATGCTTCCGGTAACAGTGATCCGGGAAGAGCCGCTCGTCACGGTCGCCGATTTCAGAGTCAGGCCAGAGGGTTCCGCGCTGAGTTTTGCCTCCAAACTGTGTTGCAGTGGATTGAATTCACCAAATTGGACACGGCCTTCGCGATAACTCAACGTGCCGTCGTAGGCCGCCTTGAAAGTCTCGCGCGAAACCTGGGCTTGCAGATCGCGGACCTCTCCATCGAGAGGAATACCGCGGTCGTTGTAATAGATTTCGCCTTGATTGACGACAGCGTGCTGAATCGCCATATCAAAGATATCGACCGCCTGCGTTCGTTGAGGAGCGTGAGGCAGATTGGTATGGCCCTCGGCGTCCACCCAAAGATGGACCACAGGATGATCGGCCACGATATCCCCTAAGTCCACCTGGCGCTTCCAGACCGACACGAGTTTCAGGCCCAGACCAAGATGGGCGGCAGAGAACAAAGGGGCATTCGGATCGGACTCGGCGCCGTGCAGCGCGACGCGATACAAATCGGCATGAAGACCCGACCAATGAATCGTGAAGTCGCCGATCTCTACCCGTCCTCCCGTCGCCTTGCCAGCGCGATCGACGATGGTGGCGAGCATATATCGGTGGAGCGCCGCACTGCGCACGATCAGAATTCCGGTGACAACGGCAAGCACCATTAGCGCTGCAACTGCGGCTAAAACAACGCGGAAACCGCGGCTCAGACTCATACGTTCCTCCCCTCTTGATTGACCTTGTATTCCGGATCGCAGCGCTTTGGTTCCAATAGCAGAGGAGTTCAGCCGCCCCTACGGGGTGTGTGTGATAACCTCGAAGGACGTACCTCAGCGGCTAAAGCCGCGTTGCAAGCAAGATTTTACGGCACGACTGAAGTCGTGCCCTGACGACAAATCGAGGTTTTCACACACACCCCTACGGGGCTGGACTCTTTTCTGTTGCTATTCCCAGGACTCCGTCCTGGGCTACCATCATTCGCCCCTACGGGGCTGAACCGCCTCGCAATCCACCTACAAGAAAGCGGCGCTAGAACGACTGACCCAGGGTGATAAAAAGCTGTGTGGACTTTAGTCCCGGAACAGGGCTCAGGTTCTTGCCTATGTCAATCCTCACGGGACCGAGCGGCGTTTGATAACGCAGGCCGAAGCCCACCGTATTGCTATAACCCGCAAAGAAGTGGCCGAAGCCGATGCGCCTGTAAACGTTGCCTCCGTCATAGAAAATCACCCCGCCCAAGCCTTTCAAGAAAGACGCCGGAGGAGGTATCGGAAAGCGGCCCTCGGTATTGAAAATGAAAAGCTGGTTGCCGCCCGTGGGGACCGTAATCTTCGCCGTGCAGGTCGAGCGATCGTTTGCTTTGGTGCAGAGAAGGGCTGTCCCTTGTGGCCCCGCACCATTCAGCGGGAATCCTCGCAAACTGACAGCACCTCCCGAGAAGAACTGCTCGCTGAATGGAACGTGACTCCCGCCGAATGCTTTCATCAATCCCAAGCGGACGTTGTTGGCCCAGACCATCCAGGGCGCGACCTGCCAGTAATAGGAAGTCTGCCCGAAAAAGCGGCCAAAATTATTGCTGGAGGCGAGGATCTTCGGATTCACGCGGAAATCCACCGTCTGGAAAAAGCCTTTATGAGCGTCGAGCGGCTTATCGCGGGTGTCGCGGGTGAAAGTGGCAGACAGAAAAGAAGACCGGGTCGACTGATCCTCGGCGGGAATGAAGTCCTGAATCAGCAAATTGGTGAGAGAGGTGCGTTGAAAAGTATATTGAAATTGCAGCCGCTCTGTTCTAGTGGAATTCAGGTTTTTTTCAATATGAAATGAACCCAGCCCCGATCGAGCGGTGAAGAGCGGATTCATGGAATTTCGTTCCGCCGACAAACTCCACAGGGCACTCCAGTTCAGACCCTGGAATTGTGGAATACTATAGGACAAGGCGGCTTTCTGGTTCAGAATCGAGAAAAGCATGGAGACAGAACCTGTTTCTCCCAGGCCGCGCATATCACGGCGGCTGTATTCGATGGACCCCAAGGGACTAAAGATGCTTTTCTCGATGACGGTAAAGTTGCTGGGCAGGCCAACCGTTGGCAGCCCCGGCAGCGAAATGACGCCGGAAGAGAGGCTTCCGCTGCGCGACGTGGATTCAAAGCCAAGGCCGTAAGACAATGAATTGCGGCTCGCCTCGTGAACCTTCACCAGCACCTGTTCTTGAGTCTGATCCGTGATCGGTTTCCGGGGTGAGACCTCGGCCCAGTCAAAATCCCCGAGATTATAAAGCTTGCTCTCGGACTCCAGCATTTTCCCTTCGCTCAATGGCGCTCCGGGTTCGACGGTGATGTTGCGCCGGATAAAAGTTTGCCGTGTCTGCTGAGCACCTAAATACGCTACCTGACTAATCTGAATCCGCGGACCCTCATCAATGAAGTAGGCAACCGCAACGCGGGGAGTTTGATTTTTGGAGAGAGGCTCAACGGTGGATTTGAAAGTTACGTTCAGGTATCCCAAGTTCAGGTAAGCGGCAACAATCCGATTCCGATCCTCATCTAAACGCCTCCGGGAATAAGGTTTCCCGGTCTCCAAATTTAGGCCATCGGGAACCAAAGCATCGACGGTTTGATTTTTATTCCCTTCGATTCGGAAGGAATCAACCAGTGTTTGTTCCCCTTCGGCAATTTCGAAGGTGATTTGGAGGGTGTGGTCGCGGCTAACCACCGCAGGCTGCACCTGGACATCCGTATACCCCGCATTCCGATAGTAAGCCGTCAGGTTGTTGACACTTCGCTTCACAAAATCCTGGCTGAACTTACCGTGAGAAAACATGTGACTCTTCTCTACCTTAACCTGTGCCATTAACTCGCTTTCCTTGAAATGAGTATTGCCGGCTATCTCGACGCTCCCCACGCGATGCCTCTGCCCTCTGTCGACCTGATAAATCAATGAAATTTGCGCGGATTGATTTTCCAATTGAGTCTGAATCTTTACATCGGAGTATCCCTGACTCTGAAAGAACGAAATGAGATTCCGTTTGCCTTCCTCCACCAAGTCCCGGTCAATTGCGTTCTCCTCGAAAATGGGAATCAGTTTTTTCAAATTCCCTTTCGACACGCGAGCGCCGACGACTTTAACGGAGACGGTCGGGCCGAGTGTCACTTGGAAAGAAAGGTCGGCCCGATTCGTATCGGGATGATAGTTCGGCGGCTGTAGATGAACTTGACTTGCCAGCCGATTCTCATTGCCCAGCGTGACTTTGAGGAACGAGACGGCCGCCTGAATTCGGTTGGGATCGTATGGCTTTCCCGTTTTCAAGGACGCCCCTTTGAAGAAAGCCCGAAACGAATGGAGCGAACTGGCCAGCCGTGCCGCTTCCGGGCCCGGCGGCCCAATCACTTCCACGCTTCCGACCTTAGCCTTCCGGTTCAAGGTAACGTGAAAAAATGGATTCGCCAGTTGATGCAATTCGTCCAGTTTAGTTTCACTTTCCACCTGAGCGTTGAAATAACCGTTGTCGGCGAAAAAACGCTGCAGAGCCGGAGCCGCGGCCTTCACGCGGGTTTGCTCATACGGTTCTTGCGCCGGATAGTTCACGACATCGAGCAGCCGGGAATAGCTAAATGCATTCGGGGCGCCCGGAAAGGAAAGGATGCCGATATAGTAGGCGGGTTGCAACACGAACAGGACCTGTAGTCCGTCTGGTTTCGGCGTCACTTCGACATCGACTTTGCTGAACAACTGCGTCCGCAGCAGAGCGTCGATGGTCCTCTGCACCTGGTCCTCGGAGTATGGTTCTCCTGGCTTCTGCACAACCAAAGAATGCAGGTTTTCGACATCTATGGTGGGCCTGGCCACCAGTTCCACCAGACCAACCTGCTGTCCTTCGTAGGACACCACCTGTTTTGGTTGCTGGGCATTTAGCGAAGTGGTTGCGGGGCCAGTGACCAACAAAACTGCTGCCGTCACAAGAACCGTAAGCCAGATTTGGAGGTAATGGTGCACGTGGTTCTGCCCCGCCACTACACGAATTCCGTTACGCACGTCCTTGGACCCGGTTGAGTTTCTTCCTTCACAGGAATAGCAATTAAGTCTCCAGCGGCCAACCATCGGCCATCCCTTTATTTCCGATTACCTGAGAGAATTAGAATTCTTCCTATAGGAAATGTCTTACCCTCCGTGTGAATTCAAACCATTCTTGCGGGCTAATTAGCGGATATTTATGGTACTCCTCCAAGCCCACGGATCTGTGTCAGAAATTGAATTTCGATTCCGGTTGCTTGTAGGCTGGGAATGCAGAAGGGAGTCCGGAGAACCGGACCCCCTCCTGTGTGGAAACTCGGCCGGATCACTGGTTGCCTTGGCAGCCGTGTGCCTGCTGGTTTCCGAACGTCAGGACCGTCGCCGGAGCACTAAGTACGGTGGTCCCGTTTGCAGCTTTGATGGTGATCGCCAGGGTATCGGCCTTTCCCGGTTCACCCTGATCGGTGATCGTGAAGCTGACCGTCGCGCCGGCCACACCGTCGAATCTGCCCGTTCCGGTGCCCGTGATGGTGTTAAACGGAGCCGATGGATTTCCCGGTCCGGGAATCGAAGTATCCAAGAAGCACGACGCGGTGGTCAGGTCCGTCAAGTGGAATTGATCGCCGTGCCCGAAGTTTACCTCCAGGTTGTTCGGCTTGTCGGCGGGATTACAGTGCAACTCGAAACCGTGCGTCACACGGAGATCCTTGTTGCCATTTAGGAAAATGCTGCCACCTCCTGTAAAGCGCCCGCAGACATTCGCCGTCGGCGGAGGCTGTGGTGGAAGCGACGGTGGAGGCAGCGTAATCCGTACGTTGGTGATGGTGCAGACTACATTGTCTCCGTTATTCAGCGTCACCCCACCGAGCAATACCGTTTCCGGCCGGGTGAAGCTGACTGGAGAAGTATTGAAGTTCCGACTGGGGAATGGGTTGGTGCTGCCGTTTTTGAGACAACTGATATTGTTGGTGTAGAACCCAATATTCGGATTCGCCCCCAGAATCGGATCGCCGAACGCCAGCGTCTCACCTACGGTGTAGGTTCCCGGTGACAACACAATTGTACCGGTGGAGCCGCCATTGCCCACCCCTGCCGTGGATTGGCTTCCATTGACATAGCTGGTGCCGCCAATCTGCAGGTTGAACCTGCTTTGGTCGGAAGAGGGGTTGACGATCTTAGTAACCGTCAGCGTGGGAGGAGCACCCACAGTAGGCGGAGGTGTTGTCGTTGGAGGTGTCGTTGGAGGCGTGGTTGGAGGTGTAGTGGTTGGAGGTGTCGTTGGAGGAGGCGTCGTCGGAGGAGGCGTCGTTGGAGGAGGCGTCGTCGGAGAAGGCGTCGTTGGAGGTGGCGTAGTTGGAGCTGGTGTGGTTGGAGGTGGAGTCGTTGGAGGAATCCCGCCGCCGCCCGAAACGGTTGCGACGTTGGGCGGGATGGAGCTGGGGATGCTGGGAGGCATGGCGATCTGCTTGATCATGAAGCTGTGGTCGTCTGCCACATGGCTCTCGATAACGTTGCCGGTCGCAAGGTCAAAATGGGTCACGGACGATCTGCAATAGTTGGTGGCCCAAAACGTGGTGCCGTCTGGATCGGGCGCCACGCCGAGCCAGCAATTTTGGTCCGGAGCATCGTAAGTAGTCACGAGGTTGCCCGAAGCATCCAAACGAGCGATCACGCTAAAGTCGGCGACCAGCATTCCGCCGCCGGGAAGCAGCGAGAACTGATGCGCGCCGCCAGTCGGGTCCGGGAGAGGAGCGCTGTTGAAGTCCGTCATTTGTGCATTGGTGCAGACGTTGAAGCGCTTCACATTGGGACCCTCCGACGTGTAGTACATCGTACATTGGTTAGGATCGAGAACAATGTGAGCGGAGCCGCGGTTCTCAACCGCAACGTTATACTGGCGAACCGGATTCCCTCCGGAATCAAACTGGAGGATTTGGCCGCTGCAATCCTCCTGGCCGACAAAGACGTTGCCGTTGTTGTTGAGTAGAATCGACGTCGGATTGCAATTGTAGCCGCTTCCAAACAACCCAATTACATTGCCGTTCCGATCGAACCTTACGACCTCATTGCCCGACAGACCGATTCCATACAAATGCGTCACAAATAAGTTTCCGCAAGCATCCCAGGCCATGCCTTTCGCTTGGCCGTTCGTAACGCTCGAGAGAACTTTCACCAAGCTCCAGTCGTGATGCCGCCACTGAATCGTGCCATCGGCCATGGAAAGCAGAAGATCGTCCGGACGGAACGAAACGCCGTCCGACGCCTGGCCGCAAACCGGGGCGTTACTAGCAACGTTCACCGTCAGTGTGATGGGCGGATAGCTGGCGCCCGCCTCCAGTGAATCGCTGCGCGTACAGCTCAACGGCGCCATAAATGAAAACGGAACCGCAGGGATCAACGTGCAACTCCAACCCGGGCCGTTGATGGCCGTGGCCGTCAGGCCCGCCGGTAGCGAGTCGTTCACCGTCACCACTCCAACTGTAGCCGCTGTCCCGACGTTGCTGACCGTGAGAATGTATGTGTCACCGATATTTCCCGATTGAAAATTTCCCAAAACGCGCTGGCTGATAGTTAGTTGGGCCACCTGAGCTTCCGCTACAAGGGGGAATGCGGCAACCAGGCAAAAAGCGAATGTCGCACAGAAAAGGTACATGCCGAGCTTTTTCGCACTCAAATTCATTTTCCTATTCTCCTCTCCGTTTATTGAAGGAGTCCTGCATTTGGAAGGCATTGCAATTAACTCTCCAACCGCCGAAAACACAGTATTCCCTTATTTCCTAGCACTTTTTCCCCAGCACCCTAGGAACTCACCAAGCTACTGTTGGGGAAGCGCCCTGCCTTCCGTGAGAAAGTTCGTGCCATCCTTTCGCACTCAGAGGAACTCTGATCGCTGCCCCAAAGTTAAGCAGCCCTGATTCTGTGCAATTGTGAACACGGAACCAGCTCACTCCTTGAGCCGTGCTTGTATGCGTATATGTGAGTGAATTCCGCTCCGAGAAGGACAATCTGCGCGGAGTAATAGACCCAGACTAGAACTATGACTAGGGATGCAGCCGCTCCATACGCTGAGGCTAGGCTGGACCTTCCCAGATAGAGACCAATTACCATCTTGCCGATGGTGAAGAGCAGCGATGTACCTATGGCGCCAATCCACACATCGCCCCAGTCTATTTTCGTATCCGGAAGAACTTTGAAGATCAACGCAAATAAGACCGTGATGACACAAGCCGACACCAGGAAATTGAGCGACTCAAACAAAAACGGGGGCGCATGAAACAGATGTCGCATGAACTTGTCCGCCATGGCCAGCGCCGCGCTCAACACCAGGGACATCACCATCAGCAAGCCAGTGACAAGAACCAACCCGAATGACAAGAAGCGCCCCCTGATCGTCGAGACCCAAATGCTTTCCGATCTCGGAGGAACCTTCCAGATCTTATTCAGCGCGTCGTGAAGCTCAGTAAAAGCACCAGAGGCGCCCAACAGCAGCGTGGCGATTCCGATGGCGCCGGCCAGGCTTCCCAGGGTGGGACGATGGGCGCTCTGGAGCAGATCGTGAATGGCTGCGGCGCCGGTGGGACCGAGCAAATCGTGGAGTTGCCGTAAACTTTCAACATGAGCTACTCGCTTTCCGAACGCCAAGCCTGCGATCGCCGTCGCGAGTATCAAGACCGGAGCAAGCGAAAAGATCGTATAAAAAGCCAGCGCGGCTCCTAGGGTCTGAGCTTCGTCGGCTATCCAGGCAGAGAAGGCATCTTTGAGGAGTGGCCAAACGCTTCTTGGATTTATCACCGGTACCTCACCTATAGAGAATCTCAAATCCTCCGGTGCGTTATCCGGATTCTCATGACGAAAGTGAAGTAATATCTGACGGGCATATTCTTCTTCTCCAATAAGCCGAAGTGGAATCACCTTTCCAACTTGGACCAGGTAGCAAAGAAGAAACCCGGAGTGTTTATTGCCGTTCCTGTTGCAAGGTCTTGTAAGGGCAATTCCGTTGCCAATTATTTTGGACAAAATCGCTCACGCCTTTTCTGCTTCATGCTTCGTCCCATTGACAATCCAGTTGAAAATGAAGTTAAAGATGTGTTTAGAACACGGCTGGGAAATGTTCCCTATCGGGCACGGAATGTCACCATTGGAAACCCCTCACTCTTATAGCAACTGTAAAAGATGTCATGGAGTTACAATGGATTACAACTGGCTACCGCGATCGGCATACAGTTTGCTAGTCCTCTTTAGTAACTCGATAGTTTCACGTTGAGAGGAGGATATAAAAACATATGGCAAAGTTTCTCGGGATGTTATTGCTACTAGTAGCGTTGCCGGGTATAGTTCCGAGTGGAACAGCCGGCTCGATGCAGGAAAATCAACCTCCAAACGCTGAATTGCAGCGCCCCGCCCAACATGACACCGATCTATTGACTGCGGAAGGAGATCTCTCCAGGGTTGACGCAGCGAAGCAATCGATTTGGATCAAGACTGCCGAAGGCAAAGAGATGGAATTCACCTACACAGAGCAGACCATAGTGGAAGGGTCAGGCAAATCTGTGGAAGGACTCGACAAAGATGGTGGAACTCACGTTACGGTTGACTACAACACGGCAGCAGGCACCAATCACGCGGTTAAAATCAAAGTAGGGCCCGCTAAGGGCTAGGAGCTAGGGCAACCTTTTTCAGGTTCGTGCATCCCACCAAGCAGACTGAGAGGAGAACCTAAAAGGAATCGGAAAGATTCCAAGGGAACAGAAAGATCGTACCGAGGAATCGAAAAGATTCCAAGTAAGATTCTTCTCTCGGCGAAAACCCCGAGACACCCGGCTGATACGTCAAACTTCCAGGGGATCCATCTTCCAGCCAGAGGAGAGTGCAAATGAAAACTGTAGCCGGAGTCTTTATTTCACGCGCCGACGCGGAGAGTGCTCTGGAAAGGCTGAGATCTATTGGACTCTCTTGGGAGCGGCTGGTCCTGCTCACTCCGAGGCAAGACGGCAGTCGGGCACACCCACTCATTCCCGCCAGCGCAATGAAACAACCCAGCACTGCAAAAGCGGTGGGAAGCGCGGTTGGCGCCGCCATCGGAGCAGCCGGCGGATTTGAGCTCGGAGCGGCGGTAACCATAGCCTCTATCCCTGGCGTGGGACCGGTTCTTGCCATGGGGTTATTGAGCGCCGCCGTTCTAGGGCTTGCAGGAGCGGAGATTGGATTTACGCTTGGCGATAAGGTGGACGGTGACACGACAGAGGGACTGCCGGCGGATGAGATTTTTCTTTACGAAGATGCGCTCCGGATAGGCTGTAGCGTCTTGCTCGCCTTCACTGCCGATGACAATGCCGATTCTGTCTGGCACGTAATGGATACAGCAGGGGCCGAAAGCGTCAGTGCGGCGCATCAGCAATGGTGGATTGGTTTGCGTGGCACAGAAAAGGAACATTATTCGAAGACGGGAAAGAACTTCGATCGAGACGAGGACTTTTATCGGCTGGGATTCGAAGCAGCACTGCGTGCCAAAAGAAAACGCAAAGAGTACAGCCAGATCGCATCGGAAATGAATAGTCAGTCGGAAGAACCACGGCTTAGCTGTTCAAATTCCGATCTGCAAGAAGCCTTCCGCCAGGGATACGAGCGCGGCCGCGCATATATCGAAGGTTTATGCAAGAAATCCAAAGCAGCGTGATGGGCAGGTTGTTTTGGCCCGTTTTCTCGGTGTTTTATGCCAGGAAGTTCCTTACTAGGCGAGTCAGTAAGATTCATGTTTTGCAGAACGGTATGCTTCCCTACAACAGCCTCCGATTAGTGATAACCTGAGTGGCATTGTCGAGCCACAGGTGGAATATTAGTTCCATTCCAAATCCCTTGAGCTTCGAATCACTCGCTCCGTAAGTCTCTCATTATTGCCGATTTCTCGTTCACATACCCTTTACTATGAGAATGGTACCAATCGTGCTGATATTCCTGGGTCTGGGTAAAGAGTGCCCACTTATAAACGTGAAGGGAGAGTATGTGCCCAGGCCAGGGCAATCCGTTTGATCTCATATATTGATGGCAATCATGTGAACATTGCTATGGCTGATCAAGTGAAGGAGGAATATGAGACAAAGAACAGTGGTCCCAGTCGTTTATCTGTGCCTGATCGTTACGGCAAGTTGCATCACCATCCAGAACTCAAAACTCAGTTCTTATGTTCCCACCAAGAAGGCCGCTGAGGCCAACAAGCTGCCGGTTGCCGATGCCTATGGCAAGCTGCCATTGAGCTTTGAAGTCAATCGAGGGCAGACCGAGAGCCAAGTGCGCTTTCTATCGCGCGGCAGTGGCTATACCCTGTTTCTGACGTCGCGCGAGGCCGTTCTCCGTTTTTCCGGCGGCCATATTGCTGAAGGACAGACTCAACCGGTGCACCCCGCTGTGCTCCGCATGGCATGGTCCGGTGCAAACACTTCGCCTGAGATAGCAGGGGTGGAAGAACTGCCCGGCGACAGCAACTATTTTATCGGCCATGATCCGAGTCAGTGGCGCACCAATATCCCTTCTTACGCCAAGGTGAAATATCACAACGTCTATCCAGGCGTAGACTTGATCTATTACGGTAATCAACGGCAATTGGAATACGACCTTGTGGTCGCTCCCGGAACCACCCCCAGAGACATCCGGCTAGATTTACAGGGTACGGATCACCTTGCAGTGGATGCGCAGGGCGATGTCGTTGTGGGATTAAATGGGCGTGAAGTGCGGCTGCAGAAGCCGCTGGTCTATCAGGAAACCAAGGGAGGTCGGAGAGAAATATACGGCCGTTACGTGATTGAGGGTGATCATCAAGTCGGGTTTGACGTAGCCGCCTACGACATGTCCAGTCCGCTTGTCATCGATCCGGTGCTGGTGTATTCCACCTATCTCGGCGGAAGCGCCAATGATTCTGGCAATGCCATCGCTGTGGATGTTTCCGGCAACGCTTACGTGACGGGCAGCACCGGCTCTGCGAATTTTCCCACTCTAACTCCACTCCAAGCAAGCCTTGCTGGTGGAGGCTCCGACACGGATGTCTTCGTAGCGAAGTTGAACGCCTCCGGGACAGCGCTGGTCTATTCCACCTATCTTGGCGGCGGCAATCAGGATCAGGGCAACAGTATCGCGGTAGACTCCTCCGGCAACGTCTATGTGACCGGCTCGACTCTATCCACCAACTTTCCCACAACGCCGGGTGCAGCTCAAACCGCTTTGGGAGGCGTGAGCGATGCCTTCGTGGCTAAGTTGAATTCCACCGGAACCGCTCTTTCCTACTCTACGTACCTCGGCGGTAACACCAATGACGGCGGCAACGGTATCGCTGTGGACGCCTCTGGTAACGCCTATGTGACTGGATCGACTAACTCCACCAATTTTCCCACAACAGCCGGGGCGTTCCAGACCACGTTTGGCGGCTCGGCAGCTCCCCCTACCAGTGGCGACGCTTTCGTGACCAAGCTCAATGTTACGGGTAGTGTTTCCTACTCCACGTACCTCGGCGGAGGCGCTCTCGACTACGGTATGGCTATCGCTCTGGACGCTTCCGGCAACGCCTATGTGACCGGGTCCACTCAGTCAAACAATTTCCCCACAACGCCTGGGGCGGTTCAAACCTTTTTCGCCGGCTCGTCTTCTGTTACGGCTAGCATTGGCGACGCCTTCGTGACCAAGCTCAATTCTACCGGCGCCTCGCTTGTGTACTCCACCTACCTTGGTGGCAACAGTGGCGACGTTGGTAACGGGATAGCCGTCGACGCTTCCGGCAATGCTTACGTGGCAGGATCCGCACAATCAACGAATTTCCCTGTTTTGAATTCGTTCCAAGCCGCTTTGGCGGGTTCTCAGAACGTTTTCATCTCCAAGGTCAATCCTACCGGCGCGACGCTTTCCTACTCCACGTATCTTGGCGGCTCCGGCGCCGATCAGGCTAACGGCATCGCGATAGACTCCTCCGGCAACGCTTATGTGACTGGTGCTACCTCGTCGACGAATTTTCCCGTCACAACGGGTGCCTTCCAGGTCGCTCTCGCTGGGGGGGTGAACGATGCCTTCGTTGCGCAGTTGAACGGCGCAGGATCAACGCTGGTCTATTCCACCTACCTCGGCGGCAGCGGTGATGACAAGGGATTGGGAATTGCCGTGGACGCTTCTGGCAATGCTTATGTGGCAGGAAATACCGGTTCGTCCAACCTTCCGGTGGTGAGTCCGATACAGGCCACTTTGGGAGGCGGGCTAGACGCTTTTGTCGCCAAGATTGGCGCGAACAATCCGCTGCCGGCACTGACTTCTCTCTCGCCTTCCAGTGCAACGGCGGGGAGCGCGGGATTTACACTGACGGTAAATGGCGCCAACTTCGTGGCGGGGGCCGCAGTGCAGTGGAATGGAGCGCCTCGCTCCACCACGTTTGTCAGCTCCACCCAATTGACCGCCTCGATTCCCTCGGGTGACATCGCCGCGGTGGGTACAGCGCAGGTTTCGGTCGTTGACCCCTCTCCCGGCGGCGGGCCGTCGAATTCCCTGACTTTTACCATCGTGGCATCCGGAGGGAATCTAGTGCCGACGCTCACTTCCCTGTCGCCCACCAGCGCCACGGCCGGCGGCGGCAGTTTTATCCTGACAGCGAGCGGGCAAAATTTTGTGTCCGGATCGGTAGTACTCTGGAACGGAGGCAGTCGTCCGACCACATTTGTGAGCGGCACTCAGTTGACGGCAACGATCTCAGCCAGCGATATTGCGGCGACTGGAACAGCCCAGGTGACGGTGTTTAACCCGGCTCCGGGCGGTGGAACGTCCAATGGGTTGTCATTCGCGATCAACAACTCGTTGCCCGCGCTCACGGGGATGACGCCTGCCTTTGCGGTTGCCGGAGGAGCGCAATTCATCTTGACCGTTACAGGCACGGGGTTCGCCTCGAACGCGGTAGTGAACTGGAATGGAAGCGCCCGCACGACTACTTTTGTGAGCAATGCCCAGTTGACCGCTTCGATCACCGCCGGCGATATCGCGGCGGCAGGAACGGCCTCGGTGACGGTATCGAATCCCGGCCCAGGCGGCGGCGTATCCAATGCGTTGACCTTCAGCATTGTCACCGCCGGTAATAATCCCGTCCCGATGATCATTTCCCTAGCGCCTTCGGCTGCTAACGCGGGAGGAGCTGCCTTTAGCCTGACGGTGAATGGTTTGAACTTCATTGCATCCTCCTCGGTGCAATGGAATGGAAGTATTCGTCCGACCACATTTGTGAGCAGCACCCAGGTGACGGCTACGATTCCGGCCAGCGATATATCGGCATCCGGAACGGCTCTGGTCACAGTGTTCACTCCGGCGCCCGGAGGCGGGACCTCGAACGCCGCTACTTTCACGATTAACCCACCGGGCTTCAACCCGGTCCCCATCATTAGCGGCCTCTCGCCATCCGGCACTGTTGCCGGGAGCGGAGGCTTTACATTGACAGTAAATGGCTCGAACTTCGTGGCGGGAGCCGTGGTGCAATGGAATGGAAGCGCCCGGCCGACCAGTTTCGCAAGTTCGACGCAATTGCAGGCCACGATCTCAGCGAGTGACGTGGCGCTTGCTAACACGGTCCTGGTGACGGTGATTAACCCGGCCCCGGGCGGCGGGACCTCCAATGCCGTGGCCTTCACCATCAGCGCGGTAGCGCCTAATCCAGTGCCGACGCTCACTTCTCTCTCGCCTTCGATCGGGCCGGCCGGCGGCGCAAGCTTCACGCTAACGGTAAATGGCTCGAACTTTGTGGCGGGAGCCGTGGTGCAATGGAATGGAGCCGCGCGCTCCACCACATTTGTCAGCGCCAGCCAGGTGACCGCTTCGATTCCAGCTAGTGATATTACCGCGGTAGGAACGGCTTCGGTAACGGTGCTGAATCCCATACCGGGCGGTGGCAGTTCCAATGCTTTGACGTTTACCATTACCAACCTTCCCATCGTGAATGTCGGTGGAACGCTGAGTGCCGCAAGCTTCAGTAGCCTACCACTGGCGCCGAGTTCCCTCGCTTCCGTCTTCGGCGCGAACTTCTCCTCGACGACTGTGCATGCGAATACTCTGCCTCTGCCCTTCACATTGGGAGGCGCCACGTTACGGATCAATGGTTTCGCCGCTGCTTTGATTGACGTCAGCCCTCAACAGATCAATTTCCAGATTCCTCAAGAGGTGGCGGGATTGTCTCAAGCGACGATAACCGTAACAACCGGCAGCGGGACAAGCAGTCCGGTAACAATCAACCTGGCGAACTTTAATCCCGGCCTCTTTGCAACCAATCAACAGGGTAGCGGTCAGGGTGCGGTCTTGATAGCAAACACCGCTTCCGTGGCTGCTCCCCTGGGAGCCTTCCCCGGTTCCCGGCCGGCTATCCGTGGCGAATTCATTTCGATCTTTTGCACGGGATTGGGTGCGGTGACGAACCAACCGGCAGATGGAGTCCCGGCCTCGGGGTTATCTTTCACCACCACGGCTCCCACTGTGAACATTGGAGGGATTCCAGCCCAGGTCAGCTTCTCCGGCTTGGCTCCGGACTTTGTGGGACTTTATCAGGTGAACGTCCTGGTACCGGATGGCGTTACTTCAAACAGCTCCGTACCAGTGGTGCTGAGCATAGGCGGTGTCATCTCCAACACTGTTACCATTGCGGTGCAGTAAACCATAGGCATTCGACAGTAATGCTGAGGTGTAGCTCTGGCGAGCTACACCTCAGCCTGAATAGCGACTGCAAAGAGATTACACATTCCGCGCCTCTCGAAGGTATTCCTCGAGTGCGAGAATCGAATCGATTACATCGTCAAACCTCTCCATCGGCATATCAAATGCCCTCTTCCATTAGATTCTCTTTCCTTCGGCTGGTCCAATTATCCCCGGCTCGGTCATGAAGACCGTTGACACATTCTCATTCCAGGATTGACACTGCGGATTGTCCCGCTGTAGGCTGAGTCTCAAATCATTGCGACGGAGGTGAGCGATGCACTCTAAGCATTTGGGGCGCAGGCGATTCCTGAAAGAAGGCGCCGCGATAGCCGGCGTGGCCGCCGGAGCCATCCGCTCCGCGAGCGGACAGAGCCAGACAACCATCCCTGAGGCCCCTCCAAAGGACACCCGTCTCTACGGCCAGCGCTCGCGCTTCGTGAACTCGGTCCGCCACCTGGACCGGACGGGCCAGGATACTCCGCTGCAGGATTTGATGGGGATCATCACGCCATCGGCGCTTCATTTCGTGCAGTCGCGCGGTTACGATCCTCCCGACATCGACCCGCGCCAACATCGTTTGCTGATCCACGGCATGGTGGATCGTCCCCTGATTTTCAGCATGGAGGAGTTGAAGCGGTTTCCCTCTGTCTCACGGATTCTTTTTCTCGAATGCCCCGGAAACACCGGCAAGACGGCTTTGGAGGATGGAGCGTCGACCGTTCAGCAAACTCATGGCAAAACCAGTTGCAGCGAATGGACGGGCGTGCCGCTTTCGTTGTTGCTCCGGGAGGCCGGCGTGCAAAAAGGGGCGTACTGGCTGGTGGCGGAGGGAGCGGAGAAGGGAAGCCGGGCGCAAAGCGTTCCCTTGGAGAAGGCGATGGACGACGCTCTGGTGGCCTATGGCCAAAATGGCGAGCCGCTGCGTCCCGAGCAGGGTTTCCCCATCCGCATGCTGCTCCCCGGCTGCACCGGAGGCGTCAACACAAAATGGCTGCGGCGGATCAAGGTGCTGGATCAGCCGGAAATGGGCATTTGGGATCTGCAACAGGGCAACGCCATTCGCGTCGCACCGGACGGAAAAGGAGGGAAGCTCCCGGCGATGCCGCCGAAGTCGGTCATCACTTTTCCTTCCGGCGGACAGCGACTGCCCGGCCGCGGATTTTACGAGATCACGGGGCTGGCCTGGTCCGGCCGGGGTGCGATCCGCAGGGTCGAAATATCCACCGACGGTGGACAGACCTGGAAGGACGCGCAGCTTCAGAACCCAATTTTGCCAATGGCGCACACGCGGTTTCGCTTTCCCTGGAATTGGAACGGAGAGGAAGTGGTGATTCAATCGCGCTGCACGGACGATCAGGGCGAATCGCAACAGTCGCTCGCGGAGTTGAGCCAGAGGCGCGGTATCCAGCCCGGCTCTTTTCAATCCGATTGGCTTAAGGATAGCTATGCAAGGCTGGGCTTGAATGCCATTCAGCCTTGGAGGGTGAGCCGCGAAGGGAGCGTTTCCAATGCGATGTTCTAGAAGCTGTAGCAAAACCCATTTTAACGTGTTGGAAGGGCACGGTTTTAACCGTGCCGAAAGCGAGTGGCGAAGGGGGCGGCTTCAGCCGCTGAGGGCCAAGGACGCACCTCAGGGGCTAAAGCCCCCTCCCTACCATCCTGTGATCGGCACGACTGAAGTCGTGCCCTTACGGGGTTCCCAAAGAGGTATTGCAACAGCTTCTAAGTCTCTCGTCGCAGCGATCGTCCTGCTGGCCTGCGGCGCGGCCCTGGCGCAGGAGTCCGTCTTTCATCTGGGCAGAACTCCAACGGAAGAAGAAATCAACGCCTTGGATCTTTCTATCGATCCCTCGGGACGAGGACTCCCGCCGGGGAAGGGAACCGCCAAGGAAGGTGCGGCGATCTATGCGAAGAAGTGCGTGCAGTGCCACGGTCCAACCGGCGCCGAAGGGCCATCCCTCCCTGGAGCCGTCAAGCTTTGGCCGTACTCCAGCGCGCGCGACGGTTACGTCCCACCGACTCTGGCGGGAGGCAAAAACGGGATGGAAGGGATTTGGAACTCTCCCACTGCGACAACGATCTGGAGCTATATCAAGCGTGCCATGCCGCCGAGAGCGGAGGGCGCGCTGAGCGCCGACGAGGTCTATTCCCTGACCGCCTGGCTGCTGTTCCGGAGAGGCGTCATCCAGGAGAGCGAAATCATGGACGCCAAGACCCTGCCGAAAGCGCCGATGCCGAATCGGGCCTGTGTTCCTTGGAACTTTGGCTGCACAGAGCCGACGGGGGCTAACAGCGGCAGGTAAGCACTGTCTTATTATTTAACCGGACATTGTTAGCGTACTTCTTTAGCGGTCCAAATCGCTGTATGGATACGTCCGGACGACCAGGTCCTTGGGATAAGAGAGGGTTTTCTTGGCCACGATCTCGCTCGACGGAAGCGCATTCAAAATCGCTGCCTGCGCGGGATAGACCACGGCGCGTCCGTCGCGGCCTCCGTAGCCGGGAGGAAATTTCTCCGCCGGTCCGCCGGGCTTGCCAACCACGATTCGTCCCACCATGCCCACCGGCAGAAATGCCTGGCAATAATAATCGTAGGTGCCTTCCACGTCGAACTTCCACTCGAACGCGCCCTTCGGGCCGGTTTTCAACATGATCCCGGAATCGAACGGCTTGGCGCCCTCGGGAATACGAAGTTCATTATTGTGATTGGAAGGATGGAACGCAGTGATCGTGATGGCCATGGAACTGTCGGAGAGAATCCATCGTACCGTCTGGCCTTTTGGTATCCAGAGGCCAGCCGGGTCGAAGAAATATTGGCCTTTGGGATAATTGCGTCCGCTCACGACCACGGGGATTTCGTCGGCGGCGCGGAGAAACGGGACTCCGAGGCCGGGAAAAATGATGGCCGCGGTTCCCATACCAAGAGTTTTCAATAGGTCTCTACGGTCGATTTTCATGATGGCATTCTCCTTCCGGTCCATAGGTTTGTTGCAGGTCGTTCCGGCCGCGCCCTTCACGCGCACGCGGCAATTTGCCTTGCCGGTGGTGCCAGGCTATGCGAAGGGGACGTTCTGTCGCCCCTACGGGGCTTGTCCCGAATCTCGGAAGCTCACCCACGGCTCACGCCGTGGGCTACAATCTTGCGCCCCTCCGGGGCTGAGCCAATCGAGAAAACTGATAAGACATAACCACACTACGGTCTTCCCGAATCATTTTCCGTCCAGCGTAAAGCAATACACGGCGTACTTGGTGGAGGACTGATCGGGCTTCCACTGGAGCGTGCCGCCGTTGCTGGTGTACATGGCGCCGTTGGCAATGGCGACGCCGCCCTTGAACATGCTCGGCAGCTTATACTCCCAAAGCGTTTTTCCGTCCCTGGCGTCGAGCGCGCGCATCCTGCCGTCGAGGAATCCTTCGTAGAGCACCTGGTTCGCCACGGCAATCGGCGAAGAACTGCGGCCCGGGTTGGGAACCAGCCATTGCACGTCGCCGTTGTAGGAGTGCAGCGCGGCGGTGCAGGACGAGGGCGCGGGACCCGCTTCGGAGATCCACTCCAGGTACACGCGGTTGTAGGCGAAGGCGGTGGCGTTGTTCTCGGGACCGCATCCGGCGCAGGACATGCCCAGCATGACGTGCCAGAACATTTGGCCCGAGTAGCGGTCCCAGCAGTACATCCCGGCTTTGTTGCCGGCGGCCACGCATTGCCGCACCGATCCGCGAACGCGGCCGGGAGCCATGGCGTCGAAGATCATGGGGTGAGCGTTGAAATCGAGGTCCATGGTGTCTTGCGGATGCACCTGGTTGTACCAGAGCAGCTCGCCGGTGTTCATATCGTGAGCCACAAGGCTGTTGGCGTAGAGTCCCAGGTTAGGCATTGTGACGTGGAAGTTGCCGGTGCCGTTGTAGAGGATTCCGCGCTCCTCGTCGATCGCGCCGGAGGTCCAAGGCGAGCCTCCTCCGGCTTCCCATTCGGCGGGAACGTCCTGCGCCACGCGAAACTTCCAGCGCAAGGCGCCGGTCTCGGCGTCCACGCAGAAGATCGAGGCGTTGCCGCCGCTATAGGCACTGAACATTTTTCCCCCATAAACAACCGGGGAATAGTAGATCTGCCCGCCGCCTTTATCCAGCTCGGCGGCGGAAACCAGAGGCGTCTTCCATATCTGCTTTCCGGTCGAGGCATCCAGGCAAAAGGCGGCGCAGGACGGAGACCCGAAGTAGATGCGTCCGTCCTGATATTGCGGCGAGGAACGGATGCCGCGCATTGCCGGGCTCACGCGCGCGCCTGCGCTTTCCCAGTCCCCGTCGGCGCCCCAGTCGAATTTCCATTTCAGTTTTCCGGTCGAGGCGTCGACCGAATAAATATACCGTCCGGCTCCAAAGAATACACTGTCGCCGACGACCGCCGGAGTTTCGTAGACGATCCAGTTATCCAGTGTTTCGAAGGTCCACTTGACCTTCAGTTTCTCCACGTTCGAAGGTCCGATCGTGGTCTCTTTGGCGTTGAAGCGGGTGTTGTGCAGATCGTAGCCAAAGCGGGGCCAGTCGGCCGAACCCGGTTTCACGTCCGGAGAACCCAGCAGTCGCGCGGGCCGCAGAGACCAAGCCAGTCCCGCCGCGCCCAAAAGGCTGGCTTGTTGCAGGAATCCTCTGCGTGTCCACTTGTCCTTCGTCATAGCTACCTCCGTTCGGATCGGATATCGTTTCAAAGCGGCGCTAGAGCATATCTCCGGTTAGTATAGATCGTCAGGGCACGGCTTCAGGCGTGCCGCCAAGAGATCGGTTAGAGGGTGGCTTTAGCCGCTGAGGGACGTACCTCAGCGGCTAAAGCCAATTCGAAAGTACGCCGTATCGGCATGGCTGAAGCCATGCCCTGACGACCCTCTACAGCAACATGCGAAATGCTATAGGTTTCCTCTCCACGCCGCAAGACAAACAGCAGGTTCTTCCCCTTCGGCAAGCTCAGGATCAGAATGACAAGCCCCTACGCCAACGCCGCAGCCGGGCGCACTAAGCGGAACCGGCTGATTTCCGGGGGACAGTTGATGCGGATGGGGACTCCGAGATAACCGATTCCCCGGTTGACGTAAAGCGACGAGCCGTCCTTTTGATAGAGGCCGCTCAGATATTTAAAGCGGAGCGTGGCGACTCCGATGGGCACGCCGTTAATCGAGCCCAGGATCACTTGTCCCCCTCCGTGCGTGTGTCCGGAAAGCGTCAGGCCGACCTCGGGAGGAACATCCTGAAACGTATCGGGATGATGAGCGAGCAAAATCTTGGGGACTTCCGCGCCCGCCTCCTGCACCATGCGCTTCAACTGCCGCCGCGTTTCCACGGGCTTGTAACTGTAAAAATTGCGGTCCCTGGGGCTGACGCTGAGCCAGTCGAGACCGAGCAGCGACAGTTGGTCCGTGCCCGTCCCGAGTCGAACCACTTCGTTGCGCAGGGTGCGAATTCCAATCGAATCCAGTCCCTTGGCGATGCGAATGCAGCCGCGGTAGAGAGGCGAGCTGCTGAATTGATCGGCGTAATAGTCGTGGTTGCCGAGGACGGCGAAGATACCCATCGTGGCGCGGATTCCCCGCAGGCCCCTCACGGCGTCGGGGAGGCTGGAAAGGTGGCGGTCCAGAACGTCGCCGGTGATCATGACCAGATCGGGATGAAGCTGGTTGACGAGCGAAACGGCGTGCTGCAGTTCCCGCTCGCGTGTATAAGGGCCGGCGTGGAGATCGGAGAGCTGGACCACCGTCAGCCCGTCGAGCGAGCGCGGCAGAAACGGAATGGGAACGAATTGTTCCGTGGAAACATCGATCTCGTCCATGTTGGAATATACGCCATAGGCGGCGGCCCCATAGACGCCAGCCAGGAGCAGTCCCGGCGTTCGGGCGAGCAGGGTGCGGCGGGATATGCCGCCCGTCTTGGAAGGAAGGCTGGGTGAATCGAGCGCTTCCGGCACGCCGGATGAAGCCGATGCCGGGCTTCCGCGCTTGCGAGTCCAGGCGGCCACGCCTCGTGTCGCGTGCCACGCCAAGGCGAAAGGAAAGGCCAGAAACGCGAACAGGACGAGCGCCATCAGCGTGGCCATCCAGGCCGCCGAGGGATAGAAAAAAATCCAGAGCACGACGCGCGGAACCCGGATCAGCAGGGCGTCGGCGAGCGGAAAAAAGAAAACGAACAGCGGAATATTGACGATCAGGAGGAACAAGCCGATCCATCGGCGGCCCCGTCCACTCCCAGGAGGGACTCCGAGGCGCAGAACGCGGTAGGCCAATAGATTGGTGCAAATTAAAATGAGAAACAGCGCATAGCGGATGCTCACGCGCAGATTCCTCCGCTCGTTTGTTGATACTCCGCCGTGCGGGGAGCCGCGGCGGTTATCCGCCGCCCAATCCGCGAATCGTTGTCGGTTTGCGCGAGGCCACCAAATCTTTGTAGGTTGTAATCAAAGCGCCGGTCGGCCGCAGGTTGTATTCCTGGGCAAACTGGGAGTGCACGAAAACGATCTTGCCGTCGAAGATGTTGATCTGTGGCTGGATGGTGTGGATCTCCTCATCCGGCACCGTCATGTAGTCCTTGTCGAGCACGAGCAGATCGGCGGTCCTGCCCGGCTCGATGGAGCCAAGCTGATCGCCGCGCAGCACGTAGTCGGCGGCCCAGCGAGTGATCATACGCAAGGCTGTCGCATGGTCCACTTTCTCCTGCGGACCCCATACGTGGCCGTTCTTATCTTTGCGGGTGACGCACTTCTCGATGTCTTCCCAGATGTAAGTATTGGAATCGGACTCCAACACTACCTTGACACCCGCATCGAGGAGGCTCTTGACCGGACTGAGGTACGTATTCGCAACTTTGTCGCCGTAGGCTTCCGCTTTGGCAGAGCCCTCTTCTACGGACCGGGCGACATAGCAGCTAAAAATAATCCCCAGTTTCGCGGCGCGCTTGAAGTCGGCCGGGTTCACTTGATCGCAGTGATCCACCGCCCAATCTTTAGTGGCCTGGGGACCTTTTTGCTGCTGAATTTGCTCGACGAGATTTAAGATCAACTCGTGCGAGCGGTCGCCGGCGACGTGGACATTGGCAAACCGCACGCCGTACATGCCGCTCTCCGTCGTCCACTCACGGTAGTAATTGCCCTTGATCGCTCCCGCTTTGCCTTTGGCGCCGCGATATTCAATGTCGTAGTGGCACTGGCCAGTCGGGAACCAACTGTCTATCGCGCCGTACGCCTTCTGCCGCTTCAGATCCGTGCACGCGCGCGTCGTAACGCCATCAACCGCGGTGGGTCCAATACCTGTGAGCCAAATCTTGTCGGAGCCTGTTCCTATCTTCTTCGCAAGGAGCGGCATTTCTTTCTTGAAATCCTTCACAGCGCCGAAGGATTCAATATCGCCATATGCGACCCGCACGGTGAGTTCCCCGCGCGACTCAAGCAGTTGGTATGCCGCCACGCTGTCCTTCGGCAACCGCGTCGTTACGGTCGTCATACCCATCGAGGTAAGCTCGTGCATATCGCCGCTGTACATTTTGGAGAGAACTTCCGCAGCGCGGTCGTACGTGTAGGGCAACGCCAGGCGGCTGGCCGGAGGCTCCATGTGCCCATCCATCACGCCGCCGGGAGTGATCCAAAACCGGCCGTACTTCTTGATGAGATCGCCGTATTTACCCATCAAGATGTCGAGGGCCTTCGAATTGACCATGACGCCCATGAAATCGGGGATTCCCATCGACAGAATCACCGGATTGTTCGGCGTTACTTTGTCGAGATCGAAGCGGGTCAGATCGTCGTATAGGATCTTGGCCTGCGCTTCGGTGCCGCCGCTGATGAACATCAACTGGTTGACGAAGTAGACCCATTGTCCGGGCTTGAACTTGTACTTGTCCATCATGCCCTTGATCTGGTTGGTAACGTCGTCCTTGCTGGTGACGCCGCGCCAGTCGACCGGGTAACGATGGAAATCCTCGGGACCGAACTGCCCGCCGTAGGTGTTCTCGGCGGCGTTGTACATGTGGCGATGCGTGTCGATGAGGCCCGGAACCACGGTGCGGCCCTTCAGGTCGATCACTTGAGCGTTGGGCCCGGCGAGCTTCCGAATGTCGGCGCTCTTCCCAACGGCGATTATTTTCTTGCCCGCGACGGCGACGGCCTCGGCGATCGAAAAATTGTTGTCGATGGTGAGGACCTTGCCGTTGTACAGAACAATGTCGGCTTGCTGCCCCTGGGCGAAAAGGCTGGAGGCAAATAGGGCGGACGCGAACACAAGGCGGATCGCGAAAGAGGAATATTTCATGTGGATGACTCCTTTATTTACCATAGCGCATTTCCCAAGTTCCCATAGACCGCAACGCAAGCCCCGTAGGGGCGAAAGATAGTAGCCCAGGGCGCGAGCCCTGGGAAGGCGATTAGTCGAAGAATCGAAGCCCCGGAGGGGCGACAGAGAATTTAGCTGGCATTTGATAAAGGCACCAACGATGTTCTTTCGCCCCTTCCGGGGCTTGTCTGGATTGGGTTTTGTTTACCCACGGCTCACGCCGTGGGCTACTCTCTGCCGCCCCTCCGGGGCTGGGCTGCCTTGCTAAACGGCAACGCAGAAGAAGGGCTGGGCTAGAGAAAAGCCCCGGCCCTACAGGAATAGTCCAGGCTAAAAGTCGGTGCGGCTCTTCCTGGTCCGCTTTCCGAACAACTCCTGATAGGTGGCGATCACGGCGCCCTTGGGATTCAGGTTGTACTCCTTGGCGAAATCGGGGTGCAGATAGGCCATCCTGCCATCCACCATCGTGAGTTGCGGGTGAATGTTGCCGACCTCCGCGACGGGAATCGTCATGTAGTCCTTATCGAGGACCAGAAGGTCTGCGAGCTTTCCGACTTCGAGCGAACCGATCTTATCGCCCTTCAACACGTATTCGGCGGCCGAGCGCGTGATCGTCTTGAGCGCTTCCTCCTTGGTCAGGATTTCGTGCGCCCCCCATACTTTACCCTTTTTGTCCTTGCGATCCAGCATGAGCTGGATATCCTTCCATTCGTAGGTGTCGCGGTCGGATTCGAAAACGAGCTTGACGCCGGCCTTCAGCATGGACTTCAGGGGATCGATGTAATTGTTGGCGATCTGTTCGCCATACGAGCCGGCGACTCCGGCAGCAGTCTCCATGTACTTGGGAGCGCAACTGAATGTAGCGTTCAATTTCGCGGCCTTGGGCAGATCGGCGGGATTGACCAGGAAGCAGTGATCCATGGCCCAGTTTTTCGTCGCATTCACTCCGTCCTGCTTCTGGATGGTTTCCATCATATCGAGAATGTTG